>Ga0315285_10000448_pt1 | contig 42890 bp, 42 predicted proteins | sample YL17G09_36_MG_FD_203698 | JGI IMG/M metagenome (GOLD analysis project Ga0315285, IMG submission 203698) | Sediment microbial communities from Yellowstone Lake, YNP, Wyoming, USA - YL17G09_36 | ecosystem: Environmental > Aquatic > Freshwater > Lake > Sediment | place: USA: Wyoming | collected...
GGATCGGTGGGCTGGGTGCGGCGACGATGCTCGGTGTATCTATTCATCCGCGCAACGCACACCTGCGGATCGTCGCGACGCATCTCCAAATCCACACGCAAAACGATCTCGCCTTTCGCGCGCTTGAAGCGGCTCGTCCGATAATCGAACGCCAATTCTGTCTTGGGTAACTCGCGCACCGCGCTGTCCGCGTCAAGAATCGCGACACGGATCAAATCATCGGCGATGCGCGCGCCGTGCGCGCCGGCGTTGCCCACCACCGCGCCGCCAATCGTCCCCGGCACGCCAATCGCCCATTCCAACCCTGCCCAGCCCTGTCGCGCGAGACGATTCGCGATCCCAGGCAGAGTCGCGCCGCTCTCCGCGCGGACAAGCGCGCGTTCTGAATTGATAGCGTCCAACGAAAATTGCGCGCACTGATTTTCGATCACCAAACCGCGAATGCCGCTATCGCGAACGAGAATGTTCGAGCCGTTGCCCAGAATGAAAATCGGCACGCCGCGCTGCCGCGCCCGTCGCGCGAATTCGATCAGTTCATCCAGCGTCCGCGCCTCGATCAACAAATCGGCGGGACCGCCGATGCGAAACGTCGTGTGCGACGCCAGCGCTTCGTTCACGCGCACGCGCGCGCCGAGCGCGGTGCACAAATCATCCAGAGCACTTGTCACTTGCATCCCACTTCGACATTCGCTTGGGTCGCGTCACCGCTCTTGAGGTTTCCGCCACCCCCGCCCCTGCCGCCTCGGCCGTCTTCCGACACCGCCAAACGATGCAATGCCAACGCCATGCCAACCAAACCCCAGGCGACGGCAAACGGAACATTCGCCGGGTTCGACAGCCCGGCACCAAACAGTGCCAGCGCATCGAGAACAATGCCAAAGATGGAAGACACCTCACGCGGGTACATGAACAACGACAGAAGACTGCTGGCGATGATCGCGCGCCAGAACGCGCGCTTGCTCTGAAATCCTTCGCCAAAAAAAGTAATAAAGAGCAGCAATACCATGATGGCCAGGTACGCGGTAAGGGGATTATTCACGAAATCGCGAAACGCATCTGCAAAGGGCAAAGTTGTCGCCAAAGAAACGACGTGTCCAACGATCCGGAGCATCACGTACATCACGATCAACGCGATGAAATCGTCGAGCCAGGCCGACGATTTGAGGGCACGCACCACAAAGGACGCGGCAACGCCAATCAGGATGAATCCCACTAGAAATGCCAGGGCGTAACTGGGAATGAAAATCGATCGCACCGTGAACAGCGGAGCACTCGGATCGAACTTGACCGTGATCCGAACATATTCAGCCGCGCCGTCAATCCAACTATTCAGATTCGTCAGCATATTGAACGGAATCTTGTCCGGCGTGAATAGATCTGGGTTTTTGAAAGAATTCGCGACTCGTCTAAGCCAATCCTGCACGAACACGGTGGCGGTCAACAAGCCCCACCAGTACAACAAACTCCGTACGCCAAGAACTTCTGACATTGATTATTCTCCTCGCTCGCGCGCGATTCGCGCGCCTACACGATTGACATCTCCCGCGCCGAGCGTGATCAGGACATCGCTGGTATTCAAACGATCGATCAAGAATTCCGCTGTCGTGTCCAACGAAGCGATGAACCGCGCGTCACGATGTGTCATTCGATTGACGATGTGCGCGCCGCTGACACCCCGATTGTCACATTCGCGCGCTGCGTAGATTTCGGTGACGATGACGTGATCTGCGTCCGCGAACGCATTCGCAAATTCCTCCAGCAATGCCTTCGTACGCGTGAACGTGTGCGGCTGAAAGACCGCCCAGACATTTCGATTCCGGTAACGCATCCGCGCCGCCGCAAGCGTTGCGCGAATTTCGGTAGGATGATGCGCGTAATCGTCAACGACTGTGACGCCGCGAAATTCGCCCTTGATCTCAAACCGCCGCGCCGCGCCGCGAAAATCTTTTAACGTTGCGCGCACGATTTCAAGATCAACGCCGACCGCATCTGCCACGACCACTGCCGCCAGCGCGTTCAAAACATTATGCGAACCCGGAATCTCCAATCTCCAATCTCTAATCTCTTCCCCGCCGCGCCAGATGACGAAATCACTACCCCCCTGCGCGTTCGGAACGACATCACGCGCGCGCCAATCGTTGTCCACATTGAACCCGTACCGCACCACGCGCGTCCCCGCGACTTGCTTCAGTTCCCGCGCCACGCGTTCCGCGTCACCCCAACCAATCACGATTCCCTCTCGCGGCACCAATCGCATAAACTTGCGAAACGCGGACGCGACCTCGTCCACATCGCGATAAATGTCCGGGTGATCCATCTCAATGCTCGTGACGACAGCAATCGCCGGGCGTAGACCCAGGAACGCGCGATCGTACTCGTCCGCTTCGATCACAAAGTACTTTCCCTGCCCCGCGCGCGCGTTGCCACCCAATTCCGGAATGATGCCTCCAATCACCGCGTCGGGATCGAGTCCTGCGTTCGCCAAAATCATCGCGATCATCCCCGTCGTCGTCGTCTTGCCGTGTGTTCCCGCGACCGCGATGGTCGTTTTCCCCATCGTGAGTTCGGGGAAAAAGTTGTAGCGCTTGACTATCCGAAATTTCCGCCGCCGCGCTTGTACGATTTCGGGATTGTCCTCCGGCGCGGCGGAGGTGACCAGAACGAGATCAACGTCGCCAAGATTTTCCGCGCGATGTCCAATGGATATTCTTGCGCCCAGCCGCGCGAGTTCATCGGTCATCGACGACGCGGTTTGATCCGACCCGGAAACCTGGACGCCGCGTGCGAGCAGCACGCGCGCAATCGCGGACAAGCCAATGCCGCCGATGCCGACTATGTGAACGCGTTGGTACTTCACGCTTGCACTCCGGCGAATTGCAGATTGCGAATTGCAAGTTCCATTAAAAGTTTAGCGATGTTCGTCGCCGCGTCTGGGTTAGCGAGCGTGCGCATTGCGTCGCGCATCATCGTTAATTTTTCAGGTGCTTCGAATAGTTCTTGAATCGCCGGAATCAATTCGCGTTGTAACGCGGCATCGTCCACTTTGATCGCCGCGCCGCGCTCGACGAGAAACCTTGCGTTGCGCTCTTGATGTTTGCCAGAATACGGATACGGCACGAGAATCGCTGGCAGCCCCAGCGCGGGAAACTCGCCCAGTGTCGCCGCGCCGGCGCGCGCGACGACGAGATCGGCTGACGCAAGCGCGTCCGGCAAGTCGTCGTCAAGATAACCAAAGACACGAACGCGCGCGCGTAAATCGTCCGGCAAGCGCGCGGCTTGATCCGCGACCCAGGTTTCCTCGTTACGTCCCGTGAGATGAATCACTTGCGCGAGCCGCGCCAGTCCGGTCAGGTTGGCGACGACGGCTTGGTTGATGTGGTGCGCGCCAGTGCTCCCACCGAAAATCGCAATCGTGCGCGTGTCGGGATCGAGTTGAAATTTCGTGCGCGCGCGTTTCTGATCGGTTGTGAAAAATGCGTCGCGCACCGGGTAACCTGTCACAACGGCTTTACCTGGCGCGAAATGTCGCGAAACTTCGCGAGAGGAAACCGCCACGCGCGTCGCCCAGCGTGCGGTCGCACGAATCGCCCAGCCCGGTTCGAGATCCGGCAGATAAATCACGCTCGGAATTTTTTCCGCCGCGCCAGCCCAGATGACGGGGGCGCTGACGTACCCCCCCGTCACAAAAATCGCGTCCGGCTCGAACCGACGAATGATCGCGCGCACGTCGCCCACACTGCGATACATCCGCCACACACTGCGCGCGACGACCCAAGGTGCCATGCCGCGCACCTGGCCAGTCCCAATCGCCTGAAAAGAAATCTGCGCGCGCTGCGCCAATCGTCCTTCGACGCTGTCCGCGCGCCCCAGGTAGAGAAACGCGTTATCCGCGCGAGCCTGAATTGCGCTGGCGACGGTCAGCGCGGGGTACACGTGCCCTCCCGTTCCGCCACCCGAAAGTAGAAGTCGCATTTGTTTCTTTCGCTGTTTCGGCGCGCGAGATGCTGAGTATGACTCCAACAGACGCGAGCGCGACAACTAACGACGAACCGCCGAACGAAATGAAGGGTAGCGGCACGCCGGTAAATGGAATTGTCGCGGTGACGACGCCGATGTTGACGAACGCCTGAAAGATCAACCAAAACATCAGACCCGCCGCGAGCGCCTGCCCGAATGAATCCTTCGCTCTTGCCGCAATGCGAAATCCGCGACACACCAAAAAGAGAAACAGTCCCAACACCAACCAGGTTCCGGCGAGTCCCATTTCCTCGCCGAGCAACGCGAAAATGGAATCGGTCTGCGGCGCCGGAACGAAACCGAATTTGCCGTACCCCGCGCCGATGCCGCGTCCAAACAATCCGCCCGACGCGAGCGCGATCAATGTCTGGATCACCTGATAGCCATCGCGATCTGAAAGCGTCAACGGATTCTGCATGAAGATCAGAAAGCGTTCAAACTGGTACGGCGTTTTGAGCACGACGACCGCCGCGACGATTCCGCCGATGATACCCAGCAACAAAAGTTGAATCAGGTCCGCACCCGCCATGAAAAACATCGCCAGCGCGCACGACGCGATGATAATCGCCGTGCTCATATTCGGTTGCAGCACGATCAACCCGCAGACGATCCCAACGATGATCGCGAACGGCAGGACGCCGTACGTGACCTGGCGCCGTTTTTCCCCTTTCGACGACAACCACCTCGCCATATAGACGACCATCGTGAACTTGGCGATCTCCGCTGGCTGAATCGAACCGTCAAGCAACCAGCGGCGCGCGTTGTTGACCGGCGTTGTGAACAATACCGCGATCAACAAGATCAACGTGACGCCCATCAGGATCAGTGCGCCCTTGCCCCACAGACGATAATCTAGCCGCGCACACACAATCAACGCCAACATGCCAATCGCCGCATAGATCGCTTGCTTGACAAAATCGCCTTGTGGATTTTGCGATCCTTGCGCGACGCGCGGCTGAAATGTCACACTGAACACCATAATCAAACCGATGATGAGCAGAATGACGACGATGCCGAGCAACACATAGTCTATTCCCAAAGTGCTTCCCCAACGCTGGCGTTGTTCTTGAACTGTCATCGCGCTCCTCCGTCCAATAAACAGTCAACAGGTAACAGGTAACCGTGTTCACTGTGCACTGACGATTTCTTTGAATCGCTCGCCCCGCTCAAACTCATTCGCAAACATTCCAAAACTCGCGCAACCCGGCGAGAGCAAAACAATTTCGCCCGCGCGCGCGATTTCTCTCGCGCGTTCAACCGCTCCCGCTAAACCATCAAACCGACCAAACAACAAACTTTTTCCCCCGGCGTCCCGCACGGCGTTCTCCAACTGGTCCGTTGCGCTTCCTTCGAGCAGAACCACCGCGCGCACTTTTGCCGCGATCACGCGCGCCATCTCGGAAAAATCGAGCGCCTTGTCCGCACCCCCAGCAATCAACACGATGCCGTGCGCGCGCGGCGCGAACGTTTCGATGGCGACGATTGCCGCCGCCGGTGCAGTCGCGGTCGTGTCGTTGATGTACTGCACGCCGCCCATCTCGCGCACGAATTCCTGACGATGCTCCACACCGCGAAATTCGTGCAACGCTTCCACGATTTGCTCCGGCTTAGCACCCCAGACCGACGCGAGCGCGATCGCGGTGAGCGCGTTCGCGATGTTGTGTTCGCCGGGCACATGCAGATCGCAGGCGTCCATAATCCTTTGCGCCGCGCCGCGCCATCGCCACACCAGCGCGTTGCCGTCTCGGTAGGCGCCTTCTTTCAACCCGCGCGTCGCGCGCGTCCACACCACTTGGCTCAAGGCACGCGGCGCGAAATGCGTCAGCAATTTGTTGTCAAAGTTCAAAACGATAAAATCGGCGGGCTGTTGGTACCGAAAGATCATTGCTTTTGCGTTTGCGTAATCGTCCATATCGCGGTAGCGATTCAAGTGATCGGGAAAAATATTCGTGATCGCCGCGATGTGCGGGCTGATTTCGTGTTCCGGGAAGGCTTCCAGTTGCCACGACGAAAGTTCGAGCACGACCGCTGTCTCCGCGTCAATCTGATCCAGCAGTTCGAGCGCGGAGATTCTCAAGTTGCCGGCGACGACAGTTTTCGGATTTGCGCGTTTCAGAATCGCACCGGTCATCAACGTCGTCGTCGTCTTGCCTTTGGTGCCAGTGATGCCAATGACTTGCGCCGAGCCGCGCGGCAGTCGTTCGACGAAGAGCGACATTTCCATTTCGACTGGGATGTTGCGCTCGCGCGCAAACTGCAACCACTTGCTTTCGCGCGCCACGCCCGGATTGCGGACGATCAAATCGGCGTTCAAAAAATCCTGCTCGCGATGTTCGCCTAAAACGTATTCGATTGGTAAGCCGCGCAACGCGTCCAGCGACGATTGCAATTCCTCCGCGCGCTTCAAATCGGTGATGGTGACGCGCGCGCCTTGCTTCACGAGCCACCGCGCGACTCCCACCCCGCCGCCGTGTACGCCAAGTCCGAAGACGAGAATGCGTCTATCTCTTAGTCCCATCATCGTCTGCTATTGCGCGATCAAATAACCACCAACGAGTAAAACAATCACTCCCAATGTTCGAGCCGCACTAATCGGGTGCACCGGAACACTCAGCCAGCCAAAGTTATCAATCACCATACCGACGAGCAATTGCCCAATGACGATGAGTGTCACCACCATCGTCCCGCCCAAACGCGGCAGGGTCACGCTGATGGTCAAATACAGAATCAAACCCCAGACGCCTGCGATGAGCATATACCACGGTAGAGTCTGCCAATCTCGAATTCTCTCTCCGCCCCGCAGGAATAACAACGTGCCTGACAAAATTGCTCCGCTCAAATGAACAATGAAACTACTTGCCGTACCACCTACGCGTTGTCCCATCGCTCCGGCAATCGGCGATTGAATGCCAACTGCGATTCCTCCTATCAATCCTATCAGAACGATCGTCAGGTATTCGATCATTTGCCACCTTCGGCATAATCAGTGTTCATCGAACGGTTGTGTCCAGTCAACTTCGGCTGACCCAGACTACGACTTGATCGCCTTCCATCCGCCAAGCGAGGCATACGGGAAAATCGCACGGGTTGGTGATCCTTAGGTCGCGCTGCGCGGAACAGTTACAATTCCAGATGTTCGTCCAATACTTCTGCTCTACTCCGAAAATTGGAGGATGCGTCGGCACAGGAGCCACGCGCTCCTGCGTGCCGATGCCAACGACTTCCGCGGTCTTCCTTCCGCCCCACTCTGCCGCCTCACGCAAGCGCGACGCGCTCAAGCAAACGCCCAATCCCCAAACTTCGCCAACTTTTTTCCACGGCTCGTTTTCAAACGCAATCCATTCTCCCTTTACGGATTGTCCCCACTCGCGAATAACCCACTTGGTCTCACGCGCTCTAAAGCAGAGTCTCCCTTGAAAATCCGTTGGATTCGCGCTTGCGCCGCCACTCTTCGTTTGAAAGAACCACTTTTGGTTGTATCCGAAATCGCTACTCGTATCGAAAGTGCAGGTTTTGAATTGACCGATAAAACTTGCGGGCGTTGGAATCGCTTGAGTAGGTATCGCGGGCGGGCTAATTCTCTCTACAACTCTAGGCACGTTTCCAAGTTGCCCGCTCGTTGGCATGCTACAAGCGACTAGAAAAAGACCGACAAGTGCGTAAAGAATCTTTGGGCGCGTTCCGAGAGTATGCGACTTTTGCATTACTGGCGTTTTCAGATGTCTGATTGATGGTTCGCGCCTGAGTGCTAGTCGAGCAACTTCCAATGGTTGCGGTACTTTTCGTATCTACCACCGTGACCTATCTCCCCACTCTTACCGACAAAAACTGTGACGGACAGAGAGGAAGAGAAGGCTTCCTTCGGTATGATAAAATACGTCTCGCGGCCGTGAATATAGAAAATAAGAAAGTTGGCTTCTTGCGCTCCCTTTTCAGTGAGCGAAACTATCAGCTAGTTTTTGGCCTTACCAGTCTTCAATTCAGGGTCTGTCGTCTTGACTTCAATCCGCCTCTGAACTCGGTCAGAAACAGCAAGGAGGTCATAACCTTGCCCGCCGAGGTTTTCCATCACAGTCCATTTACGCTTCATTAATTCGTATGCAACAATGGACTCACCCAGTTCACCTCGAAATTGGTCAAGGCTCTTATCTCTATCCATTTTGATTTTTGGCATTTTGACTCCTCTCGCGTTTGGCGTTTCACGTCTTACAGCAACGCCAACGCAATTCCCAACATCCCCGCAAGTAACCCCGCCAGCCAAAATCGTTGCACGACCTGGGTCTCCGACCAGCCGAGCAACTCGAAATGTAAATGGAGCGGCGCCATTTTGAAAAAGCGTTTGCCGTGCGTCCGCTTGAAGTAGAAAACTTGGATCACGACCGACAGCGTTTCCGCGACGAACACCGCGCCGATCAACGGAAGCAAGAGCCACTGCCCCGTCATCAACGCGACAACCGCGAGCGTCGCGCCAAGCGCGAGCGCGCCCGTGTCGCCCATAAACAATTCGGCGGGATGCGCGTTGTACCAAAGAAACGCGAGGAGCGCGCCAACCATCGTGAAACAGAAAACGACGAGGTACGCCTGCCCCTGCAAAAACGCAATCACGCCGTAACACGCGAACGCAATCGTACTCGTCCAACCCGCGAGACTGTCCAAGCCGTCGGTCAGGTTCACCGCGTTCGTCATACTGACGATGATGAACGCGGCGACAGGAATGTACAACAGCCCGATGTCAATCTTTTCGGGAACCGATGGAATCGCGATGCTCCGCAGATCGAGAACGAAATGCAGCGCGGCGGCGATCACCAGCGCGATGATGGATTGCCACAAGAATTTGTAACGCGCGCGCAGACCTTCACCCTTGTGCTTGCCACGAATCCCCGCGAGATCGTCCAACCCCCCCAGGATGCCGAACGCGAGCAACGTCATCATCGGCACGAGAATCGAGCGACCGATCAGCGTGTTGCCCATCAGCGCCGCGAGATTCAAGCCAATCGTGATGATCAACACGGGACCGATGACCATCACCCCGCCCAGCGTCGGCGTGCCCGTCTTGACTTGATGCTCGGTCGGTTCGTCAATCCGAATCTGCTTGCCGAGACTGTACGCTCTGAGCAAACGAATCAGCGGACCGCCCCAAACGACCGCGAGAAAAAATGAAATTGTGCCGAGCGCGAGGGGCCATGCCACTAGTGCACCGCCTTTCCGCCTCGACGCTTCGACGGGCTCAGGGCAGAATTTCGCTCACGGTGAACACCGTTCGCGCACGCGAGCGCGTTGACGATTTCTTCCATCCGCATCCCACGCGATCCTTTGATCAAAACCAGGTCGCCCGCGCGCATCACCTCGCGCAGAGTTTCGATTGCGTGCGTGTTGTCCTCCGCAAAGAAAATCTTTTCCGACGATTGACCCGCGTCGCGCGCCGCCTCGCCGATCCATTTGCCGCGCGCGCCAACCGCGATCAGCACATCTACCACTTGCGCCGCGCGTCCGCCAACGACCTGATGCCCACTCAACTCTTCTGCGCCCAGTTCGAGCATATCGCCCAATACTACGATCTTGCGCCCGTCCAATTCTGCCAGCAGGTTGAGCGCGGCAAGCGACGACGCGGGACCCGCGTTGTACGTGTCGTCGAGAATCGTCGCCCCGTTTTCGGCTGGCACGGCGATCAAACGCAACTGCGCCGCGATATCGCGCAACCCGCGCAAGATTTCGTCCCACGCTAAATTCTCGAGCAAGCCCACACTCGCTGCCGCGAGCGCGGTGTGAACGCTATGCCGCCCCAAAAGCGGGATGCGAACGTGCAAATGCTCGCTACCATGATGCAGCGCGAACGCGATCCCTTCAAGTCCAAAACTTTCGATGTCGTCCGCCCACAAATCGCAGCGCGAATCCAAGCCGTAGCAAAAAACGCGCGCGCGTGTTTTGTCTTTCATTGCGATCACGCGCGGATCGTCGCCATTCAGCACGGCATAGCCGTCGCGTGGCAATGCTTCAACCAATTCCGCTTTCGCCTGTGCGATCCGTTCAATCGTCCCGAGTCGTTCCAGGTGCGTCGGTCCGACATTCGTCACAACGCCGATGCGCGGCAACGCGATCTCGCACAGCGTTCTGATTTCGCCGAGCGCGTACATTCCCATTTCAAGAATCGCGCGTTCGTGCGAATCATTCAACTGCAAGAGCGTCAGCGGCAAACCAATTTCGTTGTTGAGATTGCCTTCACTTTTCAAAGTGCTGAAGCGTTGGCGCAAGACCGCCGCGATCAATTCTTTCGTCGAACTCTTGCCGACACTTCCCGTGATGCCTATCGTTTCGCATCTGAACTTGCGCCGCCACAACGCAGACAGCTGCTGCAACGCGCGCAAACTCGCTTCAACGACGAAGACGGCGGGAAGGGGCGGCGGGCTAGGTTGCAACCCGGCGACACCTTGACTGGTAGTATCAATCAAGTGCACATTCGGACCTAGCCCGCGCCCTCCGCGCGCTTCAGCGATGATCGCCGCCGCGCCGCGCGCTAACGCATCGGAAATGAATTCGTGCCCATCGCGCTTTTCGCCTTGCAGCGCGACGAAGAGCGAACCCGCTTGCACCTGCCGCGAATCAATCGTCACGTGCGGAATCGCGATAGATCGCGCGCTTTCGGACCGCGCGTTGGTCAGTGCTTCGTACAAATCGGCAAGAGTGAGCATACTCAAGGCGATCCGGCAATCGGGCAATCAGGCATCTGGTTGACTGATTACTGATTGACCAATTGCCTATTTGCCTGCAATACGTACCGAATCAGGAGGCAAGCCGACCATGCTGACCAATTGCTTCGCGACCGACGCGAACACGGGTGATGCGACCTGCGAACCCCACTCGGACGTTTGCGGCTTGTCGAGTTTCACGAGAATCGCGTAACGCGGATCGTCGGCAGGCAAATACCCCACGAACGAAGCAATCGTCCAGCGCGGATCGAGAATGCCCGCAATCGGAATTTGCGCGGTGCCCGTCTTGCCCGCAATGCGATAACCCGGGACGATGGCTTTGTTCGTTGACTCGGCAATAATCGTTTCCGCCAGAATTCTCGTCAATGTCTGCGCGGTCTCAGGTCGAATGACCTGGCGCACGACCTCGGAATTGGTTTTGCGGGTTTTGCCGTTCGCGGGCTGGATCTCTTGCACGATGTACGGATGCATCAATTTGCCTTGATTCGCGACCGCGCTCACTGCGACAAGCATCTGCAACGGCGTCACCGCGATCCCCTGCCCGAATGCGTTGGTCGCGAGATCCACTTCGCGCCACTCGCCATCGCCCACCGATTTCACTTTGCCCGCGACTTCGGCGGCGAGATCGACGCGCGTCGCCGAACCGAATCCGAATTTGCGGATGCACTGATAAAATCGTTCCGTGCCCATGCCAACGCTGATCTTCGCGGCTTCGACGTTCAGCGACAACCGCAACACATCGGTCAGCGAAACATGCCCCGGCGCGATGTCTCCGTGGTTCTTGATCAATCGCCCGCCGATAATGATCGAACCCGTATCGTCAAAACTCGAATTGATGTTCACCGTTCCCTCGTCAAGCGCGCACGCGACGGTGATGATTTTGAAAACCGATCCCGGTTCGTACTGCGCGCTGATCGCAGGATTCGAGTACTTGGTTGTGTTCGCGGGATCGTAGTACGCGTTCAAATCCGCCGTGGGATACGACGCCATCGCCAGAATCGCGCCGGTCCGCACGTCCATCACGATTATGGTGCCGCCCGCCGCGCGCGTTTCGCGAATCGCGCTTTGCAATTCCGCCTCGGCAATCCGCTGAATACCGCTATGCAAAGTCAACACGATCTTCGCTCCGTCCGTCGCGGCGTGGAATGCAGGAACCTCAAACGGAATAATGTCGCGAAACGCGTTGCTCGATCCTCTGATCTCACCGTCGATCCCGCGCAAGTCCGTTTCGAAATACTGCTCGATGCCGTACGCGGATTGGCGCAGCGCGTTCACGTATCCAATCACGGGCGCGGCGAACGCGCTCGCGGGATACACCCGCCTGGAACTGCCTTCGACTTTGAGGGCGGCGAGTCCAAGGCGGTCTTTCAAACTCTGCGCCGGACCGCCCACCGATTGCGGGACGTTCTGCGCCAGAATGACATTCGTCGCGCTGGACCTGAGTTTGGCGAGAATCGTATCGCTCGGCTGACCCAGGATCGGCCCAAGTTCTTGGGCAACGCGCTCAGGAATGTAAATATCCTTCGGCGTCGCGGTGATGTTGTAGACAAAAACGTCGGTGGCGAGTAACGTCGCGTCGGCGGTGACAATGTCGCCGCGGCGCGCGTAGATTGGCGCGTAGTATCTAAGTTGGTCATCGCCGCGGCGCGTCAGTTTGTCCATCTCGACGATCTGCCACCAGAACAAACGCACGGCAAGAAAAAAGCCAATCGCCAGGATGATGATCAAAGCCGCGCGCATCCGCAGCGGCGCACGGGACAAAGTTGGTTCAGCCATCGTCACCTCCTACGGACTTGCCTCGACCGCGCGCGCGTTGGAAAGCCAACCCAAACGCGACAGCAACTCACTCCACCACAATTCAACCAAACTGGATGCCGTCAAGGTGGCAGATTCGCCGTTGCGCGGCGCGGGCTTGGGCGGCAAGACCGGATAATTTTTGACGACGACGAAAGTCGTCTGCGTGATCGTTGCAGGGCGCAAACCCAGCCGCCGCGCGCGCCCCGCGATTTTGTCAGGTGTGGCCAGCGCGGCAATCTCGTATTCCAACTGCGCGTTTTCGCGGCGCAGGCGTTCCAGTTTGTCCTGCAGTTCAAGCGCATGCTGCCCTGTCATCGTCGCCTGACTGCTCTGCGTCAAGTAGATCATTCCGAGGAGCGCGATCAAGCCAACCAGCAAGAGCAAAGCGCGCGCGATGCTGAAACTGAAACCGCTATTGATTTGAGGAACGCGGAGGGTTGGATTGTCCATCATTCATCAAACCCTGTCATTTCGAGATGCGTTTTGTGCGACGCGAAATCGCTCACTCGCAGATACCGAGATTTCTCGCTGCGCTCGAAATGACAGGTCAAATTCTTTCCGCCACGCGCAGTTTCGCGCTGCGACTGCGCGGGTTGGCGGCGATTTCTTCGTCCGTTGGTCGAATCGGATGTTTCGTTAAAACGCGCAGTTGATCCGATGACCGAAAAAAATTCTTCACGCGGCGATCTTCGAGTGAATGAAACGAGATAACCGCCGCGTGTCCTCCTGGCTTGAGTGTCTCGACCACTTGGGGCAAAACGTGGTCGAGTACTGCTAACTCGCGATTGACCGCGATGCGTAACGCTTGAAAAGTTCGCGTCGCGGGATGAATCCGTCCGCGCCGTCCCAGCGCGCGCTCGATCACGTCGGCAAGTTGTTTCGTCGTGTTGAGCGGTCGCGCGTGGACGATGGCGCGCGCGATGCGACGCGAGGCGCGCTCTTCGCCGTACTCGAAAATCAAATCCGCCAATTCTTTTTCGCCGAGTGCGTTGACCAGAGCGGCGGCGGTCGTCGCGTCATCGAGATTGAAGCGCATATCGAGCGCGCCGTCGGTTAGGAACGAAAAGCCGCGCGCGGCGTCACCTAACTGCATTGACGATAAACCAAGATCGAGTACAATACCATCGGCAGAAGCAAAGCCGCGGGCGGCTGCAATCGCGTTTAGATTCTCAAAGTTCGAATGAACCAGCCGCGCACGTTCGCCGTAACGCGCGAGATTCTCTGTAGCAACCGCCAGCGCGGCTGGATCGGCATCGAGACCGAGCAATCGTCCTGTTGGCGCGGACGCATCGAGAATACCTGCCGCGTGTCCGCCCGCCCCGAGCGTCGCGTCAATGTAGCGTCCGCCATCGCGCGGCGCGAGGTACTCGATGACGGTTTGGAAAAGAACTGGCACATGTGCGCGCTCCTGGGTCATCGTTGCACTAATCTGTCATTTCGAGGAGCGGCGCGACGAGAAATCTTGTCGTCGCGAGGAGATTTCTCGCTTCGCTCGAAATGCCATCACGCGAGTTATTTCACGCCCTGCATCATATCGCGCCAGCGTTCCGCAATCGCCGAGGGTTCTGCCGTGATGCGTTCGGTCATCGCTTGATGCTTCTTCGGATCCCAGATTTCAATTCGATCATACAAACCAACGACGATCACTTCGCCATTCAACCCAAACTGTGATCGCAGATTTTGCGAAATCAAAATTCGTCCCTGCTTGTCGAGTTCAATCGTCTCGGCTTTACCCAAAAAATAACGCGACCAATCGCGCGACTCGGGACTTTCAAAACCTTGCGCGACAACTTTTTCCGCAACCACTTTGAAACGCGGTTCGGTGAAAACGAAGAGACAATCGTCGAGTCCGTACGTGATCACAAGACCCGACTCGAGTTCGTCGCGCCATTTGGCGGGCATAGTGAGTCGCCCTTTGTCGTCAATCGTATGCTGAAATGTCCCAACGAACACGTGTTCGGTTTCTCCCACTTTGGGGTCAAGAACGGGCGTTCTACATACTTTGTCTCCCACTGCAACCCATTTCGCCCCAGATTCCAGTACTATTAAACCACAACACAGGCGCGGTGTCAAGGGGTCTTGGGCATTTGGCCCAAACTTTAAGGTTGCAGAGGAAAGAAATCAGTCACTTGGCACCCAGCGTTAGTGTCGCTTGGCAAAAAACACCCTGCCAATAGTGGCGCGCGAGAAATAGATTCCGAGGAAAAGGATGAACCCCGTCTCCCTGCTCTGGCATCTCCAGATGACCGACACAGAACTTGACGATAAAACAAGGCGAGTGCGTCAGGTGGAGGACGCGCTGGCAAGCGATCCGAACTTGGCCACCGCGCGCACCGCGAACGACGACGCGCAGCAACGATTGGGCGCGTTGCGCGGACAACTGCACGACCGCGAACTTGAGGCGAAAGCACTCGATGCCAAGATCAAGGAAATCGAAGAGCGACTGTACAGTGGGCGCGTGACGAATCCGAAAGAACTCGACGGGATGGAAAAGGATTTGCAAATGCACAAGCGTCAGCGCAGCGCGCTCGACGACAAACTGCTGGAGCTGATGGACGCGGTGGAACAGACGCAAAAACGCGCCGACCAAGAGGCGAACTCGCTCAAGCAAGTCGAATCGGCGCGCACGCGCGATCTCGAACAGCTGTCACACGAACGCGACTCGCTCGCCGCGCGTCTTGCCGAGTTAAACGTGGAACGCGATCAAACGCGCGCCGCGCTGAACGCGGACACGTTACGCACGTACGATCATCTTCGCAAAACAAAAACGGGGCGTGCCGTCGCGCCAATCAAACGCGACGCGTGCAGTGTTTGCGGCGTCGCGACCCCGACTGGTTTGGTGCATCGCGTGCTCGAGGGAAGCGAGATCGTGCTCTGCTCTGGTTGTGGGAGAATCATGGCGGCATAGTGTGATCCGCGAATAACGCGAATCCCCGCGAAGATTTTTCCATCGTGTTATTCAGGGATCAAAAATGAAAATGTCGCGAAAAATTGCTCTCTACGCCGATGGCGCGGCGCGCGGTAATCCAGGTCCCGCCGCCATCGGGATTGTGCTCACTGACGAACGCGGCAACGAAATAGAGGCACTGGGTGAAGCGATTGGTCACGCAACGAACAACGAAGCGGAGTATCGCGCGCTCCTGCGTGGCTTGGAGCGTGCGGCGCGTCACGCAGACGCCATCGAAATTCGCACCGATAGCGAACTGCTCGCGCGGCAGTTGAACGGCGCGTATCGCGTCCGCGCAGCAAATCTGAAACCACTTTACGCGCAAGCCCAGCGTGCGCTCAAGCAATTCAAGCGCGTGACGATTGCGATCATTCCGCGCGAGTTGAATAGGCGGGCGGATGCGTTGGCGAATGCGGCGCTGGACAAGGCGCGATGACACGCCCACTCCTCATCCTCGTCACAGGCGCGCCTTGCGCCGGTAAGACGACGCTCGCGCGGCACATCGCAGACAAGTTTCGCTTGCCGCTGATCGCGAAAGACGACATCAAGGAAACGCTCTTCGACTGGCTTGGCTGGAAGGATCGCGAATGGTCAAAGCAGTTGGGACGCGCGACGATGCGCTTGCTGTTCTACTTTGTGGAATCGCAACTCGCGGCAGGACATTCGTGCATCGTCGAAAGCAATTTTCGCGCGGAGATGGCGGCGGCAGAATTTCGCGCGTTACAGGCAAAGCACGATTTTGTCTCTGTGCAAGTTGTGTTAAAATGTGAGCGCGACGTTCTTGTCCAACGGATTCGCGCGCGGTGGGACTTGGGCAAGCGGCACCTGGCCACGTTGATAACTTGGTGAGCGATGAAGAACTTGCAATGATTCTCAACAGCGACTTTCAAGCAATGGACCTTGGCGGACACGTCATCGAAATTGATACGACAGATTTTGACAAGATTGACTACGCCGGATTGTTTCGTGCGATAGAATCGGCAATCAGAGGAACACGATCAGAATGAACCTGCTCGCTTTTTTTCTGCTAGTTACTGCGCCCATGCGAATTTATCAAAATACAACCTTGCCCCCGAACGGCGAGTACCACCAGCCCGTCATCATCATGGCAGACAACATCACCTTCGACTGCAATGGCTCGGCGTTCATCGGCGACAAGGTTGGTGTCGGTTTGCTGCTTCAAAATCGCAGAGGGGTCACGGTTCGCAATTGTACCTTTCGCAATTGGGATGTAGGAATGTACGTCTTCAGCGGGAATCGTTTCACTTTTGAGAACAATGATTTCAGCGGCAATTACCTTGACGACAATTCGAATATCGAACACTTGAAACCGATCCCGCACGGCGGGATGATTTTGAACGGCATCCAAAACTCGCGCCTCGTCGGCAACAAGTCGAACGGGAATGTGGTGGGGATTCAAATTTTGAATTCGTCGCGTATTCGGGTTGAGCGCAACACGACGAGCCGCGATCGCGGCTGGGGCATTTACCTCTACAGCACGACCGCGAGCCAGATTTACTCGAATACTGTCGAATATTGCAATCGCAGTTGTCCCGAATGGGGTCAGGATGCTGGCTGCGGCGCGGCGGGCATCGTCCTCACAATGCAATCAGACCGCAACCAAATCGGCTGGAACATCTTGACCGCAGACGGCGATGGAATCTATCAAGGCAACCTGCCCGAAACCGCGAGCAACGACAATGAAATGATGTACAACACGATTTCGAACAGCATCGCCAACGGCATCGAAGCCACGTTCAGTTCTGGCAATCGCATTCATCACAACACATTTACGAACGACAATTACGGCGCGTGGCTCGGGTACGCGCAGAACGTGCGCTTTGAGTACAACACCGTGCGCGGCGCGAAAATGAAGAGCGTGCAGCAAGACAACGCGCAGAACAGCAGTTACTCGGGCAACCTCATCGAGGGCGCGGACATTTTGTTACAACCCGTCGAAGGCGGCGTATGCCAAGGGAACGGATTTCAGAACAACAAACTCACCAACGCGCAAATCGTTTCGGCTGGGTGTAAATGAACTCGCGCGTCTTCTTCGTCACCACTTGCTTTGTCCTGATCGGCATCGCACGGTTCGCGCTGCACGCGCCGACCACCTTCGCACAGTCGCCAACCGAAGAGCCAACCAAACGACCGTACGTTTTTCCTACCCCGATTTTCGTCCCGACTTTTCCGAACGATACGCCTAAACCGCCACCGACGCGCGTCACCCCCACGGCAACGCCAAGCGCGCCGGTTGCGACTGAGCCACCCCCAAGCGAGCAAACGTACACCGTGCAGCCAGGCGACAGTCTTTGGATCATCGCGCAAAAGGTGTACGGCAGCGGCGCGAAATATCCGTTGATCGCGAGCGTGAACGACATCACGACGACCACGCGCTTGCATACGGGAATGATCCTAAAAATCCCAAGCGCCCCTGGAGTTGCGACCCTGACACCGACGAGGGCACCATCAACGCCGACCCTTGCCGCAACGCTCGCACCGACGGCAAGCCCAACCTCCGCGTTGCCAACGCCGACCCCATCACCCACCGCGTCAAGTTTGATCCCCGCATCCATCGCAGGACCCGCGTCCACTGTGATCAACATTCTCAGCGCGATACTCGCGCTAGCATCGCTCGCATCCGCCGTACTCGCATACGTCGCGTACGCACGCGCGCGGCGGCTGGAACGCATCGCCGAAGGCAAACCGCCGATACGGTTGCGGTAACACAGTTTATCACGCTGAGCGGAGCGACGCGTCTCACAAGTAACTTGAGAGATCCTTCGCTCCGCTCAGGATAACAAGCCCCAGAAAAAAACACGGGGCGCAATGCCCCGCGTTTATTTTTGCATCAGTTTTCTCTCCACCTTTTGCACGCTCACCCCGCGCACGCGCACTACCTTGCGCCGCGACGTATGCCCCGTGACGATTTCGACTTGCGCGCGGCGTACATCGAGCGCATCCGCGAGAAATGCAATCAGCGTGTCATTCGCCTTTCCCTCGACGGGCGGCGCGTTCAAGCGAACCTTGATCGCGTCCCCTTCTACTCCCGCGATTTGATTTTTGCTCGCGCGCGGCACGACCTTGACTGAAAACGTCACTGCGCCGTTCGACTCGTTGAGCATCGGGACTACTTGATCCAAATGCCACTGCCAAACCGTGCAAGGCACATCCCTGCGATGACCAGCCCTAACGCGATTTGTCCAGTCAACAACACCAATGCGGACGCGTAGACCGACGCGAACGCGACATAGAAACCGAAGGTTGCAAGCAACAAACGGTGCGGCGTTGAAGCACTGCGCGCCATCTGCCGCAAACCGAATACCATCATCGGCATTTCGATCAGCGCGAGCAGGAGGAAAAACGCAAACGCAATCGCAACGAGGCTTGTGTCGCGAAACAAAATCGGCAGAAGCGTGCTGAGCGCGCTCGCGCAAGCGTAGAGGCCTGCCCCGATCAACCACCCGATGATGCCAACCAGTACCAAGTCGCGTTTCAACTTTGTTCCTCGTCGAACTGACCGCCGATGGCTAACGGCACATAGCAGATGGCTCGTGGCTGATGCTCACTTGCCATTCGCCATTCGCCATTTGCGATGCGCCATTCGCCACACGCTATACGCCAACTGCTTTTCGAATCACCGCGCGCGTCGGATCGGGCAGCCGGAATTTGCTCAACTCGCCCACCGGCACCCAACGCGCATCCAACGCATCGGTGGAGGCGCGCAAGTCGCCGCTGACGTACGTCGCCGCGAAATCAACCAGCGCGTAATGGTATTGCACGCGATGCGCGTCATCGCGCACGATGATGTCTAGCGCGTCGACGACATCACCCACTTCAATTTCGATTCCGCACTCTTCGCGCACTTCGCGTCGCGCCGTCTCACGCAGCGTCTCACCCAATTCGACCACACCGCCTGGGATGCTCCACCCACCGCGGCGCGGTGGATTGGCGCGTTCAATTAGAAGAATCGCGTCCCCATTACGGACGATCACACCAACGCTGCAGATGGGGCGCGTGGGATACTCGCGAGAGTCAGCCATTTGACTCCCATTGACCGCCGACCGCAGACCGCCATCTTCACGCGTGGCGGTCAGCGGTCGGTCGTCGGCGGTCATCCTCCATTGCTCGACTTTATATCTTTCACATTCAGTTGCAGCCGCGTTTCACCATTCCACGTGCGCGCTTCCAATTGATACGCCACGTCAATGCGCGGCGGCAAATTGCCGACCCAACTACCTTGCCGAAACGCGATCGCGTTCCACACGCTATGACCGTCACTCAACCCCAGTTTCAAATGCTGGGTACCGACGAGACGCGCTTCGCGCACAATCACATTGCGGCTCACAAAAATCGGCTCACGATTTCCATAACCAAACGGCGCGAGTTGTTCGAGCGACTTTTGCAATGTCCAGTTGACATCGGTCAGCGCCGCCTCGGCGTCAACCGCCAGCGTCGGCGCGAGTTCGGATGGGGATAGCGCGCGCGCGGCGATTTCGCGCAGACGCGTTTCGAGCGCGGACAGATTTTCGTTGCGAACGGTGAACCCTGCCGCCATTGCATGACCGCCGTGCCGCACGAGCAGATCGCGGCACAGGTCCAGCGCGGCGACGATGTTGAACTCGCTGATACTGCGCGCCGAGCCGCGACTTTCGGCTTCGTCGCGATGCACTGCAACCGAAGGACGATAAAACTCTTCCGTGAGTCGGCTCGCGATCAAACCGACAATCCCTTCAAGAAATTCGGGATCAACGACAAACAAGAGCGCTTCCGTTTCCGCGCGTGCGGCGACCACATCCCGCGCGCGCATCGTCAAATCACTTGTGAGGCGTTGGCGTTCGCGATTTATCCCTTCAAGTTCTTGTGCGAGTTTTTCCGCTTCGTCAGGATAAATCGTCGTGAGCAATTCGTACGCGCGCAACGCGTGATCGAGCCGCCCTGCCGCGTTGAGGCGCGGCGCAAGCATGAAGCCGATATCGCCCGCGTCGAGCGTTTCGGGTTTGATCGCGGCGTGCCGCATCAACGCTTGAATCCCAGGTCGCTCCGATTGGCGCAAGCACTCGATGCCGCGTTTGACGAGCGCACGATTTTCGTTCGTCAATGGCACCAGATCGGCAACCGTACCAAGCGCGACGAGATCGAGAAGTGCGTCTTCTGAAACGATGATGCGATCTTTCTGAATCGGCACGCGTTCGTTGACGCGCAGCAACGCCTGCGCGAGTTTGAATGCGACGCCCACGCCCGACAATTCCTTCGTCGGATATTTGCACTGCGGCTGTTTCGGATTGATTACCGCGAACGCGTCGGGCAGGGTTTCGGTCGGCGCGTGATGATCGGTGACGATCATATCCAAGCCGATGCGCGTGCCGAACGCGACTTCGTCGAGCGAACGCACGCCACAGTCCACCGTGATGACGACGCGCACGCCATCGTCTTTCAATTGTTGCAGCGCGTCGAGATTCAAACCGTACCCTTCGTCAACACGATGCGGAATGTACGGCTTGGCTTTCGCGCCGAGCGACCGCAAAACCTGCACCAAGAGCGCGGTCGCCGTCACGCCATCCGCGTCGAAATCGCCGTAGACTGCGATTGCTTCGCCCGCACGAATCGCGCGGCGCAGACGATCAATCGTCTCATTCACTCCGCGCATCTGAAACGGATTGCCAATCAGCGCGTCGGGCGCGAGGAACGTTTCGGCTTGCTCGGGCGTAGTGATGCCGCGATTGTATAGAATCTGGACAATCAATGGATGCAGGTTGGGAAAGCGCGCGACGACGAGCGAAGAGACGCGCGGCGCAATCTGCCAGCGTTTGGGTTTGGGAGGCACACAGACTCCGATGTCTTAGAGTGATGCGATTTTACCACGAGGAGAGATTAGATGCAAAATGCGCGCGAGATAGGGGCGAGGCGACGTTTTCATTTTTCGCCTCCCTGCGGTATGATCAAATCAGCGAATGGGATTGGAGAACTCTGCAATGGAGTCAGAATACGATGTCCACTCCTATTGCTTGACGAAAGGATCGACTATGCGGTTTTGCCCTAAATGTGCTAGTCCGCTTGTTTTATCGCAAATCAACGGAAAGGAACGCCTGGTCTGCCAAGCAACATGCGGCTATGTGTTCTGGGACAATCCGGTACCCGTCGTCGCCGCCATTATCGAACTTGGCGATTCGGTGATCCTTGTCCGAAACAAAGAGTGGCCCGAAAAATTCTTTGGTCTCGTGACCGGCTTTCTCGAGAAAGGCGAGACGCCGGCGGAAGCGATTCTGCGCGAGGTCAAGGAAGAACTGGGGCTCGCAGGAACTATCGCAGATTTTGTCGGATACTATTCTTTCTTCGAGATGAACCAGATCATTCTTGCGTTTCACGTCAAAGCAAACGGGGCAATAACTTTGGGCAACGAGCTAGCCGAATACAAGTCCCTCAGCCCAGACAAGGTCCGTCCCTGGTCTTTTGGAACAGGTCTAGCCGTCAAGGATTGGCTGGAGAAACGGAAACAATAGGACAGAAACCATGAACCTCATTATTCGGCGCGCAGAACCAAGCGATTATGAAGCCATCGCCAAGATTTTCACTCACGCCAAAGTGCTCTGGGGGACGCTTCAAATTCCCTATCCTTCCCTCGAGCAGTGGCGCAAGAAAATTGCAGAACCGCCTGAAGGATTTTACAGCCTCGTCGCGTGTGTTGATGGGGAAGTGGCAGGGCAAATCGGGTTGCATACTTCTCCGAGCCGACCACGCCGCCGCCATGCCGGCGTGATCGGCATGGTGGTGCGCGATGACTGGCAGGGCAAAGGCATCGGCACCGCATTGATGCAAGCCGCAGTTGACCTTGCCGACAAATGGCTCAACCTCGCGCGCCTCGAACTCGACGTTTTCACTGACAACGAGCGAGCGATCAAATTATACAAAAAGTTTGGCTTTCAAGTCGAAGGAACGCGAATCGGCTACGCCTTTCGCGATGGGCAATACGTGGATACGTTGATGATGGCACGTGTCCGCTTGCCGCAGAGATAAAGAGTCGCGATGCAAAAACCTGGAAGGTTTCGGAAACCTTCCAGGTTTGCTTTGCTACATCACCGCATCCAACTTCATGCCGCGTGCGGCAGCACGTTCCGCGCGCCAATCCGCCTCTGTAAGCGGCGGCGGCAAGACCTGGTCGGCGGGACGACGCGCCAGATGCAGCGCATCTTGATCGCACGCCAGAACACAAACGCCGCAACCGACGCAACGCGTCTCGTTCACGCGCGCGATCTTTTCTTCCATCGTCAACGCGTTGAACTGACATCGCTCGACGCACAATTCACAACCGATGCACAACGCTTCGTCCACTTGATTGACGAACGCCGAACGCGCGACGACGTTCGCGACACCCAGGTCAGCCATCCCGCGCAAAATTCCGCAAGAGCAGGTACAGCAATTGCAGATGTACCACAATCCTTGCTGATTATTGCTGACCGAGTGCACCAAGCCCGCCTCTGCCGCGCGGCGCAACGTCGCCAGCGCTTCTTCACGCGTCAACGCGCGAATCGCTGGACTTGATGCGAACGCGTCGGGGGTTTGGCTCATCGCCATACACACGTCAATCGGATGCTCGCACGGTTCGCCGATCAGCGCTTTTTGTTTGCGGCAAATGCAATCCAGCACGCCCCACGCACGCGCGCTATTTACGATCTCCGCGGCGCTCTCGAACGGACGCACTTCCATATTGTTCTGCACCGTCTTGCCGACAGGAATGACGCGATGCACGGGCGGCTGCGCAGTCAACGCTTTGCCAAACGCCTGCCGATAATAATCCTCGAACAAGCGCGCGAGTTCGGCGTCCAGCGTGCTGAACTGCATCTCGTAAATACCGACGATGAAAGGCATCAAGCGGAAACCCAATCCACCTTCCGCCCGTTCCGCGCCGATGAGACCGCGCCGCGCCATCGCTTTGAGCTGCTTGGACAACACGTTGGCATCGCCGCCGATGCGCGCCGCAATTTGCTGGGGCGTCTCCAGCGTCAAACGCAACTGCGCGGCAAGTGTCGCTTCCTCGGGCGTAAACAATTTTGCGAGCAAGCGCAATTCCGCGCCGTCGTCGGTCGGCGGAAAACCATTCGGCAGCGCGTCCAATCGTTCCGCCAAGAGTTTGTATGAATTCGCAGTCATTCATCCCTCCCATTGCTATTATACTCGCGGTCTCGCAAAAGCGAAAATCGAATTTTGTGATACAATAGACGTGGAGGAATCAATGTCTCGCATCGTCTTTATGGGCACGCCCGAATTTGCCGTTCCGATTCTCGACGCGCTGACGCGCACTTCGCACAACATCGTCGGCGTCTACACGCGCGCCGATCAACCCGCAGGTCGCGGCAAACAATTGCAACCCTCGCCGATCAAACAACTCGCGGCAGCACGCGGCTTGCCGATTTCTCAACCGCCGACGCTTCGCCAGCCCGACTACATCGCGCAACTGCGTGATCTCGCGCCCGATGTGATTATCGTCGCGGCGTATGGTTTGCTTTTGCCGCGCGATGTCTTGACGATTCCGCCGCGCGGCTGCATCAACACGCACGCGTCGCTCCTGCCGCGCCATCGCGGCGCCGCGCCGATTATCGCTGCGATTCTTGCGGGCGATGCCGAAACTGGCATTACGCTGATGCAAATGGACGAAGGACTCGACACGGGACCGATTCTCGCGCAGCGCGCCATTCCAATCGACGATGACGATACGACGGGCACGCTGACGCCGAAACTCGCAAACCTCGCTACCGAATTGCTGAGCGAAACGTTGCCGCGCATTCTCGCGGGCGAAATCGTGCCGCAACCGCAAGACCATGCGCGCGCGACGATGTTCAAGCAAATCAAAAAAGAAGAGGGGCTGATTGACTGGACGCGCCCCGCTACCGAGATTGCGCGGCGCGTGCGCGCGTTCAATCCCTGGCCCTCGGCATTCACGTTTTGGAATGGCGTGCAGTTGAAGATTTTGTGCGCAGGAGCGGCAGACGCAAAATCGAATCTCGAAATGGGACGCGTCGTTCCGCTTGGCAAAGAGATTGCCGTTACATCAGCCAATGGTGTGTTGATACTGCGCGAGGTACAGTTGGCGGGGAAACGCGCGATGAAAATCGAGGAGTTTCTGCGGGGACAGCGCGAGTTTGTCGGTAGTTCGTTAGGGCGGTAGTTGCATAGTTCAACCGCGCAACTATCGAACTATTGCACAATTCGATAGACAATGATGTTTTTCTCCCCCGCCGCGCGCGTGACCGCGCAATTCGTTTGATGCACTGGAACGAAGCGCGGATCCGCATCGAACGCGGGATACCAGTCAGGGAACACGATCACGAAGGTCGCTTTGCGCGAGACAAGGTAGTCGCGCAGGCGACCTTCGTCGCGAATGAACGGAATGACTTCGGGTGACACGAGTCCCGCGAGGTCAATGAACGGTCGCTCGTAAAAATATCCCAGTGCGCCAATGTCGTGCGCGGCAACCACCGCGTCGGCAGGCGCGTTCACAGTAATCCAGCGCGCGGTCTGCACCATCTCGCAATCAATGATCACCACATCGGTCGCGTACTGCGCCGCGCCGATAAACCAGAACGCAATCAACGTTGCCGCAATCGAAAGAGTCCAGGTCGCGCGCACGACGAAATTCTGCACGCGCGCCAACAACGCGGCAGTTCCCCCAACGCCGTACAACACGATGAATGGAATGATCGGCATTTCGTAGCGGCCGTGCTGATATGCGACGGGGAGGCGCAGCGCGTACAGCGCAGGCAACGCCACCATCCACACAAATGGAATCAGCGCGCTCCACTGCCGACTGTGCGCCAGTATGATCGCTCCGTAGATCAGTCCGGGGATGAGCAAAATCTGCGCGCCGATAAAAGGCGTGAACAGCAATTCCAACCAACGCAGGATGAGCGGCGCTTGTGCGAAAATCTCCGCGTACTCCGCGCTCTTGGCGTAAAACGTGTTCGGAAAAATCGCGCCACCCGTTGTCAGGTTGAAGAAAAGGTACGGCGCGAAGACAATGGCAAAACCGAACGCGTAGAAAATGGCGCTTGTCATTGCGAGACGCATCCTGAGCGGAGCGGCGCTCTTTGCTGCGCAGTTGAAGGATCGCGCCGAAGAAATCCCCGACTCGCGGCTTGGGGATTGCTTCGCACAAGACGCCCGCAATGACAATCCTAATCCCACCAACGTGCCTAGCACGATCCCCTCGGGTCGCGTCAGCGTGAGCAACCCCGCCAGCAATCCCAACATCCATGCGCGTTCGCGCGCGCAAAATCGTTCGAGCAGCAGCAGCGAGAGAAAAATGAAGAGCGGAATTTCCATCCCGCTTGCCGCGCTCCAGACCAAGTGCCATTCAAATACTAAGAAAAGAGATAAGAGGAGAGATGAAAGATGAGAGGTAAAACGTGAGGCGTGAAACGTGACGCGCGTTGTATGTTGCGTGCTGCGTTGAGCAAAGATTTGTTCGGCGAGGCGTGAGATGAGGAATGCACTGGCGGCGAGTGAAGCGATGCCAAGCAAGTATGCCCACGCGCGGAAATCGAGATGGAGCAAGTAGCCGATGGACAACAACAGCGTCCACAGCGGCGACGTGGAGCCCGCGCTCGGCTGTCCCGCGAAGAATGCAAACTCACCGCGCGCCGCGAGGTTGCGCGCGTAGACTTGGTGAATCCACGCGTCGTCAAGCGGAAAGCCAGGCGCGCCGCGCCACCCCGCGAGCAAAAGATATGCGCCCGCGCTCATCAACGCGGCGAGCAGCAACAACAACGCGCGTCGTTTCACCGTTTCTTTCCTGTGGCGGAAAACATGAACTGCGCGGCGTAAACCACCGCGAGCGTAATCAGTGCGGAAGCAATCGCTAAACCGATCTGAGCGTACATCGTTTGACGCACGGGCGCAAGCATGTCATCTTCATTTTCATACGCAATCACCGTCCAGGGATTCGTCGTGATGCGCCGCGTCGCCGCGTGAACCGCGCGTCCATTCGCGTCGCGATAGATCAATTGCGCTGCACCACCCCGCTTGACCGCGTTCGCCAGATCGGTCAAATCGGTTGAACGAATCTGCGTGATCTCCGCGCCGTACCGTTTTTCCGCAAGCGGGCGCGCGGTGACATCGGGCGGCAAGGGCGCGAGCGCGATGAAAAGTTGTGCGTACGAACCATCCATAATCCGGACGCCGATTTCATCTACGACGGTCAAGCCGTACGGCGCGTCCAGCGCGTTCCACATTTCCTGCGCGTCGACGCGCAGCACGAGCGCGCCCGCGACGTCGCCCGCGTTGTTGAGAATCGGCGCGCTGTCGAATTGCGCGATTTCGCGAAACTCGCGCGCGGGCACGGACGCATGCAAGTGTCCGCGCAACGCCTCGCTCACGAAAAACCGCGCGTGCCAATCGGCGGACATCGAATTATCCGTCGTCATAATGACGATGCCGTTCGCGTCCACAATCGTCGCGGCGTGCAGGTTGGGATCGGCATTGATCAGCGCGTTGAGTTCGACGCGCGCGACTGCCGCGCGCGCGTCGCGCGTCGTTTCGTCCGAGGCGGCAAAGGCGCGCAGGGACGGCAGCGCGGCGAAGGTGAAGGTCTGCATCATGCGTTGCTGCAACACGCGGTCGAGCGCGTTGGCAGCGAACTGGGCGCGGGCAGTCAGTTCACGATCGGCATCCACGAGCGCGCGGTCACGCTCCAGGTAACCGGTGATCAAAAACATCGCGGCGAAAATAACCAGGGCGAGACCGATCAGCAGAATGAAACGCTTCATCGCGTCTTGTTCCCCCTCATCAAACCTGCCATTCTTTCCAAAGCATCGCCGGAATGGCTCGGCTGATCGTCTTGAGTCGTCCGAAGAAATGTTCGTGCGGGTGGCGGGACAGCTTATGCTCCAGCCTTAGGGCTTTCCCAAAGTAGATCGGAACCTGTCATTTCGAGAATACATACCGCCCGCGGTATGTTAGCAGTCAGAAACTTATGTAAATTCAAGTTTCTGGGTAGCGGAGCGAGAAATCTCCAACCACGAAATCGAGACTTCTCCTCGCAAAAAACGCTCGCCGAAATGACACGCCGCGACTTTGGGAACGCCCAAGCTCCATCCTGGATTGGCATTGACGCTTACCGACAAATCTTGCAATACCCCAAAACATCCCCAAATTATTGAAATACAGCAAAGCCAACGCAGGAAGATAGAAAAACAGAATGAGTGCGAGAACGATCAGCCAAACGAATCGTTTCATCGAAATCCGCTCTCCACCCTCAATCGCTCCTCGGTACGATTTACTGCATCACCGGAAAGTGCAGGCAAAACGAGCCATGTCAAGGCAAAACCTAGATAGTTGTCAACAAATGAGCGCGCGAAAAAAAGACAAATAAAAAGTAGCACGGCATAGTTCATAAGCACTTGTGTCAAGGTATTGTTACGCCATTGAGAATAAAGCAAGAAGATTAGCCCCAATCCACCAAAGAGCATTTGAAGCCACGAAAAGGGAAATGGATCTGTACTTTGTTTGATCCAACCTAGTCCGAGTGCCAATCCACCGAATCCAAGACTTCTAATTGGATAAATCGCGCCTGCTGCAGGAAGACGGAAAGGGACACTCAGGACATCGTCGAGAAACGCGCCGGCATCCCAAATCAAGAAGGGCAACAGAATCCCAACAAACACGAGGGCGGCTGGCACAAGCACACGCGCGCGTTTTACCAATTGCTTCAACGGATTTGAATTCCGCTCAATTTGCAAGGCATAGAAAACGAAAAATGGTATGATGAACCAAGCGGTCTGTTTGCTCACCGCCGCGCAAGCGATGAAAATGCCGGCCCAACTGACGCGCCGACGCTGCAGCAACAGAATCCCGCCGATCAGCCAAAATGACACCATAATATCGTTCCGTCCCTCAATGAAAAACGGAATAGAAAGTGGGTTCAGGGACAGGACGGTGATACTGGCTAGTTTCTCCCCTGGCGTACGCCCTACCCGCAAGAGCATTAGCACCGCAAGCGAGAGCAATATCAGGGACACAAATCGTTGGTCGTACCATCCGAGAGTTGCCTGCGCCACGAGGTACAGCGGGATAGCTGAAAGAAAGGTAAACGGCAGATACGGCAAATGATCAATCGCGAGATTACGCCCCACTCCCGATTCGTTGAACCGCCACTGCGCCATTGGCGTCGCGGCATAGCTTTCGGCGTATGGGTTTTCGTTGGCAAGCAAGAATTTGATTGCTTCTTCTGTTTGAATCGCGCCATCGTGAATGTAGAGATACGGCGCGGTATTGTGGCGAAAGACAATCGCCGCCATAGTCGGCAAAACAACAAAGGCAACAATCACGAATACCAACGCGATGAGTTTCACCGCAAATTGCCTCCGTCCCTCAAGAAGCAAATCCGCCAGGACATACGCAAACAGAGCCAACAATAAAAACGCCGGAGCCGGGGCGTAGTACCATATCCGCGTGAGATATGGAATGAGAACGGTGCTTTCGTCGGTTGGAATCAGCGCGCCGCTCAACTCGCTCGACCAAAATTGAGCGCTCCAGAGCAAAATGAACAAAATAGCGTCCCAGGACATTCGCCAGGAGGGACGTACCATGTTTTCTTCAGGCGCTTGATTCATTGCGAATTTCTCCTTCAACACTGATCCTTTGCCGCGCCAGTCCCCAGATAAAGGTAAGTGCCAAGACCAAGCCCGGAACAATTTTGAGCGATGGAACGGGCATGTTGAAATCTTCCGCCAGAAACACCCAACTTAACGAATAAGCATAAACGCCCACCGTGAACCAACCACCCCACCAGGAGCGGAGCAGCAATGCCAGCAAAGGCATCAGCAATTGCCAATCATAAATGAACGTATGTAGCGCGCCAACTAGACTCACACCCAGCATAACCGCCCACAGCCAAGGGGATGGATGTGTCAAGTCATAATGCCATACGTAGAAAATGAGGAAGAGCGTCCCGATGAACAACAGCCCTAGTTGCCCCCACGGGTAGCCGGGGAACAAGAGAATGGAATCGGACACCCGTGGATGCGTCAAGCGTTCGATGTAGAGAAATGCCAGATCGATGAACCAGAGGGGACTTGCTAGCGAGTCAACCACAATCAACCCAGATAGAATGGCAACCGTCCGAACAAGAATCCGCCTGCGCCAGGCAAAGACGATCGTTGTCAACAAAACCAACGCGACCAGGTTGAACTTCGCCAACGCGAGCCACAGCCCTACTGCTGTGATCAGCGCGCTCGGCTTGCGTACACCCCAGTAGCAAAGAAATGTACCTAGAAATACCAAAGGGGTCAATTGCCCAGAATGAACCTCGGTTAAAAGCCAAGGAGCCAGGACCAGCAAAACCCCGGCGGGCGCGTGCGGCAAACGCGCCCAACGCGCTGATAGATAGGCAAGAAAAGGCAAGATCATGATATCCAAAACAACCCGCAGTGCCTCAGCCACCGGCAACGGCAATGCGCCAAAGGGCACAAAAACGTACAAACTCCAAATCGGCTCAAATGGCGGATATTCACTCCCGTTGTATGGATGGGGGTACGAATTCACGTAGACATTCTCCCCGCGCAGAAAATAACGCGCCACGCGATAAAAAGTGACGTGGAAATCACCTAGTTCCCACGCGCCTGAAAATTGCATTGCTAGAATAAAGATCGTCATCAGCAAAGCCAGACCGATCAGTACCACGAGCGCCACTCGAGCATACAGTCGGTTCCTCATTTTTGTACTCCGGAACTCCCGCGCTTTTCCGCACATCGTCTCTCTGCAAGCAACACGACGAGGATCGCCAATGTGATAAATGCCGCCGCGCGATCATTCGATTGCCACGCGGCGATCATAAATGTGAACCACGAAAGCACCGCCAGCCCAAACATAATCAATTTCCGGCGTAACAAAACAAGCAACGGCGTGAGGTTGTAGGAGAAAATGTATGGACTCACAAACAACCCCACCGTCGCGATTACGTCAAAACGGTCCTTTCGCCAGGCCCAAATGACGATTGCCGCGACGACGCTCGCGGTCACCGGCAACCAGAGCGGTGCCGGTAAGAACGCCAACACGCCCCACACCGACGACGAGATCGCCGCGCGCGTGCGTTCGCCGCTGCGTGCGAAAAAACGCGCGACCCAATCCGGTTGGACGAGGAACGACAACGCAATGAGCGCACCCAGCACGACTAGAAATAAAACGATCTGCCGCCGCTCGCGTCGCCACCAATGCCAAAGCATCCACGGTGCGAGCAACAAAACAAGTTGCGGTTTCAGAACGAGAAATGCCAGCGCGATGCCCGCGCCGACGCTCGAGCGAAGCGCAGCGTACAATGCCATCATCACAATGTCCACTTGCCCGAACAGAAACGTCAGCAAGACCGGCATTGACAACGCCACCCAGACGACACGTTGACGCAGAATCGCAATCAGAACGCTCGCCGAAAGCGCGCTCCAAAGCGCGTAGACCACTGGCAACGGCAAAGAAACCAGAGGGATGAACAGAAAATAGAACGGCAAGGGATAGAAAACTTCAAGATTCGGAATCGAGTACGGATCATTCCCTTGTAGAATCGCCGCCGCCGCGCGGAGAAAAATGTCAATGTCTTTGAATGGCATCAGCGCGCCACCTCAAACAGCGCGACCGGTCGCCCATTTCCATCGCGAAAATCCGCAACGCGCGTCAAGCCGGGAATCGACACGCGCTCGCGATACAAATCGTTCAACGGCGCAGGATGATCGAATTGCAGGACAAGATAGCGCGCGCCGTACTTCTTTGCCGCGAGAAAAATTGCCTCGACACCGTCGGTCGGAATCACAATCGCGCGCCGACGACTTGCGCTGTAAAACGCGGGTGGGTCCATCGTCATCACGACATCGTCCGGGTGCGCGTTCTGATCAAGCCAGCGCGCGATGAGCGCGTGTTCAATATCGCGCAAATTCCACAGCGGAATATCGGACGAGCCCCCGCCAATCGGGAAGACGCCAAGCGCGTACAGATAAATCGCCAGGAAAATCGCGAGCGCGCTAAAGCCGACGCGGAAAACGCGCGCGGCTTGCGCGGCAACCCAGGTTCGCCGCCTCCGCGCGACCCACTCGACGCACGCGTCAATGCCGCGCGGCGCGGCGGCGGCGAGAAACGGCAACAGCGCCGCCGACGAATGGAGCGTACTGCCGCGCACACTCGGAAACGTGAAGGCGAATGTCATCGCGAGATAGAGCAGCGGCGCGTAAATGAAAAATGGAAGCAGAGTAGCGCGCCGCCGCAGTTGCCACAGTCCAATCAGCGCGAACGGCGCAAGGAAAACCTGCAACGCGCCAAAGGTGATGACGAGCAAATTGATGCCCGCCGCGCGCAGTTTCGACGCGACAATATTCCCGATGCCCCACGCGAGATAACGCTGCGGCGTGAGATCGTCAGCATAGCGAAATAGTTCGTCGTAGCCCGTGAGCCAGAGTGTTTTCGTCCCCGCAGTCGGGTACGGTGTACCGAGCGTAACATAGTTGCGCGCGAACCAGGGGGACATTAGAAGCAAGTAGCCGAGCAGAAAGTAAACAGTGAACAGTAGACAGTACTGAAGTTTGCGCGTTGGTTTGTGGATGAGCAAAGCGATGGGCGCGATAGCGAGAAGGACCAAACCATCCGCGCGCGAAAGATGGCTCAACGCCGCGAAGGTTCCAGCGATGAAAAAAAATGGCGCTCCCCGGCTCCCCTGCCCCTCTGCTCCCCTGCTCGCGCGCGGAGGGTCAGTCGAAGCGCCCCCCTCTCCCGCGCTCTCCAACCCGCGACCGATGAAAAACAAACACAAACTCGCGGTCAGCGCGAACGGCGTAAAGTTGTCGGGACTGACCCAGTAAATCGTGTAGAATCCGCTGAATGTAGTGAAGAGCGCGGCAGTCCACGCGTAATCATTCCGAGCAAAAATCTTTCGCGTGAGATAAAATGTGAACAGCGGCAAAAGTGATGATAGAATGATGAATGGAATTTGCGAGACGCGATACGACGCGCCAAACAACGCGAAGAACGGCGCGATCAAGATCGAAGGGAGCGGCATCCAGTACAGATTGCCCGGATGCGGCAAACCCGCGGGATTGTCAAGATAATTCCACAGCACGTCTTCGACGAAACCGCGCCCGCGCGCGAGATTCTCGGCGACGTGCATCACGTACGACGCGTCCATGTAACCCGCGTACGTCAATGGCAAGCCCGTACCAAGGCGGAAGGTCAGTGCAATGACAAACAATGTGACATAGGCGCGCGGTGGCGCGAACCATTGCTTCATCATCACTCTACCTCGAGTCTTCGCGTGTGCGTCTGGGAAAATTGCATGGCGTAACCGGACACCAAAGTCGCGAGCAAGAAAAATGGCAACCACCAGAAACGATCATCGCTGTTGTCCGTCGTCCAACGAATCGTCACCGTCAATCCCCACGCCACTGCGTACCCGAGCGCAATGAGCCCACGCGCCGCGCGCTGCCTGACGACACTAAAAACATACACGATTGCCGGAATCATGAGCACGAAATCCCAACTCCACAAGTACGGACTTACTAACACTGTTAGTGCCAGACTTGCGCTCATCGCAATAGGCGGATCAAGTCTAGTCCAAGCCACAGCATTCATAGCGAAAAGAGCGATTGCCCACACAAGCCACAACACCAAGCCCCACTCACCCAGTCGGAGCGGCAACATTCGGAACAGTGTCGGTTGCAACCAAGTCGGCGTCCGCTGCGCGATGGCGAGCATATCGTTGAGCCACGCTGAGTCAGCAAGCCACAGCGGAATCGTCAACCAAAGAATCGCCGCGAGGCAAGCAACTGCAAAACACATCACGGCTTTGAGTCTGCCCAAATGGTACATGCCGATCAACAATCCCGGCAGAGCTAAGACCGACAACTGCGGCTTGGTAAGCGCGACCGCAACCAATATTCCACTCGGTAGAAACAAACCGCGCTTGGCCAAGTACGCGGAGAGCAAATAGAATAACGTCACCATCACACTCAATTGTCCCATCATCAAGTGTGACAATAGCGAGGGAAACAAAAAGATGGCGATTAACAAAACTGCAAACACTGCAAGCGACGCGTCCGCTGTGCGCCAACATAACCACACGATCAAAATGGTACACGCCACAGTGCTGAGCAACCACAAATTCGCCGCTTCATACGGATCGAGCCAGCCCAGCGGAAACCACAATCCGATAATCATGGGAAGCCAAACGGAAGGCACCACTTGCATCGGTGCGCCCATGCCATAGGGATTCATGCCGTGCGTCAGCAAATAGCTTGGTGACCACAACCCGTGACGAAAATCCCAACTTGTAAGCCAACGCGTTTGGACGAAAACGCTAGCACCCACGCCGATGCACAACCACAACCCCACGCCGACCCAAGATCGAACTTGCGCCCAGTATCTCATCATCGTCAATCCTCGCACAGAACTAACTCGCAAATCGCACGCGCAGCAACGTATAAATTGCTTCGATGCCGTCTACCCACGAAACTTTTTTGCCCTCATCCGCGCGGCGTGGACTGTACGAAATCGGAACTTCCACGATGCGGTGCCCGCGCTTCGCCAGTTGCCCCGTGATCTCCGGCTCGAAATCGAAATGCACGCAACGCAACCGAACGCCCTGCAGTACCTCGCGCCGAAAAACTTTGTACGCGGTCTCCATATCGGTCAACCGCGTGTCGAACAACACATTCGTCAACGTCGTGAGAAAACGATTCGCCAACCGCGTACGGAGTGGAATCCCGCGCTTGCGCGCGTTCAAAAAGCGCGAGCCATAGACGACGTTCGTCTTGCCTTCGATGATCGGCTGGAGCAAGTTGCCGTACTCGTTCGGATCGAGTTCGAGATCGGCGTCCTGAACCAGGATCACGTCGCCCTGCGCGTAATGCAAGCCAAGTCGAATCGCCGCGCCTTTACCGAGATTGATCGGCATCGAGTACGCACGAATCAAATCGGCGTGCAAGGCGCGGTGTGCTTCGATGATCTGCGCGCTCGCGTCGGTCGAGCCATCGTTGGCGACGATAATCTCCATCTCGATCTTGCCCATGTCTACGCGCGCGACGCGTTCGATCAATTCGCCGATCATCATTTCTTCATTGTAAACGGGAATAAGGACAGATAATTTCACCGTCGTCTCCTACGGCATTTGAACGCGATAGACGCGCGCCTGTTCATTCGCAAAGACACGCTGTAAATACGCCGCGCGCTCAGGATCGAACGCGCCCAGGTCGCGCTCTCCCTTACCCCAGAATAGATAGGCGATGCGATACTCGCGCAAGAGCGCGACGCGCCACGCGTCGTCGGTTGCCGCGTCGTAGAACCGCGTGACTTGGGCGAGTTTACGCGTCCAAGCCATTGTTTCCGTCCAATGCCCCACAAAGACGAGATTGCCCGCGCGTGCGGCAATGTAGTTCCCAGTTTCATATGCCGCCAGTACTGGATCCGTCCACTCTGTATTAGAGCGCAACCAATCTACCGCCGCGATCTCCGTACGTGCGCGGAAAAGCGGATAGGGTTGCTGGAAACCCGCAGTCACCGCTGTACTCACGATGATGTACAGGTTAGATAGACTCATCAAAAACAAAAACGCAACAATCACCAGTCGCCCCATTCTCCCGGTCGAATAGCGCGGCCGCGCAACGATCCACGCAAACAAGCGCGTTCGCTCAATGCGTGGCAGGATTATATCGCACAAACCCACCGCCGCCAAGATCGCCAGCGGCACTGCCACGCCTTGAACCGCGCGACGCTGTTGATTCAGCGGCGCGTACACTAGAAGCGCGGCGGCAAGGATCCAAATCCACAGAAACGCGTACTCGGATCGTTTGTGGCGCAGTGGCAGCAATGCCAACAACAGCGGCGCGCCATACGCAATCAGATAATGCGGCGCGGGCGGCGACAGCGTGAGCGCCTGCATATCCCAAGCGTGAAAGATCGGATTGGTCGCCAGAGTCAGCGCATAGTACAGAACGAGAGGCGCGGGCAACACCAACCCAATCGTCAAGATGAATGTCACGCGCCACAACACGCGCCGCGCCCGCAGAACCAGATAGAGCCAATACAGTCCCAGCGTCGTGACGACAACGTAGACTAGAAATGGGTGGACAATCGCCAAGAGTAGATTCGCGAGTCCTGCCGCAAACGCGTAGATCAACGACGCGCGACCGCCGACCAGTGCTCGTAACGCGAACCAGAAACTCGCCAGAATGAGCGTCGTGCTGAACGCCACGTGCGGAAACGTGAGCGCGCTGAAAAAGAGATGCGCCTCCGGCATTTTGAAATCAACAGGAAACCAACCGAGCCAGTAGGGTTGATTCAACAAGAATAGCAGCCAGCCCAAACCCGAACCGCAGAGCGCGAGCGCGTACGCCGTCCACCGCGCACGCCCATCATCCAGGAACTGCGCGATGAACCCAAATACACCGAGAAACAAAATCACGTCGGCGCTCACGCGCGCGAGGTGCCACATCGTCGCGAGCGACAAACCCAGTCCGCGCGCGAGATGTCCCAGCGCAAGATAGAATCCGCCGATAAACGCGGGCGAGTGATCTTCGGTGGTGAACGGAATCGTGTACAGCCACTTGCCGTCATAGCCCTGCAACATTTTCGCCAAATAACTTTGCGAATCTTCAGGATTCATAATGACGCCGGTAAATTCCAAACCCGGACGCGCCAACGCATAACCCAACGCGTACGGAATCAGCGTCAATCCAACTACAACCAGCGCGACACCGAGGGCGATCATCCATTCACGCGGCGCGATCCGCTCGCCCCGCGCGCGAGACACGCAACCCATCTGCCTATTGACTCCTATCCCCTCTTCAGATACACTTGAGCCAAATTCGATTCGGTCAACCATCTATGCGGTCCAGGTTCACAATCAACCAACGCGCGGCCATCCTCTTTATTTTGCTGGTCATCGTGTTGATCGTATTTCTCATCGAACTCGCCGTGCTCGCGCCGGAATTTTTTGCGCGTCCGCCCAACGATTACGACATCTACGCCCATTGGGGGCTCGCCGAACGTTTGGGTCCAGAAAAATATTCCTACTGGCTGGTCAACTATTATCCGTTGCCCACGACACTATGGGTTTTCGTTCCGCTTTCGCTTCTGCCGAATTGGTTTGCGATCATCTGGACGATCGCGCCATTTCTGTTTGCGCTCTGGCTCTTTAGAAAACCCGGCGTGATCCTCTGGCTTTACTACCCGCTGCTCGTCCAAACCGGCATCGGACAACTCGATGGCTGGCTTCTCCTACCGCTGTACTGGCTGATCGAAGATCGCCCCTGGCTCGCGGGGGTCGGCGCAGTTCTCGTGCTTTTCAAACCCCAACTTGCTTTTGTGACCGTCGCGTACGCGCTGCTGTCCTGGGTCATTCGACGCGACTGGCGCAACCTGCGCGCATTTGCGATTACGCTAGCGATCATCTACCTACCCGCGTTCATCGTCAATCCACTGTGGCTCCTGACGATGCTCGACCGGATGCACGTGCGCGCCAACGAATCTCTCCTGCCGACGCGCGGCGCGTCGCTGTGGGCATGGATTTGGCGCGGCGGTATCACGCTGTGGTTTTTGCCGATTGTCGCGCTGCTCGCGACCGTTCTTGTTCTCTACATATTCGTCCGGCGCGGCAAACGGATGCAAGCCGCGCAATTACTTGGTCTGCTCGTAACGCCCGTTCTCTACGCTGCGAATTTCGTCACGATCATTCCGATTTTGAAAACGCCGCGTCAGATCCTTATCCTCACCATCATCTCCTGGGTCGGCGTCGTGATGGACACCCTGGCGGGCGGCTGGGGCGGCGCGTACGCGATCATTCCGATAACCGCGTTGTTTTTGCTCGCACGCGAAAACGACGCGACCATTACCCCACCCACCCCCACAGCATGAATTGCGCGCTCAAATACAATTGCAGCGGAAGCGACAGATACACAACCGCGCGATTGACCCACGTGTGCTTGCCCCACACGCCCCACAGCACAAACACGGGAAAAATCGCGAGCGCATACCGATCCATGCTGACGAGCGGCTGCGCCGTCGTCATCCGAAAGAGCGGCGCGAGGTACATTGCCAACGCGTACAATCCGTACTCGCGCGGCAAAGCGCGCCACACCGCGAGGACCATCGCGCCAAAGCCAAGCGTCGTCAACAAGTTCAGCCCGTCAACAACACTCGCGCGTCCACTCGCCAACAACGCGATCGACGCGCCAAGGTTATCCCAGGACAAAACAAAGCGCGCGTGCAATTCGCCGACGTAACTCGACAACAACGAAAGGTTTGTGAACGCGAGAAACGCGGCAGTGGCAAGGGGGATCAGAAGCAACGGCGTGAAACCGATCACGTGAGCGATACAGTGGTCAGCGGTCGGCAGTCGGCGGTCGTTCTGCCACCACATCCACGCAAGCGGAATGACAAGCAACACACCTTGCAATCGCGTCAGTGCGGCGAGTGCGCCGAAGAGCGCGGCGATGATCCAGCGACTGCGGTGCGCAGAATCGAACGCGGCTAACGTGAGAAACAGAAAAAGCGATTCGGTGTACGCCGCCATCAAGAAAAACGCCGTCGGAAAGAGCAGCCAGTACGCGATGACGCGCCGCGCGCTCGACGTGTCGAACAGCGCTTCGCCCAGCCGATAGAGCATCGCCAGCGCGCCGATGAGCGCGAGATTGGAAATCAACAGCGCGGCAAACATCGAATCTCCGCCAACGATGCTAACGACGCGAGTGAGAAACGGATATAACGGAAAATACACAGTACTCCCATCGTCGGAATAACCGCGTTGCGCAATTTTCAGCAACCAATTCGTATCGAAGCGCTGCCACACCGACAACAACAGATTCTGCTCAGCGGCGACACCGCGGTACGGGAAGACCTCCTCGATCGGATAAGACGACGCGGCGAATGTGCGCCCCGCGAATTTCCCCGATACCGCGCGCCCCACGCGCAACAACCATACGCTTCCTGTCTGCGTGTCGATCACGAACCCAGGATCGCCAACTCGAAACGTGAGCGCCGCGCCTTCTACCTCGCGCGAATAGGCGTACCGCTCGCCCGACGCGAGATCGAAGACCGCCAGCACCGGTGCGCCAAAGAGATCGAGGTTTTGCGCCACGACCGGGAACAAGGTTGCGACGACGAACGCCCACGCGCTCAACGCGACACGCGCAGTGAGATACGCAATGAACGCGAATTTCCACGCGGGATCAATCGCGCGCCAATGCTCACCGATTCTCATACCGATAAATCCTCAAATCGCCAAACGCGCTCACGTCACCGCGCCGCATCACCGTGTCCAAGCGCGACAAATTGCCATGCGCGTGACCTGCTTGCGCGGCTTCGTCCATCGCCGTCTGGAAAATCACAAACCACACACGTGCGCGTCCGCGCGTCGCCGCGCCAAATTCGATGGGAAACAAATTCATCGCCTCTTGTGATCCGGGTGCCAGCGTGTCGTTGCTCGAACCAGGAGGGTCGGCGAGAAATTCCTGCGGCAAGGCGCGGTCGTAAAAATGCATCGGGAAGAACGAAAGTTTATTGTCGTGCAGAACCAAATCGTTCGATTGCATTTGAGCGCGCAAGAATTGATCTACCTCTGCGAACGGCGCGCGCCGCCACTCACCCCAAGCCGCGTAGTAGAACGGCAATACGCTCACGGCGACGACGAACGCAATTGCAGCGATGACGCCCCGTCCGACGCGCGGCGCGCGCGCGGCGAGTCCCGCCAGCAGAACGTAGTACGCCAGCGCCGACGCGATCACCCCGCGCGGCACGAACACGGATCGGATCAAGTACGATAGCGCGAACACCAGTGCAGGCGGCACAAGCGCGAACGCCAGCACGAGTCCCAATCCGCGTGGCGCGCGCCACACCTGCAACGCGGCAAGCGCGGCAAGCGCGAGCGTGATGAAGAGTGCAAACGCGAGCACGGGCATTGGCAATGGCAAGTAAGTTGTAAACACCATCAGCATTTGCAGAATGTCGAGCAAACCGGGCGGCTGTGTCCAGTACGCGCGCTGAATTCCTCCAATCTGACCGGGAAGAAACAATAACCAGGGTGCGAACGCGATCAGTGCGACCGCTTGCGCCGCCAGCAATTCGATTTGCGCGCGCCACGCGCGTTTGAACAACAGGTAGACGTTTGCCGCGACGAGCGTCAAAAGCGCGAGACTGTGCGCGTACAACGCGATCAGCGTGCCCAAGGCGATCAAAACGAAACGACGCCAACGCGGCGCGACCGGCTGACTCACACCATACACGTAGAGCAACGCGCCGAACGCGAACAGCGTGTACATTCGCAATTCCTGCGCGTGATAAATCTGGAACGGTGCGAGCGCGGCAAAAAACGTCGCGAACGCGCTCACGCGTTCAGAGAACCAGCGGCGCGCAACCACATAAACTAGAGCGACGACAAGCATTGACAGCGCGACAGAGAGAAAGCGCAGAACAAAAACATTCTCGCCCAGCTGCAACCACACGCGCAAGAGAAAATAGTACAACGGCGGCTGAACGTCTACCGCCGTGCCGCGCACAATGGAAGCGAAATCACGTTCCGCAAGAAAAACGCTGAACGCTTCGTCGTACCAGATCGGCCGCGCGGCGAGCAACGCAACACGCAACACGAACGCGAGCAAGAGAATGACAAATGGCAATATTTTACTCTTCATCGCGTCCCATCCAACCGATACACGGCGTACGGATCGCCCGGCGCGTTCAACACCGCGGGCTTGCCCTCGCGCGTGACGATTTGCAATGGCGTTTTGCCGTATACCTGTTGCAGATACCGCGCCGCGAATTCTTCCAGCGCGCGGGTGTCTTCAAGTGAGATCGGATCATTATCTGTTTGAAGCATAAAATCCAAACCCGCGCGACTCAACAGCACGTGCGTGTAGCCACGCTCGCGTAATGCCACCGCGATAGAATCGACGTCGCGATATTGCCAGCACAGATGCGTCCACGCGTCCAGAATCGCATCGGGCTGCGCGGCGCGATCGGCGTAATAACTGCGCGGCTCCCAGAGGAAGAACACGCGCGCATCCTTCGGCAAACTCGCGTTGATGAATTTCATCGCCGCGTAATAATCGCCAAGATTCCGCGCCAGATACGCCTCGCGCGACTCGGCGCCCGCGAGATAGCCGAGCGCGTCGCCCGATGCGAAACCCAACGCGTAACTCAGCGTGGTCAACCCGAAAACCAACAGCATCACCAGCCGCGCAAATCGCTGTATCGAAAACTGCGACAGATCGAGCCCGCCCAAACGCTCGAACGCGACGGCAGCCAAGAGCGCGAACGCGGGAAACGCGAGGAACAATAGACGCGTTTGCATCAACAAGGTCGAGCCCGCGACGCCGCCGAGCCAGAAGAGGTAGAGTGCGAGTGAGAAAAAGAGCAGATCGCGTGAAACTTTCTGCCCTGAGATTGCCGAAGGGTGAAACCTGATGCGTGATTGAGTGTTTGCGGCGCGGGTTCGTAGAACGAGCAACGGCACCAACATCAACAATACCGGACCGATCGTCGCTTCGTAACCCACCGCGCCTTCACTGCCATAGATCGTCGCGTCCCAGGGCGCGAGGACAAGTCGCAGTGGAGAATTCATCAGCCCTGTGCCGAATCTGCTGAACCATGCCGCGCGAAACGCGTCCCAATATCCACCGCCGAACAAAAAGGGGTAAACGGGATTGCCTGTGAAGACCCAGTTGCGGATGTAGTACGGCGCAGCAACCAAACCACACGCTGTCGCGAACAGAAAGAGATGCCTGAGATTGAAATAGCGTCGCAACAAAATCAGGATGACCAGCGCGACCGGTACAATCGCCGCAGTGTACTTGATGCTGAGCGCGAACCCGGCGCATATTCCCGACAACACGAACCAACGCACATCGTTCCGTTCCAGCGCAACCAGCACCGCGCAGAAAGCAGCGAATACGTAGAAGGTAAGCATCAGATCAACATACGCCCAGGTTGAAACGATCAAGAGCGATGGCACGGCGACGAGAATCGCGCATGCCAACCACGCGACGCGCGCGTCGAAGCTGCGCAACGCGAACGCGAACACCGCGCCGAGGGTGAGCAACAAAAAACCGACATGCAAAACTTGCGCGGCGATATCGCCTTTCAACAGCATCGCCGCGAGAAAGAGCATCTCGCCGAGCGAAGGGAAATTAAAATACACGATGTCAGGCGGCGCGGTGATTTGCCCGCGTTCCAGCGCGATCTTGGGAATGACGAGGTGATACGTCTGCGCGTCCCACGCCATCGGCGGTGTCTGCGCGACGACGCACGCCAACGCGAGCGCGAGCGCGACGAAAATCGCGAGTGCACGCTCGAAGCGCGAGGGAATCGGCAATTGCACTGTGCGCAGATCGCGCCAGACCGCGCGCAGATCATCGCGCAGTAAAAACGCGGCAAGCAACAACAACGCCCAGAACACGAAACGGTTGACGATGACTAGCCCAAGCAAGAACGTCGCGAGCGCGAGCAAACCCAGCCCGATACCTGCCTGAAAAATCAACGCTTCGAGCAGCGAATCGAATTGAAAACCGCGCAGCAAATGTCGTCCCAGCGCGGCGGCAAGCGTCACGAGCGCGCCCGCGACCAACAGATCGCCGAGCGCGTTCAGAATCGCCAGCGCGTTTTCGGCGCTAAACGGTTTGTGGACGATGTAATAGTTTAGCGCGACGACGAAAATCCACGCAATCGAAAACGCGATCGGCAGGAGTTTGATCATGCGATTCATTGTGCCTAACCCATTTTCGGCGGTGGCTCGTACTTGCGCCGAAAACGCGCAAGCGATTCGCCCGCTAATTCGATCTTGCCTGCGTCAATCACGCCAATACCTGCCCACGCCGCAAAGTCAAGATAATCAATCTGCGCGGGATCGAAGCCCATCAGGCGCGCGCACGTCGCGTCCACCGCGAGCAAATCCGCTCCCGCGACGATTACACCGCTCGGTGCCGCATTGCCGAACAGCGGACCATCGCCTTCGAGTCCGACAATTCCGTCAACGACGGCACACGCGCGCGCCTGCAACGAATCCGCGAGTTCCGCCAGGACAGCGGGAATACCTTGAAAATGCAAAGTGTTTTTGGGCCAACCGTACTTGATCCCCGGCACGATGCCAAAAAGATTTTTCACGCTCGCCGAAATTTGCGTCCAGTGATGCGTTTTCATTTTCGGCAGCGAGATCAAGATGTTGGCATCGCGGACCGTCTTGGCGACGAACAGTGTTTTGAGTCTTGTGTAACCACCTCTTAGCGGAATCTTGACCAAGTCGTCGTAGTTGAGATCAACGAAGGCAACTTGTTCGCGTTCGAGCATCTCGGCGTAACCGGTTGCATCGAGCACGGCTTGGCCATCGCGGCGGAATGTCATCCCTTCCGCGACGACGATTTCACGCGCGCCTAATTCGCGCGCGAGGCGAATCATCGCCTGAACGA
>Ga0315285_10000449_pt1 | contig 42777 bp, 26 predicted proteins | sample YL17G09_36_MG_FD_203698 | JGI IMG/M metagenome (GOLD analysis project Ga0315285, IMG submission 203698) | Sediment microbial communities from Yellowstone Lake, YNP, Wyoming, USA - YL17G09_36 | ecosystem: Environmental > Aquatic > Freshwater > Lake > Sediment | place: USA: Wyoming | collected...
AAAATCTAGCGCACGAGCGCTCGGCGGCCCCGCGTTCGGCGCCGCTACCCCCCCATCCACTCGACCGCCGCCTCGTCCCCACCCTCGCGCGCCCATTCCGCTCCGCGTGGTGAGAAATGCGGGCTAGGAATGTGTAAGGAGGGTTCTCCGTAGCGGAGAGCCAGCGACCAGCATTCGGTGAAGTGCGACAGGGCCTCGCGGCGGCTTGCCAGGGCGGCCAACTCGTCCGCGCCCATGTCCGTGAGGGCTTTGCGCGAAGTGGGCTTGCCTATCTTCGTCTCGTGCGGCGGAAGCGCGGCTTTCCGTTTTCGGTCAGAAGACGGGCATGGATTACAGAGACCCGGGTGCGGCACCTGTCGCCGGCGCTCACTTACGTAGCAGGCTCCGCAGCACCATCGGCAGCACGCCGCCGTGGCGGTAGTACTCCACTTCGATCGGCGTGTCGATGCGACAGATGACCTTGAATTCGACGTGCCGGCCCGTCTCCGGGTTGTCCCCGACAACCGTCAGCTCCTGGCCGGGCTTCAGCTTGTTCGACAAATCGGGCACATCATAGAATCCGCGGCCAGTCAGGGTGAGCGATTCGCCGCCCGGTTCATCCTTGAACTGCAACGGCAGCACACCCATGCCCACTAGGTTGCTGCGATGGATCCGCTCGAAGCTCGTAGCCAGCACGGCCCGCACGCCGAGCAGCAACGTCCCTTTGGCGGCCCAGTCGCGCGAGCTGCCCATCCCGTAATCCTTGCCGGCCAGGATGATGGTCGGCGTTCCGCCCGCTTTGTAGCGCAGGGCGGCTTCGTAGATGCTCATCTGGTTGCCGCTGGGCAGATGGACGGTCAGGCCGCCTTCGGTGCCGGGCGCGAGCAGGTTGCGAATCCGCGGATTGGCGAACGTACCCCGCGTCATCACGTGGTCGTTGCCCCGCCGCGAGCCGTAGCTGTTGAACTCCGCCGGCTCCACGCCCTCGTCCTGCAGATAGCGGCCCGCCGGCGAATTCGGGTCGATGCTCCCCGCCGGGCTGATGTGATCGGTCGTCACGCTATCGCCCAGCATGACCAGGCAGCGCGCCGCGTGGATGGGCGTGATCGGCGGCGGCTCCGGCGCGAGGTCCAGGAAGAACGGCGGCTCCTGGATATACGTGCTGCCCTCGTCCCATTCGTACACTTCGCCCGTCGGGACGCTGAGCCGTTGCCACTCCGGCGGCCCGGTGAAAACGTCCGCGTATTGCCGGCGGAACATCTCCGGACTGACGAACTGGCGGATGACCGCGTCGATCTCCGCCTGCGTCGGCCAGAGGTCCTTGAGGAACACGGGCCGGCCGTCCGGATCGTGCCCCAGCGGGTCGTTGCGCAAGTCGCAGTCGACCGTGCCGGCCAGCGCATACGCCACGACCAGCGGCGGCGAGGCGAGATAGTTTGCCCGCACGTGCGGGTTGATGCGGCCCTCGAAGTTGCGGTTGCCGCTCAGCACCGACGTCACGACCAGCTCCGACTTCTGGATGGCCGCGCGGATCGGCTCGGGCAGCGGGCCGCTGTTGCCGATGCACGTGGTACAGCCGTAGCCGACCGTGTGGAAGCCCAGCTTTTCCAGGAACGGCGTCAGGCCGGACTGTGTCAGATACTCGGTCACGACGCGCGACCCGGGCGCGAGCGAAGTCTTGACCCAGGGCTTGACCGTCAGGCTCCGCTCGACGGCCTTCCGGGCCAGCAGGCCGGCGGCCACCATCACCGACGGGTTGCTCGTGTTCGTGCAACTGGTGATCGCGGCGATCACCACGGCCCCATGGCGCAGTCGAAACTCCTGTCCATCCAGCGACACGCTGACCCCGTCCGCGGCCGGCGCGGTCTCGACCCCGGGCGGTGCCTGCGGTTGTCCGCCCTCGGCGATCCAACGCTCCAGCGCGGCGGCCGCGCCGGCGTTGGTCTTGCTGACGATCTTGGGCAGTGCCGTTCGCCACTGGCTCTGCATCGCGGACAATGGGACGCGGTCCTGGGGCCGTTTCGGGCCGGCCAAGCTGGGCTCGACGGTGCTTAGGTCAAGCTCCACTACTTGCGAGTACTGCGGGTCGGGGGTCTGGTCCGTACGGAACAGGCCCTGCTCTTTGCAGTAGCGCTCGACGAGGTCCACCTGATCGTCCGTGCGGCCGGTGAGCCGCAGATACTCGAGCGTGCGGTCGTCGACCGGAAAAAAGCCGACCGTCGGCCCGTACTCCGGGGCCATGTTTGCGATGGTTGCCCGGTCCGGCAGGCTCATTCTGGACAGGCCTTCGCCGAAGAACTCGACGAACTTGTCGACCACGCCGACCGTACGCAGCATCTCGGTGACGCGGAGCACAAGGTCCGTGGCCGTGGCGCCCTCGCGCAACGTGCCGGTGAGCCGGAACCCCACCGCTTCCGGAATGAGCATGCACAGGGGCTGGCCGAGCATGGCCGCCTCCGCTTCGATGCCGCCCACACCCCAGCCGAGCACGCCCAGCCCGTTGATCATCGTGGTATGGCTGTCCGTGCCGACCAGCGTGTCCGGCAGCGCGACCGTCCGGCCGTCGGTCTTCCGGCGGACGACCACGTTGGCGAGATACTCGAGATTGACCTGGTGCACGATGCCGGTCGCCGGCGGCACCACGCGGAAGTTGTCAAAGGCGTTTTGGCCCCAGCGCAGGAACTCGTAGCGCTCGCGATTGCGGTGAAACTCGAGCTTGGCATTGAGCGCCAGCGCGTCCGCCCGCGCGAAGTGGTCGACCTGCACCGAATGGTCGATCACCAGGTCGACCGGAATCTGCGGGTTGATCCGCCGCGGATCGCCCTCGAGGCGCTCCATCGCCGAGCGCATGGCGGCCAGATCGACCAGCGCCGGCACGCCGGTGAAATCCTGGAGCAGCACGCGGGCCGGCTTGAACGGCACCTCACTGTGCGGGACGGCGGTCGGGGACCACGCGGCCAGCGCCTGGACGTGCCCTTCGAGCACGGCGGACCCGCCCACATTGCGCAGCACACTCTCCAACAGGATGCGGATCGAGTACGGCAGGCTGGTCATCCGGCCGAGCCCGGCCTTCTCCAGCGCGTCCAGCCGGTAGATGTCCAGCTCCCCGGCACGGGTCGTGAGGGTACTCCGGGCCGCAAACGGGTTGGCGGAGCGCTTGCCCATGGCTCAATTCTCCCGTGGGGCAGACGAGCCCGGTCACTGTCGGGCGGGGGTATCTGCCTCTGGCTTGGGCGGTGGCCGACCTTCCGGCGTTTCCACCGGATTCTCCTGCTGGTTGTACTCCTCCCCCTCCGGCGATGGCGGTTCCGGCGGGCTAAGCTCTGGCCGGAGCAACTCCGCCGGGCGTGTTGCTGCCGGTGGGCCGCCCAGCCGATAGGCCCGCTTGATCACGGGCGGGTCGCTGGGCTGCGAGGGCGAGCGGTCCACATTGGCCGTCGCGTTCAGTTGCGTGGGGACGTCCTTGATCCGGTCGACGACCTCCAGGCCCTCGACCACGGTGCCAAAGGCGCAATAGCCCCATCCGTCGCGGCTGGGATAGTCCAGGTTGGGATTATCCTCCAGGTTGATGAAGAACTGGCAAGTCGCCGAGGTCGGGTTTCGCGTCCGCGCCATGGCGATCGTGCCCCGCAGGTTCTTCAGGCCGTTCTTGGCCTCGTTGCGAATGGGCCGGCGGAGCCCGGTCTTTTTCAGCTCGGTCAGGCTGGTGTACCCGCCGCCCTGAATCAGGTAGTTCGGGATGATGCGGTGAAAGATGGTGCCGTCGTAGAAGCCGTCGTCCACGTATTGCAGGAAGTTGTCCGCCGTGATCGGGACCTTGTCCCGATGCAATTCGATCACGATTCGCCCCCAGTCTTCGTCGCCACGCCCGATCTCCAGCACGACCCGCGGCAGCGGGCCGGCGGGCGCACTGGCGGGGCTCGTGCTGGGCGCGCTGGTCATGGGCCGGGTTACGGGTTGCGTCGCCGGCTGACTGCTGGCCTCCTTGACCTGCGCCAAACTGGTGACGCCGAATGTCATGGCCCCCAAGAACGCCAAGCACCTTGAGAAAACCCTAGTCCGCATCGCAGTCCTCGTTTGAAAGCGCAGCCCGGCTCACGGGCAATCCCGCGCAGGCGTGTAGCTTAGACGACCGTCGGCGGAACTGCCACCCCGGCCAGCCGGTTGTACAGGTCGTCCGGCAGTGTTAGCGGCCGGCCATCCCGCCCGACCGAGACCAGCGTCGAATGGCCCTCGGCCAGCAGCCGGTCATCCCGCGTGAGCCGGTAGCCGTGCTCGACCCGCACGGGCGTTAGCCGCGCGGTGGTCGTCGTGAGGCGGAGCAGGTCGTCGTAGCGGGCGGGCGCGCGGTAGCGGCATTCCAGCCGCGCCACCACGTAGAAGATGCCGCGTTCTTCCATGTCCCGATAGCGAACCCCGTTGAGCCGCAGCAGCTCGGTCCGCCCCTGCTCGAAGTAGACGAAGTACTGCGCGTGGTGCAAATAGCCCATCGCGTCCGTCTCGGCGTAGCGGACGCGGATCTCGATGTCGCAACTGCCAATCGGTCCGACCACGCTGTCCGTCTCGACTCAGAGAGCTAGGACGCCACGGCCTGGAACACGCGCCCCACGCTGCGCAAGTACTCCAAATCGCCCTGCTCCGCCCGTCGGGCGATCTCGTCGAGCCAGCGCACCGTCTCGGGTTCGAGGCAGGCCTCCGCGGGGTCGTCCTCCGGGTACACGACCTCGACCTCCACTTCGACGGCGTATCGGCCACGTTGCACCCAGCGTTTGCGTTTCTCGCGTCGCTCGTTCATGGCTGCTCAATCTCGGAAAAACACCGTAGCCAACTTCGCTCGGCCGGCTTCGCGGTCGCTCGCGCACCAGCACTCCTTCCGCGAGCCCGGACACGAGCTGCCAGGCCGTCACGCCGCGCTGCTCACACCGTTCGTCCGCGTGCCAGCCGACGACGTAACGTCCATCGCTCACCGCTGCTCGTATTCTATCAAACAGCGCACCCACACGAAGGAAGATAAGGGGGGCGGCACGGTGCGGCAACTCTCGCCGACGGACACGGGTTCCTCGTGTAACTGCCAAGGCGCCAAACGCGCCGCGGGTGCAGCGCCGAGTGCTGGCCGTGGGGAAGCCGAGCCCCAACGGGGCGTCTGAACGTAGCCAGGGGTGCAACCCCTGAACCTACGTGGCTCCGTCGTCCGCCGCGGCGGATCGCTTCGTGGCTCTATTTCCCCACAGATTACGCAGATGGACGCAGATTTCCTTCTGCTGGTGCGAGGCGCCGAAGGCGAAGCGTAGCGCTAATCCCTTCTCGCACCCATGCTGGCCCGATTCCGAACCGCGACCGTGAGGGAGCGGTTGCTACTGGCCCAATCCGAGCCGCACCCGGCGAAAGGGCTCCCCGCCTGTTTTCTTCACGGCGAGCGGACGGCGTGCTCGATGCAAGCAACCTGCTCGGCACTGAGCGCGTAGAGCGCGTAGACGCGCGCGTCAAGCTCGGCTTGGAGGTCGCGGATCTCGCGCTGCGTGTGCGTGACGCCCGCTATTTCCGCGCTCAAGTATTCGTCCCAGTTGGCGCGCTGTGCCGGCTTGAGCCTATGCTGGGCGAACTTCTCCAGCTCGTCGATCAGCGGGCCGAGCGGCAGCTCGTGAAAATCGCGCAGCTTGCCCGGCAGCGCGGGCGGCAAGGGAGAGGTTTGCAGAAGCTCGCGCGCGGGCAGATCCGTGATGAAGCGGCGGTGCACGCGCGCTACCGCTTCCAGCCGCTGGCCGTGGAGGTCGGCGAGGCGGCGCGCCAGGTCGGCCACAGGTGCCTGGTCCGTGGTCTTGGGAATCGGCAGCGGGGCGATGAACTGCTTGTTTGCTTCGAAGTACCCGCGGTCTTTCGGCTTTGCGGTGAGCCGGAAGAAGTAGTCCAAGGCACGCGAGTTCAGTAGCGCCAAAATGAACCAAAGCGAGTACGCACCGTCCGAGCGTTCGAGAATCCCGTTGACACGCACATTGTTGAAGTAACGCTCGCCGCGCGGGTCTATGAACGCCGTCAGCCGATTGACCGTCTGTGGAACTCCGACTTTGGGGCATTCCTGCTTGTCGATGCCCTGGTGGCGACCAAAACGCCACCATTCGTCGTCGTCGAACTTGGCAGACTCGCGGTTGCGCAGCAAATGTTCGTTTTCGCGCAGATAGGCCCAGCAGCGCTTGAACTGCCTGGCCATTTCCCGACTGCGGTAAAGGCGGCACTCGTCTTTGGTGACGAGGTACGGGAACAGGACGTACTTGTCGGTCGGCGGCGTAGTAAAGGGGACTGCATCCTCGCCGGAGATTAGCGGTTTCATTACCTCGTCTTCGATCTCGACTTCGCGCTGCAACACATGGGAATAGTATCGGCCGCGGCCGAGCTTGATAAGGTGGTAGACTACGTCCGCACTGGTAATGAGGCCCTGGAAAATCTGTTCGGTAGCCTCCGCCAGGGGGATGCCGTGCTGGCGCATCGTGTCGAGGATGTTCTGCTCGCGATCAGGAACCAGCGCCCACGCACCGGCGCCGCGACCGCTATAGGCCACGTCGTAGAACCGCAGGTTCATCAAGTCGCCCGCGCTGGCATCGGCGACCTCGATGCGCTCCTGCGCGGCGGTGGTGAAAAACTGGAGGGCCGTATACGTCGTTGCGTCGTCGAAAACCTGGTGGCTCTTGAAGTCGACAAAACGCGCCAGGGCGCGCCGCTCCGCCACGAGCTGTCGCAGGCCCGCACCGTACTCGTTGAACAGCCAGACGTTCGGGGCGATGAAGCCCATGCGACCGTCCGGCCCGAGAAGGTCGAGGCCGCGCTCGATGAACGGGAGGTACATATCGAAGTTGCCGGTTTGGGCGGCACGATAGCGCTGCACGAGGTGCGTCGCGATGCGCGGTTCGCGCTGCCGGAAGTTCTGGAGCTTCACATAGGGCGGGTTGCTGATGACGCAGTCGAACTTCCCGCCGGCGAACACCTGGGGGAAGCGTGCCGGCCAATCGAATGCCCGGGGGTCGACGGAGGGGTCATCAACGATGCTGTTGCCGCACAGAATGTTGTGCGACAGGTCGGCCAGCGTCTTACCCTGCTGCGCCGTTCGAATCCACAGGGCAAGCTGCGTAATCTCGACGGCTTCAGCCGACAGATCCACGCCGAAGAGGTTCTCGCGCAGGATCGTCTCGCTGATGCGCTGCCGCAGGGCCTCGTCGGCCGTGCCTTCGTGCGCGCACAGCGCGGTGATTACCTCGTCGTAGATGTTCTCGAGATAGTCGTAGGCCTGAATCAGAAACGCGCCGCTGCCGCAGGCAGGATCGCAGATTCGCAGGCCGCGGAGCGTGTCGAGGCGGGCCTGCTGGAGCTTGATCCAGTGGGCGAGATTCGCCTTGGTGGGGTCGGCAGCCGGATCGATGCCGGACTGCGCGGCGAGCACCGCGAAGCGCTGGTTCAGACAGGTGCCGACCGTCTGTTCGACGATGTAGCGCGTAATGTGGGCCGGCGTGTAGTAAATGCCTTCGCGCCTGCGCCGGCCGGTGCGCGCGGGTGTAACGCCCGACCCGCCGTTATCCGGGTCCGCGCGCAGCGCCTCCAGGTCAGTAACGGACTGCTCAAACAAACGCCCGAGCACGTCTACGTTAACTTCGTCCTTGAAGTCGTAGCCGCCGATCTCAGTGAAGAACTGGGTCCAGGGGTCCTCCAGTTCCAGGTCGTCGACCTCAGCGTCGTGGATGAACAGGCCGCCGTCGTAGGCTGTGATACCGGCTTCCTTGTTACCTTGGTCGATGCTGCGGAAGAGATCGCGGAAGTTGCGCCAACGGGGATTAGTCACCCGCGCGAATGGGGAAACCCGGTCCGCCGCCTTCTTGATGACATCCGAGGGGAGCAACTGGCGGTCTTTGCAGAACGCCACGAACACGATGCGGTCGAGCAGCTTCTGAGCGACATGGATGGCGCCGTCCAGCGGCTTGTTATGGGGGTTGCGTCGCAGGTGTTGGATCAGCGCCACGCGGTTGGTGTGGTAATCCCGGTAAAGTTCGCTGCCGACTTGACGTTGGCGCGTTTCAGTGCGCTCGAGTAGATCATCGGCGCGGGGCTTCTGGCCGGCAAACAGGGGTAGGAGTCCACCGCGCTCGAACAGCACGTAGAACTGGCGGAAAACGTCGACCTCGCACAAGTCTTGAAGGGTGAACAACTCGTACGCATACGGCGTCTTGTTGCGGTGGTAAAGGCGAAAGCTCACGTAGTTGCTGGCGATACCCCAGGGGCACGCGGGTACGGCGCTCAGGTAGTCCCAGAGCTGTTGCACGGCCGTGCGGCCGTTGAAACGGTCGCGGTCGAGGTTAACGGTCGGGCCTTTCAGCTCTACCAGGGCACGAGGCGGATCGCTGCCATCGGCGGAGAAGAATCCGATCGCCGCGTCTGCCTCGCCACCGGGCAGGCCGTACTTGGGTTGAAGCTGCCACTGCGGGAGATTCTGGGAGAAGAGCGTGTACCCGAGCGCCTTGCCAAAGACGTCCGTAAGGAAATTGGCCTCGAGTTTGGATTCTTTCAACTTGCGCAGTCGCCCGCTCGCTTCCATATCGGCCCATTTGCGCAGGATCACGTGGGCGGCGTCCTGGGCCGCACCGCGCAGACGTATGTCGCGCGCCGCGAGATCGAGGTACCTCGGCAGGATAAGCGGCTGGCGCCGGCGGCCGGACCCGTGCCGGACAGGGTGTACGTCGGGAAATAGCAGGGTTTGGTCGCCGGTCATGTCGTCCTGACACTCCGCTGCAAACGTGTTTCACCGTCCGACAGGCACCCGCAAGCGAAGTGACCGAATCGTACCGCGGTGGAAGAGCGGGAAGCAAGGACGATGCCGAACGAGGCGGGCTAGGCGAAGCTGGCGATTCTGCCGACAAGGCGGGCCGCGTCGGCGCGCCGGCTGGTGTCGGTGGACGCGGGACCGGCGCTATGGGTACGGCCGGTCTCCGCCGCAACGGGCCGGACGCCACGCCCAGATGAAACGACCCTCCCCTGACCCCTCCCTATGAGGGAGGGAAAATGAGGGGGGCGCGGGGCCGGCTTTCCAGGGGTTGTACCCCTGGCTACGTTCGGGCGCCCCATTGGGGCTGGTCGGCCGACCCGGAGGTCGGCCGCTACACGCGCTGCGCGGGCCCGTCGTCCGCCGCGGCGGACCGGACGCTACGGATGTTCTCCGCGCCTTGGCGCCTTGGCGGTTGCCTGAATCCGCCAACCCCCGCCAATCTCTGCGCCCTTCGTGCCCTGCGGCCCTTCGTGGTGAATACTCCTCCGTGGAGACGACCATGCACCGATCCCCCGCCCCCAGCTCGCTCCTCGCTATTCGCCATTCACCGCTCCCCCCCAGCTCTGCGCGTTCTCGGCGTCCTTGGCGTCTCGGCGGTTCACCAAACGTCCCGATAACGAAGATGATCAACAGGGGGGTGTCAAAACATGATCACGTTGATCACCTTCCACTGGCGGGGTCAAGAACGCGGTCCCGCTCGTGCGATCCGCCGCGACGGACCGGACGCCACAGCCAGAACGAATGACCACCCCTCCCTATGAGGGAGGGGAAATAAGGGGGGCGCGGGGCTGCCTTTCCAGGGGTTGCACCCCTGGCTACGTTCGGGCGCCCCGTCGGGGCTGGTCGGCCGGTTCGGACTGCGGACTGAGAACTGAGAACTGAGAACTGATAGCCGCCGGTCACCCATTTCCGCCCAAATCCGCCAATCCCCGCCAACCCTCCCAGGCTTCCTGTCCTTCGCTCCCGCCGTGGGGAATACTGAAGGGCGGAAGGCACGCCGCCACGCAGGCACGGAGGAGCAAATCTGTGTCCATCCGCGGAATCTGTGGCTCGTTTCCGGGCAGGCAGGGAGGAGCAAATCTGTGTCCATCGGCGTAATCTGTGGCTCGACTCGGGGTGGACTGGGACGTCCGGTATCCGCCGCGGCGGACCGGGGCTCGGATTCGACGTCCGGTACGGAGCCCGGACGCTACGCGCCTTGGTGGTTGCCCTTCCCCCGCGTTGGCAATCTTGCTTGGCAACCTTCGAACATTGCCAACCATGCGCATGCTCGCCGGCCGTCCGAAACCGCGCCCCGACCCCGAAACCCGAAGGTTGCCAACGGGGGGGTGCGCACGCTGGCAGCCTTGGCCACCTTCGGTCGTTGTTCCCGCCGCATCGCTCCCGACAAGCCGCAGAACGCCCCCGCACTCATCCTTCATCCCTTATCTCTTATCCCTTATCCCCGCGCCCCGGCGCGGCTCCTCACCTTCCGTCATACAGCCGCGTGGCGAGCAGGTCCTCGAGGTTCGGCTCGGCCAGAATCTTCTGGACGGTCTGCTCGAGGTCATACTCGACACGGACGAACTCGACCTGCTCGACCGAGCAATTGAGGGCCGCCGCCGCCAGGCTCTCGACGCCTTCCTCCAGCGCCTCCGGCCGACGATGCACCACGACATAACCGGCCCGCGCGTCGCGGTCGCGCGGCTGACCGACGCTGCCCACGTTCACGATGGCCCGCTCATTGCCCACCTCATAGAAGGGCGAATCGGGCAGCTCGTCCGGCGGGTCGAAGTACGGATCGTCCACGAAAACGCCCGGCTGGTGCGTGTGCCCGACAAAACAGATCCGCGCATCCAGCCGCTCGAAATTCGCGAGCACCTTCTGCGGGTTCGTGAACACGTCCTCCGGGAAGATGTATTCGTTCATCGGCCGGCGCGGCGAAGCGTGCACGAACAGGATGTCCTGTTCCTTGAGCCGGCCGGGTAATTCGCCGAGAAACTTCCAGCGCGCCTTGCGCAGGGCCGGATCGGGCTCATCCTCGAGCATTTGCCGGGTCCAATAGCAGGCCCGCTCCGCCGGCAGGTTGAAGTTGGTTGGCTCAAACAGGACCGCGTGGTCGTGGTTGCCCATCAGCGTGACGCGGCAGCGCTGCCGCACCAGGTCAAGGCATTCCTTGGGGTTGGCGCCGTACCCGACGATGTCGCCGAGGCACACGACCTCCTTGATGCCGCGCCCTTCAATATCGGCCAGCACCGCCCGGAGCGCCTCCAGGTTCGCGTGGATGTCGCTGATGATCGCGAAGCTCTTGTTGCTGGCCAGGGCGCGTTTCACTCACGGCTCCCGCGGCGGCTCGGCTTCTTCTGGAATCAGCACCGGCCAGTGCTCCTCGACCCGGTAGCGCAAGCCACAACGCACGCAGACGAGCTGGTCATCGCGCAACTCCAGTTGTCCGTGGCAGGTGCTAACCGGGCAAACCAAAATGGCGAGCAGTTCCGGGCTCAGCGGCGGCATTTTCCTCTCGTCTATCACGACTCGCACAGGCTCATAAGAGGATAGAGCCGGTGTCGGGCCAAATCAATCGGCCGGCCGGCACCGCCCGGCTACCACTTCCGCCAATTGGGAACGTAATGCGGATCGTTGGTTTCGCCCACCGATCCGATGCCGAAGCGCCGCGACGCGATCCGGCCGCCGTGCGGGTCGAATGTCTGCGCGTGTCCGTCGGCCAGCACCACGGCGGCGCGACCGGCGTGCCGGAAACACGTGGTCGGCGAGGAATTCGGCGTCCACTGGCCGTTGACGTATAGGTCGGGCGGATCGAGCAGGGCGTCGTTCTGCGGGCGGTTCTGCCCCAGGTCGATCGCCGTGTCCGCGAACACGAACAGCCGCTGCGGCTGCGCCAGGGTGTCCACGTTCTGCCACGGCTGGCGGCCAATGTAGTAGCACCACCCGGGCGTGTGCGGCGGGCACAAGAAGTAGCCGTTGTACCCGTACGTGCTGGTCACCGCCCGCGCCGCGCCCTGGGGGATGTAACTCCCCCAGGGCTGGTCGGGGCACTCGTAGACGCTGTTGGCACGCAGCTCCGACCGCAGGTACGGCCAGGTGAAACCGCGGGTGTGGTCGACGCCGCCGGCGTTGTTCGTGCCCCACCAATAGACGGGCGGTCCGTCGCCGACGATCGTCGCGGCGGTGTACGCCAGCGGCATGGCCAAGCCGCGGTACTCGCCGGCGTACATGTGGAACGCCTGGCCGAGCTGGCGCAGGTTATTGGCGCATTTCACGCACCGGGATTGCGCCCGTGCGCCGGCCAGTCCCGGCAGCAGAATCCCCAGCAGCACCGCTATGATGCCGATGCAGACCAGGAGCTCAACCAGCGAGAAGCAGCGCCGCCGAGGCATGGCCTAGGACTCGAACAGAGCCACGAACGGGTTGATGTCGCCAAAGTCCACCGACCCGTCGCCGTTGATGTCGGCGTTGTAGATCGAGCACTCCGGGAACGTTGGCCCGTACTCTGCCGGATAGGACAGGGCCAGCACGAATGGATTGATGTCGGCGAAGCTCAGCGTGCCGTCACAATCCATGTCGCCAAGGACGGGGGTGATGGGCACGCTGGTCCAGTCGTCGCCGGGGAGGGCCAGCCAGCCGTCGGTATCCCCGTTCACCAGCACGCGCATGGCCGCGCCGTACTGGGACTCCACCCACGTCTGGCCGTGGTCAGCGCTGGTGAAGTACTTCCACCACGAGGCTGGCCAGCTTGTGCCCGTGTGATACGTCGTGCCGTCCTTGACGTACCAGATGTCGGTCAGGTAGCCGCCTTGCAGCGCCGCATAGCTGAAGCCCTGGTTGGCGGCCTGGACGGCGTCGAGCAAGTCCAGGCCCGTGATCTGGGGTTGGCTGAAACGATAGCCAAAGGCGAAGCTGTCGGCCTGGCCGTTGCCGCGCCAGAAGTCCACGACGAGCAGCACCCGGTTCGTGCCCGCGCCCGTCCACCATTCCGTGCGCACGTCCTCGATCTGATAGGCCCAGCCCGCGCTGCCGGCCATCAGGGCGACCCAACCGGCGAGGGTCGCAACGACTTTGGTACTCATGACGTCCTCCATAGTCAGATTGCCCGCGCGGGTGCCAGCGTCTGGGTTGGCTGAAGGCTGATAGCTGAAGGCTTAGGCGTTCGACATGAGCGATCGCCCTTCCCGCGAAGGCGAGCCGACGATCGGTCACACTGGCAGGTCTTCTGACTCCCGGGCTCGTCGCGTCCGCCGCGGCGGATCGCGACACCTACATGCTGCGCCTTCTCAGTCCGCCGTGGCGGACCAATGACCTGTGCAGCGTTCGTTCCCGGTCACAGCGGCGGGGCCGTTCCGGCTTCTCACCGGATTCCCTATTCTTCCGGCCGCTCCAAGCAGCCGGACACCAGCGACCAAGTGCCCCCAATGTACTGCGGCATTCTGGCGTCGTCAAGCCTCGCTTGCGGCGTCTGGCCCGGTCCGGCATGATGCCGGCATGGTCACGCGCCCTTACGACCGGATCGCGGAGCATCTGCTGTGCCACGGAGATCGCCAACGGCGCATGCAGGTCGTGGTGGACGTTCTGTGGAATGGCCTAAGAAACAGCGGCATCTCGTGGGTCGGGTTCTATGTGCACGAGGGCGCCGACGAACTGGTACTTGGCCCGCGACGGGACAAGCCAGCCTGCTCGCCGATCGGGTTGCACGGGGCCTGCGGGCAGGTGTTCCAGTCACGGCAGCCACTGGTCGTGCGCGACGTGAAGGACCTCGGCGATAACTACATCGCCTGCGATCCGCGCGATCGCTCGGAGGTCGTCATTCCGCTGCTCGAAGCGGACGGCACGTGCTGGGGCGTGCTCGACCTCGACAGCCACGACGTAGACAGTTTCAGCCAGCAAGACGTCGCGGGCCTGACCGGCGTCCTCCGCGCCGCCGGCCTCACCATCTGAACGGAAACCGCCAAGACGCCAAGGCGCCAAGGAGAATGGAGACTTGGCGCAAGACAAAGCCGGTCTGATGCGCCGCCGCACTCCGGCCTGACCTGACCGGAGTAGTACCTTCGACACTCTTGGTGCCTTGGCGCCTTGGCGTCTTGGCGGTTCCTACGGTCGGTCGAGCGTGCGACGCGCTCGCCGCACGACGATCGTCCGCGCGAAAATGTCGCCGACCCGCTGCCGGTTCCGTGACAGCACGACGACGAACCCCAGCACCCAGAACGGCGGCATCAGCTCCACGCAGCGCAGCAGGTTGCGGACGACGATCTGCCAGGGGCGCGGGGCACCCCCCGTCTCCGCGAGTACACGCGTTCCGACCAGGACCTTGCCGACCGTGCGCCGTGTTAGCAATTCCATCATCAGGCCGTAGACGGTGTACGTGCCGCAACTGGCGCCCCACCAGAGCAGAGCGCCGGCGGCCGGCAGCTTGCCGCCGGGGGCACCGCTGCCGGAAGCCCAGCCGCCCAGCTCACGTAGCGCGGTTTGCCAGTCGACACCCAACGTGATCGCCGCCGCCACCGCGAACGGGATCAGGTCGATGGCCAGGCCGACAAGCCGCTGCACGGCCAGGGCCAGCGCGCAGCCCTCGGGCAGCGTGAGCACGGCGACCATGGCGCCCCGTCGAAAGACAAACAGCGCCAGCAGTAACCCCACGAGGGCGACGAGCGTGGTTCCTTGGAGCCAGGGCAGCGCCTGCCCCGTGCCCCGTTGGCCGCTCATCAGCACATCGGCCACGGACGTGGTCACTTCCGTCGGGCTGGCATCGACCCGCCCATACCGCAGATACGGCGTGTCGGACCGATCCACCATCAAGAATACGGCGTGTTGATTGAATCCGAAGGCGACGTCGTAGCCCTTCGGCTGCACGCCGGCGGGCAGGGCCGACAGGTCGAGTGTGGCCGGGCGCCACTCGTTGGCGGTCCCGTCCAGCCCGCCCAGGAGCCGCAGCGCGGCCAGCGACAGGCCCCCCTCGGTTGCGGTTGCGACCAGCATGGTCGGGACCCGGCTGATGGTCGCGACCCAGAACTCCTCGGGCGTGGCAACGGCGGGCGTCGCGGGCCCCGGACGCCAGTCGCCCGTCTCGGCGTTCAGTCGCAGGCATTCGATCCGTTGCGTTTCGTCCGAGTGCCACAGCAGGCAGGGCACGCCATACACAATCGCGAGTTGCGGATTCTGTCTGCTTGCGGCGAAAAGGCGCTCCGGACAAGGTGCGAGCGCCACCCAGCCTTGGCTGTCGTAACGCACGAGACTTAACGGAGCACCGCCGGCGTCGAACGGCGCGGTGGTCGCCGTGCGGCCGGTGCCCACCACGCGCTGCATCTGCCCCGGCGGTGGGGAGACGGTGAGGGCGTACACGCCGGTCTCGTCGCCTACGAGATCCGGTGGTTTCTCGCGCCGTGGGAGGTCGAGCTCACGCGACCAGCCAGCGCGGCCCAGCGAGTAAAAGGCTCCATCATCCATGAATGCATAGAGCCGGCTGCCTGACACCGCCGTCGTCGCGATCGGCGCGTTCAGCGGATCCAGGGCCTGGAACGCCTCGTTGGCGCCCCGACGGTAAACGAGCGAGCGTTGCCCGTCCGCCGCCGCAACCCACAGCGTCTGCTCTTCGGCCGCGATGTGCACGGTCCAGCTTGGCCTGCTCGTCGGGGAGGTCGCCGGCTGGCCGACCGCGGCAAGCGTCGCCCACGAGAGAATGATGCTCAACCCCACAACGGCGTGGGCCGTGCCGTGCGCCGCCGGCTCCGGTGTTTGACCCCGGACCGCAGTCACGGATGGTCCATGCCTTCTGGCGCAGCGTCGATGTCCTCGATCTCACCTCGCCAACCCTCGGGTGAGTCGAACACGTCGGCCGGCAGGTCGGACCGGAACTTGGCCCCGCCGATGTCGAGCCGCATCTCCGCGTCGTGCTGGGGCCAACGGACGACGTACCGCCGTGCCGTGAATGGTCCGTCCGCGCCGATCCGCTGATAGCTGGAGAGCTGGGCATTCATCAGGACGTCGCCATCGGGGAGGCGATCAACGATCTCTGACGGTTGGTAGGGGGGCTGCGGGGCCAGGCGGATTTCGCGGTAGCCGATGGGCTGGCCACCGGCGCCCAGGCGGACGAAGCACAGCCGCTGGTCCTGCCCCTCGACGCGTAGCAAGGGCAATTGACCACCCTCCAGGCTCTCCGGCACAGGACGCAGCAGCAGGGCATCGAACAGCTCGTTGGGCGGGATCGGCAGCTTTCGCTCCCCGCGCGCGCTGACGTGCGGCCAAGTGCCCTGCCACAGCTTGCGGAAGTCGGGCACGTCGATCCAGAGCCAGTACTGCCCAGCATTGGACCCAAACTGGGCCACCGTGCCCGCCAGCGTCGAGCGCACGTCAAAGAGCAGCGACTGCGGCGGGCGGTAGATCAGACGGGCCTCGTTCAAGTCGAACGAGTGCATGCGGCCGTTGTCGTCCCGGAACTTGAAGGACACCCAGCCGGTGCAGTGCAGCGGCTGCTGAATCCGTCCGAGGTTGCTGTTCACCCGCTCGATCGCTTCACGTCGTGTCGTAGGTGGGACGCCGGGTGGCGCAGGGCAGCCTGCGACGAAGACCAGGATGCCGGTGAGGACCAGGCTGCCCCTACCCATCGGTTTCCTCCTTCAGCGGATCGGCGGCGAGCACGGCCAGATCGCTGGGCTGTCCGGCCAGAAGCTGTTCGAGCTGCGTGCTGAGGTGCTCGAGCTGCCTTTCGTCTGCGTCCGGGTGCACGACGCGATGCGCGACCTCCGTCTGGACGGCGACGAATTCCCAGGTTTCCCGCGCGTCGACGGCCACGGTCCGTTCCAGCCGCAACACCTTCTTCCGCCACAGCAGCAACGCGAGGACAAAACGGAACTGCACTTGCTGCGGCTGGGCGGCGTCTTCGAGACGCTCGAAAATCCCGTAGATCATCTCCCGATCGAAGGCTTGCGTGTGCTTGGCAGCGGGCGGCGGACGGTGTGTCTTCCATACGGCGATCGGTTCGGGTCCCGGGGCGGGATGGCATTGTTCGCAGTACTCACGGCGCTCGTAGCCGACGGCCGCTTCGTACAGGAAGACCGCGAACGGCTCGCCCACCGCGAAGCGACGCTGACAACCCACGCACGCGTCGCCGCGCCGCGCCATGCTCCATTCAGTGCCCACGCTGGCATCTCCCAGGCCGTTGAGGCTTGGCGGCGATTATAGAGGCTTTGTGGTCCGCCGCGAGCCCGGCAATCCGTGCTATTGCTGATGCGCGTCAAGATACGACTGGAGCACGACTTGTGCGGCGAGGGCGTCCCGCAGCTTCTTCTTTCGGGATGGCCGCACGTCCGCCGAGTCGAGGAGCAGATCCGCTTGAAAGCTGCTCAGCCGCTCATCCCATAGCTCGACGGGTAATGGGCTCCGCTTGCGCAGCTCATCGGCCAGCGCGCGGGTGAGCCTGGTTTGATCGCTGTCGCTGCCGTCCATGCTGACGGGGAGACCGAGGACGATCCGGCTGGCGTCATTGTCGGCGGCCCAGCGCAAGATGAGGTCGGTGTCTATGTGCGCGCTCCCGGACGCCTGGAGAGTTCCGGCCGGGCTGGCGATTCTGCCGCGGGGATCCGCGACGGCTAGTCCAATTCGCCGGGTCCCGTAGTCGATTCCGATTGTGCGTCCCATAATCACAGCCTTATCGTGGTAATCAATGGGTTTCAGGTGACTTCGGTTCCCTTTGGCGCGAAACGCGCTGTTGACGGACCAAATTGTGGGCTTGGTGTGAAAACCGGCCGAACGGGACTTGCGTCGCGGCGAGCATAACATCATAATACGTGGCTTGCACGATTTCGCAGTTGCACGCGACGGACCGCCAGATTTTGCTGAGCGCAATGGGTATTAGCGGCGGCGAGTATGTCCGCACGCAGGGATTGTTTGCGGCGACTCGGCAAATGGGGTCGCGGTGCGCCGGTGGCGATGTTGGCCGGGGGCCTTGGTTCATCATAGAACGCTCGATCGGCCGCGAGGGTTTCCCGCATGCAAGTGAATAAGGTACGCGATTTCAGCCGCTACGGCGACGCGATCCAGACGCCCGATTTGATCGAGATTCAGACCGACTCGTATGCCCGCTTCCTGCAGGCCGCAGAGGCTCCGGGAGAGCGCGAGTCGATCGGGCTGGAGGGTCTCCTGCGCGAGGTGTTCCCGATCGAGAGCTACGACGGGAACATGCGCCTGGAATATGTGGAGTACGCACTGGATCCGGCCCGCTACACGCCGGACGAGTGCCGCGAGCTCGGCCTGACGTACGGCATGCCGTTCCGCATCAAGGTCCGCCTGCACCGCAAGGATGTGGAAGAAGTGCAGGAGGAGTCGATCTATCTCGGGGAAATCCCGATCATGATCGGGGGCGGGGAATTCATCGTGAACGGCTCCGAGCGGGTGATTGTGTCGCAATTGCACCGCTCGCCGGGCGTGGACTTCGTGAAGGTGTCGGCGGAGGGCGACCGGGCATTGCACGCCTGCCGGATTATCCCCGAGCGGGGCTCGTGGATCGAGATCAATGTCACGCGCAAGGACGTTCTGGCGGTGCGGATCGACCAGAGCAGCAAGATCCCCGCCAGCACGTTCCTGCGGGCCATGGACGAGAAGTTCGGCGCGACCGAGGCGATCATCCGCGCGTTCTATCTGGTGAAGTCGACGCGGGTCGCGGGGCTCAAGCCCGACATGTGGACCGTGGCCCCGGTGGTGGATCCCGACACGGGTGAGGAGCTGGTCGGCGCGGGGCGGCAGATTGGCGAGTCGCTGAACAAGATTCGCGAGTCGTCCATCAAGCAGATCGACGTGATCGGCAAGGTCACGGACGCCATCATCCTGAACACGCTCGCCGAGGACGGCTCCCAGACGCACGAAGAGGCCCTGCAGCGGATCTACGCCCGGTTGCGGCCGGGGAACCCGGTGCAGCTTGACAAGGCCCGCAAGCTGTTCCAGGAGAAGTTTTACGACGAGAACCGCTACCGCCTGGGAAAGGTCGGGCGCTTCCGCCTGAACCGCAAGTTTGAGAAGGGCATTGCCGAGAGCGAGATGGTCCTGCGGCCGGAGGACTTCGTCGAGTCGCTGCGCTACATCCTGGCGCTGCGGTCCGGCGAAGGGCAGGTGGACGACATCGACCACCTGGGGAACCGCCGCCTGCGCACCATCGACGAGCTGGCCGCGGACGAGCTGCGCAAAGGCTTCCTCAAGCTGCGGCGCACGGTCCAGGAGCGCATGAGCCTGAAGGACCCGGAAACGATCGGCAAGATCGCCGAGCTGGTCAACACCAAGAGCATTTCCAGCAGCATCGACTTCTTCTTCGGGCGCAGCGAGCTGTCGCAGGTCGTGGACCAGACCAACCCTCTGGCGCAGCTCACGCACGAGCGGCGCCTGTCGGCCCTGGGGCCCGGCGGTCTGAACCGCAAGCGGGCCGGGTTCGAGGTCCGCGACGTACACATCAGCCACTACGGCCGCATCTGCCCGATCGAGACGCCCGAAGGCGTCAACATCGGCCTGATCGCCTCGCTCGGCATCTACAGCTCGATCGACGAGTACGGCTTCCTGACCACGGCGTACCGCAAGGTCGCCCGCGGCAAGGTCGACGGCGAGGTGGTGTATCTGCGGGCCGACGAGGAGATGCGCGCCACGCTTGCGCCCCCCGACGTCGTCCAGCCCGAAACCGATGGCAAGCGCCTGCCGGCGATCGAGTCCAAGGAGGAGTACCTGGCCCGGCGCCAGGATGCCAGCAAGCGCAAGCCGGCCCCCCTCAAAGAGGGCACGCTGCTGGCGCGGGTGCAGGGCGACCTGAAGCAGGTGACGGCGGAAGGCATCGACTACGTGGACATCTCGCCCAAGCAGACGGTGGGCGTGTCGGCCTCGCTGATCCCGTTCCTGGAGCACGATGACGCGAACCGGGCGCTGATGGGCTCGAACATGCAGCGCCAGGCGGTGCCGCTGATCCGCACCGAGCCGCCGATCATCGCCACGGGGATGGAGCGGACGGTGGCCGAGAACAGCGGGATGGTCATCCGGGCCCGCAAGAGCGGGCGCGTGACGGGCGTGGACGCGCGCTACATCGTGCTCGACAACACCGACGAATACGTCCTGCGCAAGTTCGTCGGGCTGAACGAGCGGACGTGCCTCAACCAGCGGCCGGTGGTGCGGCCGGGACAGAAGGTCAAGAAAGGTCAGATCATCGCCGACGGGGCCTCGACCCACGCGGGCGAGCTGGCCCTGGGGCGCAACCTCCTGGTCGCGTTCATGACGTTTGACGGCTACAACTTCGAGGACGCGATCCTGATTTCCGAGCGGCTGGTCAAGACGGATGCATTCACCAGCGTACACGTGGAATCGCACGACATCGAGATCCGCGAGACCAAGCTGGGGCGCGAGGAGTTCACCCGCGATATCCCGAACGTCTCCGAGCGGGCCCTGGGCAGCCTCGACGAGCGCGGCATCGTGCGGATCGGTACGCGGGTCGGTCCGGGCGACATCCTGGTCGGCAAGGTCTCGCCCAAGAGCAAGACCGAGCTGAGCCCGGAGGAAAAGCTGCTGCACGCCATCTTCGGCCGCGCCGGCGAGGACGTGAAGAACGACTCGCTCGAGCTGCCGGCCGGTCAGGAAGGCATCGTCATCGGCGCCAACCATTTCAGCCGGCGGACGCACCTGGCCGACGATCAGAAGAAAGACATCGAGCGCCAGATGAAGGCCTTCCAGGCCGAGTGCGACGCGCAGCGGATCAAGCTCTTTCGCCAGATGACGGACGAGATCGAGAAGGTCACCGACCAGATGCTGGTCGACCCGAACACCCGCCAGAAGGTCGGCAAGAGCGAGAACCCGGACGTAATTCTCGAGCAGATCGAGACCTTCTCGCTCAAGTGGGTCAAGCCGGCCGGGAAGCGCGAGGAAGCCGAGGCCATCTACGACCGCTATACACCGCGGATTCAGGAGATCGCCGTCGAGCGTGAGCGCCGCCTCGGCCACATGAAGCGCGGCGACGAGCTGCCCTCGGGCGTTCTGGAGATGGTCAAGGTCTATGTCGTGACCAAGCGGACGCTGTCGGTGGGCGACAAAATGGCTGGCCGGCACGGGAACAAGGGGGTGATTGCCAAGATCATGCCCGAGGAAGATATGCCGTTCCTCGAGGACGGCACCCCGGCGGACATCGTGCTGAACCCGCTGGGCGTCCCGAGCCGGATGAACGTCGGGCAGATTCTGGAGACGCACCTGGGCTGGGCGGCGGCGGTCCTCGGCTTCCAGGTGATCTCGCCGGTGTTCGACGGCGCCACCGAGGCCCAGATTCGGGCCTGCCTGACCGAGGCGAACCAACATGTGCGCCAGCGGCGCCAGGACCCGGCGGTGATCCGCGACGCCGGCCGCACCGGCGAGCTGCTGACCGAGATGCCGCTGATTGGCAAGGTCACGCTCTACGACGGCCGCACCGGCGAGCCCTTCGATCAGCCGGTGACCGTCGGCTTCATCTACATGCTCAAGCTGCATCACCTGGTCGACGACAAGATTCACGCCCGCTCGACCGGGCCGTACAGCCTGATCACGCAGCAACCGCTGGGCGGCAAGGCCCGCACCGGCGGGCAGCGTTTCGGCGAAATGGAAGTCTGGGGCCTGGAGGCCTACGGCGCCGCGTATGTGTTGCAGGAACTGCTCACGGTCAAGAGCGACGACGTGGAAGGCCGCACCAAGATTTACGAAAGCATGGTCAAGGGCACGCATACGCTCGATGCCGGCACCCCGGTGTCGTTCGATGTGCTCTGTAACGAGATTCGTGGGCTGGGGCTGAACATTCAGCTTGAGAAGCGGCGTCTGATTTAGCCCCCCGCTCCGCGTATCTGGAGCCAAACGTGCCGCAGGTGGTGTATGGAACCGGCCAGGACCTCACGCCCGCTGAGCTGGCAGAGTTCTATCACCGTCTCAACCACAACATCGCGGCCCAGCCGGAGCAGATGCGCAAGATGATGGCCAGTTGTGCCGCGTTCGTGACGGCCCGCGCGGAGGGCCGGCTGATCGGGATCGCCCGCGGCGTGTGCGACGGGCTGCGCGGGTATCTGGCCGAGTGCAAGCTGGATCCGGCGTACCAGGGACCGGCGGCGGTTACCCGCACCGACGGCCGGATCGAGCACGATACGCACGGCATCGCCACAGAGATGGCCCGCCGCGTCCTGGACGCGATGTACACCGCGGGCGTGCAACGTGTGGACCTGGTGGCGTATGGCACGGAAGTCGACTTTTGTGAGGAGCTGGGGTTCCGGCAGGCGCGCGGTCTGGTGGGCATGACCATGCGGGCGGAAGACTGGGTGACCAGGGCCGCCAGCGTCCCCCCGACCAATGCCTAGCTGGCCGGCCCCGTGTGCATGGGTGAATCCCTGGCCCTGAGCCGAGGCGGAAGACAGTTAGACGAGAGGTACAAGAACCCATGGCCGAAACTGTCTACGACAGGATCAATGATTTCACGGCGGTTCGCATTTCGCTGGCCTCGCCCAATGACATCCGGGCCTGGTCGTTCGGCGAGGTGAAGAAGCCGGAGACCATCAACTACCGCACGTACCGGGCTGAAAAGGACGGCCTGTTCTGCGAGCGCATCTTCGGCCCCGAGCGGGACTGGGAGTGCTTCTGCGGAAAGTACAAGGGCACCAAGCACAAGGGCATGATCTGCGACCGGTGCGGCGTCAAGGTGACCCACAGCCGTGTGCGGCGCAAGCGGATGGGGCACATCAACCTGGCGGCCCCGGTGGTCCACATCTGGTTCTTCAAGGCCATGCCGAGCCGGCTCGGCACCCTGCTGGACATGAAGACTTCTGACCTGGAAAAGATCATCTACTTCCAGGACTACGTGGTCGTCGACCCCGGCGCCTCCAAGCTGGAGCGGAAGCAGCTCCTGACCGAAGAGGAGTACCGCCGGGCGATGGAGGAGTACGGCGATACCGGCTTCCGCGCGCTGATGGGGGCGGAAGCGGTCCGCGAGCTGCTGTCGCAGCTTGAGCTCAACCAGCTCTCGGCCGAACTGTTGGAGGCCCTGCGTAAGACCAACAGCAAGCAGAAGATCAAGGATTACTCGCAGCGCCTCAAGCTCGTGGAGGCCATCCGCAAGAGCAGCAACGAGCCGCAGTGGATGGTGCTCGAGGTCATCCCGGTTATTCCGCCGGACCTGCGGCCGCTCGTGCTGCTGGACAGCGGCAATTTTGCCAGCAGCGACCTGAACGATCTCTATCGCCGGATCATTAACCGCAACAACCGGCTCAAGAAGCTGATCGACCTGAACGCGCCCGAGGTGATCATCCGCAACGAGAAGCGGATGTTGCAGCAGGCGGTGGACGCGCTGTTTGACAACGGGCGCTGCCGCCGGCCGGTGCTCGGCTCGAGCAACCGCCCGCTCAAGTCGCTGACCGACATGATCAAGGGCAAGCAGGGGCGGTTCCGCGAGAACCTGCTGGGCAAGCGCGTGGACTATTCCGCCCGCAGCGTCGTCGTGGTGGGCCCGGAGCTGAGCCTGCATCAGTGCGGGTTGCCCAAGAAGATCGCGCTCGAGCTGTATCAGCCGTTCATCATTCGCAAGCTGCGGGAGCGTGGCCTGGCGGACACGATTAAGAGCGCCAAGAAGATGCTCGAGCGGCGCGAGCAGCAGATCTGGGACATCCTGGAAGAGGTAATTTACCAGCACCCCGTGCTGCTGAACCGCGCCCCCACGTTGCACCGCATGGGTATCCAGGCCTTTGAGCCCGTGCTGGTCGAGGGCAACGCCATCCGGATTCACCCCCTGGTCTGCAAGGGTTTCAACGCCGACTTCGATGGCGACCAGATGGCCGTGCACCTGCCCCTGTCCATCGAGGCGCAGGCCGAGGCCCACGTGCTGATGATGAGCACGAACAACATCTTCAGCCCGGCCAACGGCTCCCCGATCATGTCTGCCTCGCAGGACATGGTCATGGGGATTTACTACCTGACCTGCGAGCACGTGGGAGAGGCGGGGGAACGGCCCAAGGGCCAGGAGCGCTCGTTTGCGACGCCGGAAGAAGCCATGCTGGCCCACGACATGCGGCAGATCGGCATGCACACGCCGATCCGCGTGCGTATCCGGCGGAAGGAGCTGGTCGGCGGGCGCGATGCGCTGTCGGAACCGGCGCCGCGCAACGGCCTGATAACGACGACGGTCGGCCGCTGCATCTTCAACGACATGCTCCATCCGGCCATGCCCTTCTACAACTACCCGCTCGGCAAGGGCATTTCGCGGGTGATCGCCGACTGCCACGCGCAACTGGGGCGCGGCGCGACCATCGAGCTGCTCGACGTCATCAAGGCCCTTGGCTTCCGGTACAGCACGCTGGCCGGGTTGTCCTTCGCCCTGACCGACCTGCGCATCCCGGACAAGAAGCAGAAGATCCTGGACGCCGCCCAGAAGGTGGTCGACCGCGTCGAGCGGAACTGCCAGAACGGCGTGATCACGCCGATGGAGCGGCACAACCAGCTCATCGACATCTGGGTGCACGCCCGCGAGCAGATCACCCAGGAGATGATGAATACGCTGAAGAGCGACTGGCGCGACGCGGAAGGCAACGAGGCCAAGCCCGGCGACTCGCGGGCCAAGCCCTATCTGAACCCGATCTTCCTGATGACCGAGTCGGGGGCCCGCGGTTCCGTGGACCAGATCCGCCAGCTCGCCGGCATGCGGGCCCTGATGGCCAAGCCGTCCGGCGAGATCATTGAGGCGCCGATCAAGGCCAACTTCCGCGAGGGCCTGACCGTGCTGGAGTACTTCAGCTCGACGCACGGGGCCCGCAAGGGGTTGGCCGACACCGCGCTGAAGACCGCCGATTCGGGCTACCTGACGCGCAAGCTCGCCGACGTGGCCCAGAACGTCATCATCAACGAGCGCGACTGCGGTACGATCGAAGGCATCACCAAGAGCACGATCTACCGCGGCGAAGAAGTCGACGTGAAGCTGTCGGAGCTCATCATCGGGCGTGTCGCCCGCGACACCATCCGTGACCCGCGCACCGATGAGATCATCGTCCGCGAAAACGAGCTGGTCACGCCCGACATCGCCCGCCGCCTGGAGGCGAAGCCGGAGGATGGCGGCCTCGGGCTCGAGAGCATCCGCGTCCGCAGCTCGCTGACCTGCGAAAGCCGGCAGGGCATTTGTGCCCGCTGTTACGGGGCCGACCTGTCCACCGGGCAACTCGTCGAAGAGGGCCTGGCGGTGGGCATCATCGCCGCGCAGTCCATCGGCGAGCCCGGCACGCAGCTCACCATGCGGACGTTCCACACCGGCGGCGTCGCCAGCCGCGCCGTCGTCGAGAACGAGATCGTGGCGCTGCAGCCCGGCACCGTCGTCTACCATTCGCTCAACGCCGTCGAGATGAAGGACCCCGAATCCGGACGCACGATCTACCGGGTCCTCAAGCGCAACGGCGAGATTGCGATCAACGACGAGAAGGGCCGCGAGCTCGAGCGCTACAAAGTCCCTTACGGCGCCGCCGTGCTTTGCGCGGAGGGCGCCAAGGTTGCTCCACGGACCGTCATCGTCCAGTGGGACCCGCACTTTACGCCGATGCTCTCGGAGAAGGGCGGTTTCGTCCGGTTCCAGGACATCGTCGACGGCGAGACCGTGCGGGCCGAGAAGGAAGGCCGCGAGGGCGGCAAGTACGTGGTGATCGAGCACAAGGGCGACAAGCACCCGCGAATCATCATCGAGGACAAGGAAGGCGAGATTCTCGACTTCCACCACCTGCCGGCCAAGGCCCGCATCGAGGTCAAGGAAGGCGACCCGGTGCAGCCCGGCACGCTGATTGCCCGTCAGCCGCGGGAAATCACGGGCACGGAGGACATCACCGGCGGTCTGCCGCGGGTGACCGAGATTTTCGAGGCCCGCAAGCCGCGCGAGCCGGCGGTCATGGCCGAAATCTCGGGCGACGTGTCGCTGCACGCGGACCGCCGCCGCGGCAAGATGACCATCATCGTCAAATCGGAAAGCGGCATGGAGCGCGAGCACCATGTGCCCCAGGACAAGCAGCTTCTGGTGCACGCCGGGGACAAGGTCGAGGCGGGTGCGCCGCTGATCGAAGGGCCGCTGATTCCGCACGACATTCTGCGGATCAACGGCGAGGAAGACCTGCAGCGGTACCTGCTCAAGGAAGTGCAGTCGGTGTATCGGCAGCAGAACGTGACGATCAACGACAAGCACGTCGAGATCATCCTCGGGCAGATGATCCGCAAGGTGAAGATCGACGGCGAGGGCGACTCGCGCTTCCTGCCCAACGAGGTGATCGACAAGTTCCGCTTCCGCGATGAGAACTTGCGGCTGGCCAAGTGCGTGAAGGTGGTGGAGCCGGGCGACACCGACTCCCAGGTCGCGCAGATCGTCACCCGCGAGGAATTCGCGGGCAAGAACGAGACCGTGGAGGCGGACGGCGGCACGCCGGCGAAGGGCCGCAAGCCCAAGCCGGCCAGTGCCAAGACCCTGCTGCTCGGCATCACCAAGGCCAGCCTGCAGAGCGAGTCGTTCATCTCGGCGGCTTCGTTCCAGGAGACGACGAAGGTGCTGACGCAGGCGGCGCTGGCGGCTCAGGAAGACAAGCTCGTTGGCCTGAAGGAGAACGTGATCCTGGGCCGGCTCATCCCAGCCGGCACCGGCTTCAAGGATTACCAGGAGCTGCAGATCAAGTATGCCGAGGTGCCGGAAATCCTGGCTCCGGCGCGGACCTTTGTGGAGAGCCCGGCGGGAACGCCGTACACCGCGCTTTCGCTGGCGGAGCGGATTCTGCCCGGCGGCCCGACGATGCCGAGTCGTACCCCGTCGGACGCCCCGGCAGGTGCGCCGGGCGCGTAGTTGTAGAGCTGGTCCCTATGTGGGACTGGCTTCCAGCCGGTCAGCAGTTAGCGATCCGAGCCGGCCCCGTGTCAGGGGCCGGTTCGATTTGCCGGTTTCACCGAACCGTGCTTGTCGTTGCAGGTCGGGAGCGCAATCTGTGTGGGAGTCCGGCCGACACGCTACGGGAACGTTGCCTGCGAGCGTGAGAAGAAAACGGGGACTGGCTCCACGCCGCCTACGTCTGGTTCGCAGGGAGGGGTCGCCCGCAGTGCGGGCGGATAGGCCAGCCCTTGGAGGGCTGGTGACCCTGGCAGCCGGTCCGCGCGCCGTCGCCTATGGACAACTCGGCCCGGGGCAGGTACATCCGGCGCCACACTGCGTCATCAGGGCCACGAACGGGTTGATGTCGCTGAACGAACCCTGCCCGTAGCTCCCATCGCAGTTGATGTCGCCGTTGAGCGGGCTGCACCCGGCGAATTCCGTCAGCCAGGTGTCATAGTTCGACAGGTAGAGCACGAACGGGTTGATGTCGGCGAAATCGATCTGCCCGTCGCAGTTGACGTCGCCGCGGCAGATCGCGGGCGCCGCAGCGCCAGGCCAGAAGCCGCCAACCAGCTCGAAGCCGCCGCCGGTTAAAGCGGTCCCCGCGTCGGGCTGGCCGATGGTGCCGGACAGTTCGAATCCGCCGCCGGCGCCCCACATCGCGCCGCCGCCATCGACGGTCCACCAGTCGAGGGTGTAACCATCGCCCAATAAGATGGCGGGAAAGGCGGCGCAGAGTACCAACACACTCGCGAGTCGCAAGCCAGCGAGATTAGATCGGAAGGCCATCATGTTCATGCACCTCGTATGAGAGCCCGACTCGGGCTACGGTCCAATCGTGACAGTTCCGGATGTTCCATCGCGTTGCAGCGTCGCGGGTTTTGACAGCGTGAGCGCTTCAGGATAGGTGCCCGGCTTGATATAGACGGTGCCGCTCGGGATCACCGCGCCGTAGCCCTCCCGCACGGTGTTCCACGGGTCGGCCGCCGATCCATCCTCGTAGCCGTTGTTCGCGAGATCGACGTACACCGGCGAGCGCGGCGTCTTAGTAAAGGTCACCTGCGAGCTGTTCGCATCGGCCCAATCAACTGTTACCAGCACGCTGCGGGCGCTGTCGTAGAAAGTCTCTCCGGGCTGCCACTGCGCACCGGCGTCGTTGCAGTTGCCGTTCCCATCCGGGTCGACGACTCGGGCGTGGTCATCGATGGCGTAGTCGACGCGGTGCATCACCACCGCTTCACCCGGCAGATTCTGGTCGTAGCCGGTGAAACGCCGCCGCTCCACCGTGTAGAAGCTGACCAGGCCGGTGAAAATCCGCACGTAGTGGTAGTAGCCGCCCGGCGGCACGACCGCGAGATCGTAAAGGAGCAGAGTCGTGACTTCGGGGTTGATGCCGACGACGTAGCGGCGCTCCGCCGGAATCCACGCCAGCCAGTCCTTGTGGTAGCCGATCGTGTGTGTGCCTAGACAGCCGTACTCGGGATCCGACTCCGCGCACGTCCCGTAACCCCAGCTCATCACGTCCCACATGGAATCGTACGTTTCGCCGTACGGGCCCGACGAGTGCGGCAGGCCGAGTGCGTGCCCCATTTCGTGCCCCAGAATGCCCTGTGTGTCCCAGCCCCACGGGGCCATCCAGGTGACGCCGTAGCTCTTGACGATGCCGTCGGCGCTGACGCTACGGCTGCCGCCCCAACAGCAGCAGTCCAGGTCGGCGTTGAAGATGAGGTTGATACCGATGAAGTCGGGGAAGAAAACATCCGGGTCGGCCAGCTCGATGGCATCGTTGAGACACCGGTTGAAGTTCACCTCGTCACCCGGATCATCGGGATCGATGTCGTACACGTAGTACGAGCGCTCGTGCGGCAGGGTGTACCAGCCGGCCACCTGGCTGCCGAGCAAGTTGATGTTTTCGAATGACACCTCACGCCAGAAGTGGTCCAGGCTGGGCCGCGGGCCCAGCGCCTGCGTCTCGAACCACTCGGGCGTCTCGGGCGTCTCGGGCGTATCATTCGGATCGTTCGGATCGTCGGCAAAGCGCAGCAGAATCCAGACATACGGCTGCGAGCCGGTGACGCGGAAGCGCTCCGCGTTCGCCCGGTCAGACTCCCGTTCTAGCGCGAGCGTCTGTACTGCGACGGTGAAATCGCCGTAGGCCAGCACCGTGCCTTGCACCACGACGCGCTGCCGGTTGAACACCCACGACCCGCCGGCCGCATCCACCCGCGCCGGGTCCAGGCGGAGTTCCCACGTCTCGCCATCATCGTCGTAGAGGAAGTAGCGCTGCCGGGGCCGCCGGTCGCAGCCCGGGCCGGGGTCGCCCCACAGAAACTGAAGTGTTCCCGCCACCGTGACGACCTGCCCGGCTCTGGGTGTCTGCATCTGCGTATCGCCGGCGGACGCCCAGGCGACTCCCAGAACTGCCAGCACAACCAGCGCCGCGAATCTACGTGCATTCATGATGTCAGCCCTCATGATCGATCCTCGACCGTGTAGGCGCTCACTGGCCAATCGACACACTCCCGTCGTAGGCGTAAATCGTCAGCGCCTTGGTGATCGTCAGTGTCTCCGGCGACGAGCCCGCCTTGATGGATACATCCCCGCCCAATGGTGCGGCGCTCACGCCCTCGATCAGCGTGTTGTACGGCTCGGCGAAGGTCCCGCGCTCGGTGCCGACGTAGCTGAAGTCGACCCACACAACCGGCTCGCTGGAATCCAGGCTTTCGAGCCCCGTTTGGCCGGGATCCAGCCAGTCGCTGAGCCGGGTGTCGCTGGCACCGCCGCCGGTCCACGAGACGAAGAACCGTCCGAACCAGTCGGAGAAGTCATTGTCGCAAGCAGCGTCACCACCGTGCAACTGCCCGACGATTCGGCCGTCCTGGTTGAACAGCGGCGAGCCAGACGAGCCGGGCTCCGTCGTGCCCACGTCCCAGTCGGGGACGCGAATGTGGGTGCCATTCCCAGGTGGAAAGTAGCCGTAGTAGCTTGTGATTTGGCAGGCATCGTACTCGAAGCTGATGCTTTTCTCGTCGCAGTTCGGATGGTGAATGCAAACCGCGCTCGTGGGGGCCGTGCCACTTCGGTCCCACCCCGCGAACACCACCTGCGAAACCGGATCGGGGTCATCATCCAGTTCCACGAGCGTAAAGTCGGAATTGGCCCACCCCGCCCGGAAGTAGGAGCCCGACTGGCTCTGATCGAGCGTGCCGCCGCCGTGCTGTCCGCAGGTCGGGCTCTGGAAGTTCCAGTACACGACAAGCGAGGCAGCGTTCTCGGCCCGCAGCCCGCAGTGATAGGCCGTCAGAAAATAGGGTCGGCGATCCTGGGCCGTGTTGTTGACCAGTGCGCCGGTACAACACAACGCGCCGTCGATCGAGATGACCGCCACGGAGCGGATTTGCGGACGCCAGCCATCGCCCTCCGGGCACACCACGTCGACATTGCACGCTCCGGAGCGTTCACCAAGTAGCTCGCCGAACCCGCGGTACCCGACATTGACGGCCGCCAGCTCGAGCCGGAACTGGCCTTGCAGCGATTGCGGCACCACGACTTCGATGATCACATCGTCGGTGAGGACCGCGGGCGTCCATAACTCGCCATGCTCCTCGTTGTCCGCCGCGGTGAAGGCGCGCAGCGCCTGGCAGCCATCGGCGGCGTAGACCCGCAGCTCTCCACCGGTCGGCATCTGATAGCGCGCAAACCTGAAGTTGAGCGACACCGCTCCAGGAGCCGCGACCTCCAGGCGCCAGACCCGCGTGTCCGGGCCCAGGTTCTCCCAGGTGCCGTCCCGACTCGGGCTGATGGCTGCGACGCACGGGATCGCGTAGCGGTACGGCAATCCCTCAGTGGCCCGTGCCTCGTCCTCGGCGCGGATGGCGTCGAGGTCGAGCGGTGGCGCAGTCCAGCGCACGCTGGCGGTCGGCCGCGCGAGCGCCTCTGCCGCGGCCGGCGGGCTTATAGCCGCCGGTGCAGGCTGGGCCAGCACCGATTGGCCACTGGACAGCACGAACAGCCCGAGCGTAAGAATGGTCGTGCGCATCGTGTCACCTCCGCCGGACGCGCTGGACTACTGCGGCTGTACCAGCATCAGCACCAAGCCGCTTCCGTCGGCGAGGCGCGTCATGGCCTTACCAAGCGTGGCGCCGCGCGAGCGTTCGTAGTCCGTTACTTTCATGGCGTGCCCGGGGACGTCCGAGGTGGTCAGCAGGTCGCCAGGTTCGATGGCGCCGTTGGACGCGTCCGCCCAGACGTATACACGGCCGGTGAGTGCAACCGGATGCTGACCGTCGGCCACCGTGTCGCGCTGGCCCATCGTCATGCCCGGCTGGACGCCACCCGCGCCGCTGATGATGCCGGCGACCGTGCGGTCGTACGCCTTCGCGCTGACGATGAGCTTGCCGGGGTTCTCTGGATCAATGCACACAACCATGCCGGGCTCGGGCTCCGCCTCACGGCCGACACGGCCGTGGCACCCCGCGGACTGCACGTTGAATTGCTCGGACAGGTCGGCCCCGCCGGTGATCTGGAGGACGCTGACCGAGGTCTTGCCATCGTTCTCCACGCGGAACACCATGTCGCCGCCCGTCGGGCCGCTGAAGCCCTTGATCAGGTCGCCGGTGCTCGTGTTTACGATTACGGTATTGGCGTCCGTGCTATGGGAGGTTGAGAAAATGCTGATGCCGGCGTTGTTAATGTTGCTCGCGTGCAAGCCGGGATGATCCGTGCCGGTCCCGCTGCTTTGGGCCTTCACACCGATGCCGCTATTGCTGTTGCCGCTGACGCCGTTCCCGGTGGCGCTGAAGCCGGTGACACCGTTGTATGTACCGTCGCCCTCGACGCCCTTGTTTCCACCGATTCCATGCAGACCGGCGCCAACACCGTTGTTCGTCACCTTGATCCCCGCCGAGGCGCTGTCCAGCGTACCCTCGTACGGCAGCGTGAATCCGCCGCCGCCCGTCGGTGCCTGCCACGTGCCGTTACCGCTGGCGTCGGAGGTCAGCACATAGCCGTCGGTCGGGGCGGCCGGGAGCTTGAAGCCGTTCATCTTGACCGTGCCAATGACGTCGAGCTTCGTGGTAGGGACGGTCGTGCCAATGCCGACATTCAACGCATCGACGGTCAGGGTATCCCCTGAGGTATCGCCCAGGATCAGCTTCGAGGTGCTGCCATACGCGCGGACGCGGCAATCGCCGGCCCCACCGCCGCCGGTCGCCGTACAGATCTTCAGCCCGTAGAGGTCATTGCCGACGCGCAGGTCGCCCGCCGTGTTGGGATCCCAGTTGCCGCCCAGGACATCAAGCGTCGCGTCCGGCGACATGACGCCGACGCCGACGTTGCCGCCGACGTAGTAGATGTTGCTGCCGGACTGCTCCCAGAGCGATTCGCCGGCGGCCGCCTGCCACGTGCCGACACCGGCCGCGTCAGAAGTCAGCACGTAACCGGCGCTTGGCGACGTGGTGAGCTTGAAGCCGGTGGTTTGGATCGTCCCGGCCACGTCCAGCTTCTGTGCGGGATTCGCCACACCGAGGCCGACGTTGCCCGAGAAGTAGCTGCGGCCGTTGAAGTAACCCGCGTAGCCGTTTGCCGAGCTCGTCTTTCCATACACGCCGTAGTTCGTCCCCGACGCCTGCGTGGCCTCGCCGAACACGCCGATTCCCGTAGCACTGGCGGTGCGTCCGAGCACGCCGTACGCATTGCCGGTGTTGGACCCGTTCCAGCCGATTACGCCTTTGCCGTCGGGACTCCAGGAAACGCCGTTAACACCCTCGTTATCGCCGGTCGGCGAAGTGTTCTGGCCGAAGACGCCGCTGCCCTGCGTCGACGCGGTATTGGCGTACACGCCGTTGACGGTGCCGCTGGTCGCTTTGGCTTCGGCATAGACCGCGGCGCCCGTCGTGCTGTTGCTCTCGGCCCGCACGCCGAAGGAATCGCCGGTTGTCGCCGAGGCGATCCCGTAGACTCCGGTACCGGTGTTCCCGGCGGCGGTGAACTTCCCACCGATGTTGCTCGCCGCACCGGTGGCGGAGGCCTGACCCAGAACGGCGGTGCCGGTGTTACCGTTGGCGGAGAAACTCCCGCCAATGTTGCTCAGCGTGCCGGTGCCGTAAGCCGCGCCCACGACGGCCGTGCCGCTGGCCGCGCTCGTCTCGCCCTGGACCCCGATGTAGCCGACCCCGCGTACGCCGGCGTACTCATCGCCGAGGTAGCCGTAGTTGCCCTCCCCCGGGCACTCGCCGGAAATCGCCGTCGAGCTGCCGTTGTTGACCACGCGCAGCGGGTAATAAGAGGGATCCGTCGTACCGATCGCCACCTTGCCCGCGTTGTAGTAGATGTTACTGCCGCTCAGGTGCCAGAGGCAGCTTGCGGCGCCCGCCGGTTGCCAGGTGCCGATTCCGGTCGCGTCGCTGGTCAGCACATACCCGGCGGTCGGCGACGTGGGGAGCTGGAAGCCGGTCGCCTTGATGGTCCCGGCCACGTCGAGCTTCTGGGTCGGTTGCCAGGCGCCGATGCCGACATTCCCGCTGAAGTAGCCGCGGCCGTAGAAGTACCCGCCGTATCCCTCCGGGCTGTTGGAATAGCCGTATACGCCGATGCTGACCCCGGAGTCGGCGTCGTTGTAACCGAAGACACCTGCGCCGTCCTCGCTCTGCGATTCACCAGTGATGGCCTGGCCGACTGACGAGACCACGTACAGGGCATCGGAATCGGAGCTCGCCACGCGGAGTTTGGAGCTTGTCCAGGGCGTCGCGCCGATGCCGACGTTGCCGCTGAAGTACCCCCGGCCCTCGAAGTAGCCGGCGTAGCCCTGGGGCGAACCTGTTCGACCGCGCACACCGTAGTTTGTGCCGGTAAGCGACTGCGCGTTGCCATAGACGCCCATCCCTTTGTCGCCATTGCTGATGAAGCTGCCGCCGACGCCGGCCGCGTCTGGGCCGGTCGCGTTGGCATACCCACCCACGCCGGCCGAGACGGCGCCGGCAGCCTGGCCGTAAACGGCTACCGTGTCGAACTCCGTCGTCGTGGCGTAGATGGCGAGGACGTCTGTCCCCGTGGCATTCACCACGAGCGCGTGGCCGTCGCCGCTGTAGTTCAGCGCGAGCATGTTGCTTACCTCGGGCCCACCGTCGTACGACGCCACAACGGGCCACGCGAGGCCGGCTGAGTTCTGAGCGAATTGCGCCTGTGGCGCCGGCGTGACCGGCTGCCGGGGAGTAAGCATCACCCAGCCCGTGCCCGGTTTGTTGACCATGATCTCCAGCCAGCGGGCCTGGCCGTCGAACAGGCCCGCACCAAAGTCCAGCGTCGCCGTGAACAGGCCGTTCACCACCGGGATGTTGGACAGGCTGAGCTGCCCCAGCGAGTTCCCGCCCGTCAGCGCGTCATAAAGTGCGAAGCGGAATGCGCCCGCGGGATTGTTGACGGGTACGCCGTTCTCCTTGAGCTGGCCCTGGTACGTGAACGCCGTGCTTGCCGGCCCCTGAGCCCACGTTGTGCCTGCCGAAAGCAGGCCGACGATGCCCAAACCACAGATGAGTGCTATGCCTTTCATGGCCGTCCTCCTGGACCCACTTTGCCGGCACGCTCGCCTTGAGCATTCGGAAGCAGGCGTAGTCCTTGAAACCTGTAAAGGGAAACGGGAGCTGCGACTTGCCGACAGGTCACCGCAACGCCCGTATCCCACGTTCTCCTTTACCACGTCACGCCCGCCCAGCGAGCGCGACGTTTCAGTCCGTCAGCCGTTCGAGCACGATAAACCCGATCACCCAGGCGTCGTTCGTCAGGCAGCCCGAGTCGGCCGCCTGCCGCAACGCCCGGAATGCTACCGTGTTCTCCGAGCACGACACGTCGGTGGCCATCACCAGCCCCGTGGCGGTGTCGCCGTCCGGGTCATCGAATGTCCGAAACTTCCCGCCCGTGCTCATTTGGAGGAAGTCGTAGTCGGGCTCTGGGGCGGCAATGCCCGCCAGGAACCACCGCTGGCCGTCGGGCGTGATCGCCACACTTGAGCCATACCCGAGCAGCCCGCCTTCCTGGACGCACTCCGGCGGACCATCGCTGAACACCGCGTCAAACTGCTCCGCGAGCGTTGCCGCCGATGCCTGCGACACCGCCCCGATCGCGGTCCGCAGGTGATCCGGCATGGGTCCCATGTCTGCGGTCTCCGCGAACACAAAATACGCGAAGCTGCCGCCCGCCAGGGCGAGGGTCGCGTTCAAATTGGACGGGTTATTCGTGAAGACCTGCGGTGTGTTCCCAGCGGCGGTGACATCCAGGAGAACGACGTCGTCGCCCTGGTTGTACAACACGACGCCGTCGTCGTAAGCCATCTGCACGCTTTCCTGGAATCCGGTCTCAAACAGATCAAAACCCAGGGGGGGGGCGTCCGGCGCGTCGAGATCGAACACGTAGAGCTGGACACCCGGGTTGCTGCCGTAGGCCAGAAGCGTCCGTGTCTCCGCGTCGACCGCCACCTGCCCGAAGGTGCCGAAGAAATCCTCGGGCGTGGGGAAGCTGATGACGGTCGGCGTGTCGCCGCTCACATCGATGACCTTCAGGGCGTTACCATCGGCGGTCTCGCTGGGGTCGTTGATCGTGGCAATGAGGGTACCATCCGCCGTCATGTGGCCGGGCCGGTTCGCGTCGGTGGGTAGGGCGTGCAGGACGATATCGGGCACGTTGTCCGACAGGGTCGCCGTCTCAGTGTCCCAGATCGCCACGCGGTTGTTGCTGCGGACCAGCGCGATCTTCCCCCCCGCGACCTTGAAGTTGCGATCGCCGAAGAGCGCCGCGCTGTTGGGGATCTCGGTGGCCGTCTCGAGGTCGGCATCGGCGGTCGAGGCGGTGAAGTAAAAGATCCCGGTCTCTGCGAGCCCGTACACGACCAGGTCATCGCCTGCTTCGATCTTGCCGGCGGACGAGAACAGACCATTGGCCTTCAGTTCAATGTGCGTCTTGATCAATGCGGGGAGCTGCTGGGCCCCACCGCCGTCCGTACCGTCATCGGCGCCGTTGTCGCCGCCCCCATTATCGCCCCCGCCATCCCCACCCCCGCCCGTGCCGTCGCTGGTGCCATCGGCTGGCGTCAGCCCGCCGTCTCCGGACGTGCTCGGGCAACCCCCGAGCGTCAGTACCCACATGGAAACGGCTGCCAGAATGAGAATCCGGCCCAGTGTGCTCATCGAAACCTCCTGCTGCGATTCAAGTGGTTGATCGGCGGAACCCGGTGGTTGCGACCAGCCGGGAGTGTTTCGCCTTGTTTCATCCTGTCAGAAACGCGACAATAGGAGTGGAAGATCGCAAAAGAACCCTGCGTTTTCGGATCATCGGATGTCGAAGCGCACCGACGTGACCAGCATCCTGAAGCGCGCCAGCGCGGGTGACGAATCGGCCGTAAACCGGCTGTTGCCCTTGGTTTACGACGAGTTGCGCGCGCTGGCGGAGAGCTTTCTCCAGCGCGAGCGGCCCGATCTGACCCTCCAGGCCACCGCCCTGGTCCATGAGGCTTACGTGCGGCTCGTCAAGCAGGAGGAAGTCGAGTGGCAGAACCGGGCCCACTTCTTCGCCGTGGCCGCCCAGGCTATTCGGCGCATCCTCGTCGATCACGCCCGCGGTCACCAAAGGGCCAAGCGTGGCGGTGACCGGGAGCGGGTGCGGCTGGATGAGGGCATCGCGGCCCCAGAGGAACGCGACCTGGACCTGCTGGCCATCGACGAGGCGTTGGAGAAGCTTGCCCAGCTCCACCCCCGCCAAGCCCAGATCGTCGAGCTGCGCTTCTTTGGCGGCCTCGGCCTGAAGGAGGTCGCCGAGTTTCTCAAGGTCTCGCCGCGAACCGTGGACGGCGACTGGAGCATGGCCCGCGCGTGGCTCCGCCGCGAGCTACGGGAAAACGCCGAGCCATGACGTCCGAGCAGTACGAGCGCGTCCGCGAGCTATTCCTGGCGACCCGCGAGAAGCCTGCGGAACAGCAGGCCGAATTCCTGCGACGGGCGTGCGGGGCCGATGAGGCGCTGTGCGCCGAAGTCGAGTCCCTGCTCACCAGCGCTGAGCTGGCCGGCACCTTCCTGCAAACGCCAGCCCTCGGCACAGGGTTCGCCGTCGCGGCGCCGGACGCGCTCGCTGCCAGTCATGCCGACGCGGACCGGGGCCCACGTCGGCCGACGGTCACGGAATACGTCCTGCCGCCCGCGCCACGCCCGGAGCGCATCGCCCAATACCGCATTCTGGACGTCCTCGGTCAGGGCGGCATGGGCATCGTGTACCGGGCCGAGCAGGAGAATCCGCGGCGCATCGTGGCCCTGAAGGTCATCCGGCCCGGCGTCCAGTCGCGCGACTTGCTCAGGCGTTTCGCCCACGAGGGCCAGGTCCTGGCCTGGCTCCAACATCCGGGCATCGCGCAGGTGTTCGAGGCCGGTACCACCGACACCGGTCAGGGCCCGCAGCCGTTTTTTGCGATGGAGTTCATCCAGGGCCGGCCGCTCACGGAGCATGCCGAGCTGCGGCAGCTTGACGTGCGGCAGCGATTGGACCTGGTGGCGAAGGTGTGCGACGCCGTCCAGCACGCGCACCAGAAGGGCGTCATCCATCGCGATCTGAAGCCGGGCAATATCCTCGCCGACCACGACGGGCAGCCGAAAATCCTCGATTTCGGCGTGGCCCGCGCCACGGACGCCGACCTGCGGACGACCACCCTCGAGACCTTGCCCGGACAGCTCATCGGGACGCTGGCGTACATGAGTCCCGAGCAAATCTCCGGCGATCCCCGCCAACTCGACACACGTTCCGACGTGTATTCGCTCGGCGTCATCTGTTACGAGCTGCTCGCCGGCCGCGTCCCGCTCGACTTGTCGACGAAGACCATCCCGCAGGCGGCCCGTGCGCTTACCGAAGACGAGCCGCCAGCGCTGGGCACGCTCGACCGCGCCTTCCGCGGCGACCTGACCACGATCGTCGCCAAGGCCCTGGAGAAGGACAAGAACCGGCGCTACCAGTCGGCTTCTGAGCTGGCCGAGGACATTCGGCGCTATCTGGCGGACCAGCCGATCCAGGCCCGGCCGGCGACGACCTTCTATCAACTGCGCAAGTTCGCGCGCCGCAATCGGCCGCTGGTCGCCGGTGTGGTGACCGCCTTTATCGCGCTCACGCTCGGGCTGGTGGGCACACTCCGCGGCTACGTCCAAGCGACGGCCCAGCGCCACACCGCGGAGGCCGAACGCAATCGCGCATTGCAGGCCGAGGGTTTGGCGGAACAGCGCGGCGCCGCGGCCGAGTTCCGCGCTTATGTTGCCAACATCAGCGCCGCACAGGCCGCTTTGCAAGCCAAGGAAGTCGCCACGGCCCGGCAACAGCTCGAGCTCGCGCCGGTTCATCTGCGCAACTGGGAATGGCGTTACCTGGCCGCCGGCTTGGATGCCAGCCTGCTCACGTTCCGGGGCCACACCGACCGCGTGTGGGGCATCGCGTTTAGCGCCGACGGCTCCACCGTGATCTCGGCGTCGCACGATGGGACCATTCGCTTCTGGGACGCGGCCAGCGGCGCGTGCCGCCAGACCTTGCACATCGACGGCGCGCAGTTCACCTGCCTCAATCAGAGCCCGGACGGCACGCGGCTCGCGGCTGGCCTGTATAACGGGCAGGTGTCGGTCTGGGATGCCCAGCGCGGCGAGCTGCTGCACTCCTTGAAGACCCACAATGTGCCCGCGAACGACGTACGCTTCAGCCCGGATGGACGCTGGCTGGCGACGACTTCGGTCGACCATCAGGCGGCGCTGTGGCGCGTGGACACCGGGGAGCGGGTGTTGTCGCTAAAGCACCCGGACTGGGTCTATTCGGGCGTATTCAACCCGGATGGTACGCGGCTGGCCACGAGCTGCCGGGATAACCGCGTACGCGTTTGGTCGCTGCCGAGCGGTGCGCAGCAACTGGAGATCGCCGTAGCCCCGAACACGCCCGATTGGTACTTCGTGCATTCGTGGCCAGTGGTGTTTTCGCCGGATGGACGGACGCTGGTGACCGGTTCGCACGATGGCTTGGTCCAGCTCTGGGATGCCGACTCGGGCGCGTTGCGGGAGACTCTCGTCGGTCACACGGCGCGGGTTCGCGGTCTCGCGTACCGTCCCGACGGGGCCGTGTTGGCCTCTGCGGCTGACGACGGGACCGTCCGGGTCTGGGACGTGTCTGCCGCACTCGAACTGGTCACCCTGGTGGGACACGAGAGCGCCGCATTCGGGCTCGCGTTCTCGCCCGATGGCACCCGCTTGGCGAGCAGTTCGGACGATCATACCGTGCGGTTGTGGGACCCGCGCCTGCATCGCGATTTCACGCGGCTCCGCGGCCACGACAGCCGCGGCATTTGGACGCTCGCCATCTCGCCCGACGGCACGCGCCTGGTCAGCGGCGGCGAGGATGGGGTGGTGCGGCTTTGGGACGTTACCTCCGGCGCGGGATTGCTCGCGCTGCGCGGACACCAGGCGCCCGTTTCTGCGGTCGCCTACAGTCCCGACGGCACTCTGATCGCCTCGGCTTCGGAGGACCGCACCGTGCGGCTGTGGGATACGCGCACCGGCGGGTCACGGGGGTCACTCGTCGGGCACGCACGAGGCGTTACCGCCGCGACGTTCTCTCCGGACGGCGACCTACTCGCGACCGCGTCGGGCGACGGGACCATCAAGCTGTGGGATCCGCTGGCGTGGTTCGAGGTGCGCACCTTGTGCAGTGACCGCAAGGCCCTCACGGCGCTGGCTTTTCGTCCGGACGGCACGCAGCTCGCGTCCGGGTCGACGGCCGGGGTGATCGAGTTCTGGAATGTGAGGACCGGTGAGCATGCGGCGGCCAGCCCCGGCGCGTCGGGGCACGCTGGGGAGGTGCTGAGTGTCGCGTACAACCGGAACGGGAAGCAGATGGTCTCGGCGTCGCGCGACGGGACGCTGAAGCTGTGGGATACGGAGCGCGGCCTGGAGATCGCGACTCTGCGCGGGCACACGGACGTGGTGGCCAGTGCGACGTTTAGCCCGGACGGCACGCGGATCGCGTCGGTTTCCTATGATCGCACGCTGCGCCTGTGGGATACACAGAGCGCTGAGCTGGTGTTGTCCTTCCGGGCGCACCAGGATTATCCATTCTGTATCGCGTTCAGCCCCGACGGGCACTGGCTGGCCAGTGCCGAGAAGTGCATCCGGTTGTGGGAGACGGACCGGCCGGACGCGGTCGTCCTCGATCAGCGCCGCGCCCGCGTTGCCGCCGAGCAGTTGCTTGACCGATCGTTCCCCGAGCCGGTGACCGCCGGGCGTGTGCTGGCGGGCCTGGCCACCGACGCGACCTTGGAAGCAGATGTACGCCGCTACGCGGAGCAAATCGCGCGGTTTCGCGGCGCGCCCGACGAGGGTCCGTAGGCTCCGCAAGCTTGTGGGGCAGCGAAGCTGCTGGCCCCGAAAAACCGACGCGGACCCCGGCCCCGCCTAAAGTGTCACGCACCCGCGGATCGCTGCCGGGGAGTCGCGTCTCTTGTGGGACGTGTGACGCTCCGATATAATGACCCGAGATCGGACATTGCACCTTGTCGAGAGTGCTTTGAATGGCCGAGGCGTTGAGCGACACGGACGGGCTCGCCGCGGCACGGATCGGTTTCGAGGCCTGGTGGCGGCAGGCTGGGCAGCAGGTCGACCGGGATTTCTGGGCGAGCTTCTGCCAGGACTGCGGCGCCTGCGTCGCCGACTGCCCGGCCGCGAAGTTCGGCCTGAATTTCGATCCGCGCGTGATCGTTCTTAAGCTACGGTACGGGCTTGCGGACAAGCTGCTTACGGAGCATTCCGTCCTCTGGCAGTGCTTTCAGTGCGCGCGCTGCGGAAAGACCTGCGCTCTGCCGGTCAAACCAGTTGAGATGATCGGCCGGCTGCGCAGGGTCCTGATGGATCTTTATGGAGAGCCGTCAGGCGCCGCGGGGCCCCGAGACGATCCCGCCGGCAGTGATCCGCAGGTGGCGTAGGTCATGCGGACCGCGACGCGGCGCTGCCCGAGCACGGCGCTGGGCGAGTCGCGGCTTCGCTTCTGTGCTGCGGTGCGAAACGCGGGCTGGACCGGATTCAGTTTCCCTGTAGCGGCCGGTCTGCCGCGGCGGACTGTCCCGGCCGTAGAATTCTCCGGGCGCCCACGGCCGAGACGGAGCTCGGCCGCTACACCCAAACTGAAACGGCGCTAGCGCTTCGGGCTCGGACGGCTGCCCATTGGTGCGAAGAAGGATTCTCGCAACAGTACCTGGGTGTTTCGATGCGGCCGCGCGAGGGCGCGGGCCGCTACCCTACGGGCACCCACAATCGCCGTAGGAGAGGCAGGCGACAAACGGATTGATGTCGCCAAAGTCGGCCGAGCCGTCACAGTTCATGTCGCCGATCAGGATGTCGCAGTCGGGGTACGTCTGAGCGTACGTGCTGGGGTTGCTGAGCGCCAACACGAAGGGGTTGATGTCCCCGAAGTCTACGCTGCCGTCGCAGTTCAGGTCGCCGTGGCGGTACGGGCAGCCCCAGCGGGCCCAGTAGGCCGACACCTGCCCGCCGGCGGTGGTGAACCCACCCCCGGCGATCAGCTCGCCCGCCTGTCCCGGCGCGCCGGGATAGACCGTCAGGGCTTCCACGTAGCTATTCATCCCGCTGCCCAGGGCCTGCCAAGTCGCGCCGTTCCAGCGGGCGATGTAGCTCGCCGGGTTGCCGCCGGCGGTGGTGAAGTCGCCCCCGGCGATCAGCTCGCCCGCCTGTCCCGGCGCGCCGGGATAGACCGTCAGGGCATACACACGGTAGTCCATCCCGCTGCCCAGCGGCTGCCAGGTCGAGCCGTTCCAGCGGGCGATGTGGCTGGCCGGGTTGCCGCCGGCGGTGGTGAAGTAGCCCCCGGCGATCAGCTCCGCGTCGTAGACCGTCAGGGCAAACACCCAATCGTCCATCCCGCTGCCAAGCGCCTGCCAAGTCGAGCCGTTCCAGCGGGCGATGTAGCTCGCCGGGTTGCCGCCAGCGGTGGTGAACCAGCCCCCGGCGATCAGCTCGCCGTTGTAGATCGTCAGGGCCCACACCCAGGCGTCCATCCCGCTGCCCAGCGGCTGCCAGGTCGCGCCGTTCCAGCGGGCGATGTAGCTCGCCGGGTTGCCGCCAGCGGTGGTGAAGTAGCCCCCGGCGATCAGCTCGCCCGCCTGTCCCGGCGCGCCGGGATAGACCGTCAGGGCAAGCACTTCGTCATTGATCCCGCTGCCCAGCGGCTGCCAGGTCGCGCCGTTCCAGCGGGCGATGTGGCTAGCCGGGTTGCCGCCGGCGGTGGTGAAGTAGCCCCCCGCGATCAGCTCGCCGTTGTAGACCGTCAGGGCAGAAACAAGTGGGTCGGCGGTACCGCCCATTCCGCTGCCCAGCGGCTGCCAGGTCGCGCCGTTCCAGCGGGCGATGTAGCTCGCCGGGTTGCCGCCCGCGGCGGTGAACCAGCCCCCGGCGATCAGCTCGCCGTTGTAGACCGTCAGGGCTTCCACGAAGCCATTCATCCCGCTGTCCAGCGGCTGCCAGGTCGCGCCGTTCCAGCGCGCGATGCGGCTAGCCGGGTTGCCGCCGGCGCTGGTGAACCCGCCCCCGGCGATCAGTTCGCCGTTGTAGACCGTCAGGGCACCCACGCCGCCGTTCATCCCGCTGCCCAGCGGCTGCCAGGTCGTGCCGTTCCAGCGGGCGATGCGGCTCGCCGGGTTGCCGCCAGCGGTGCTGAAGTTGCCCCCGGCGATCAGCTCGCCCGCCTGTCCCGGCGCGCCGGGATAGACCGTCAGGGCTTCCACGTAGCTATTCATCCCGCTGCCCAGGGCCTGCCAGGTCGCGCCGTTCCAGCGGGCGATGTAGCTCGCCGGGTTGCCGCCAGCGTAGGCGAACAAGCCCCCGGCGATCAGTTCGCCGTTGTAGACCGTCAGGGCCCACACGCCGGAGTTCATCCCGCTGTCCAGCGGCTGCCAGGTCGTGCCGTCCCAGCGGGCGATGTGGCTCGCCGGGTTGCCGCCGGCGGTGGTAAACCGGCCCCCGGCGATCAGCTCGCCGTTGTAGACCGTCAGGGCTTCCACGAAGCCATTCATCCCGCTGCCCAGCGGCTGCCAGGTCGTGCCGTTCCAGCGGGCGATGCGGCTCGCCGGGTTGCCGCCAGCGGT
>Ga0315285_10000450_pt1 | contig 42775 bp, 36 predicted proteins | sample YL17G09_36_MG_FD_203698 | JGI IMG/M metagenome (GOLD analysis project Ga0315285, IMG submission 203698) | Sediment microbial communities from Yellowstone Lake, YNP, Wyoming, USA - YL17G09_36 | ecosystem: Environmental > Aquatic > Freshwater > Lake > Sediment | place: USA: Wyoming | collected...
GCTCCTCTCGGAGGTCCTGGGAGCGCTGGTGAAGGGTGGGGTGCCCGGCTTCCTCTTCGAGCAGGCGGAGGAGTCCGCGCGGGAGCCCTTCGGCTCGCCGCACTTCCACGACTTCCCCACCTACCAGGTCACGCTGAATGGCGGCGGGTCCGGCTTCATCGAGGGCTTCTACGCGATGCTCTCGTCGCTGCGCACGCACTCTGCGGGCACGCAGCCGGCGGACTGGATGCTCGGCAAGGTCGGACTCTCCTCCGGCGACTGGGAGCCGCTCCAGCGGGAGTACCCCACGGCGGACCTGCTGTTCGTGATCGACTCCGCCTACACGCAGCCCATCGCCGGGTGCAGCGTGGTGAGCAACATCTTCATCGACCCCAACTGGACCATGAGCGCGCTGCGCGCCACGATCTACGGGGTCGAGCGGCAGATCGAGGCGGGGGATGAACTGGAGCTGCTCCCGACCGGAGAGCGCTTCACGATCGGGACCGTCGACCTGGGCATCGACATCGGGGAGCCCGACGACCTGGCTGGCATCACTGGGTACCGCATCCACCTGAAGCGGAACCTGGCGCGCGAGTTCACGGGCCCGGCGACCTTCTTCCAGTTCGCCTTCGCCGAGTTCGCCACCGTGGCGGCCGACATCACGTTCCTCGCGAACAGCCCCTCGTGGTCCGAGGTCGTCTCGAAGCGCGCCGAGTTCTCTGCCGAGGCGTGGGCCGGGGTGGTGGAGCACGTCTACCGCCGCTCGATGTACCGCATCGCCCTGAACGTCCTGCACGGGATGCTGCCGAGCATCACGTCCGAGGTGGAGGCGCCCTCCCGGTTCCCCGACACGATCGAGGGCGTCGACATGGCGCTGCCCGGCACGTCGTCCGTGGTCGAGCAGCAGAGCCAGCTCTTCCCGACCGACAACGGCCAGAAGCGCCTGATCGCCGAGCACCTGACCTACCTGCGGTCGATGCAGAAGTCGCTGGCCGACCTCGACCAGTGGTGCAGGTACGGGACCCCCGAGTTCGACCCGCACGTCACTGGAGCGACGTCGCTCCTGATGAACGGCGTGGTGGTCGGCGGCGGGCTCAACTCTTCCGTCGTCCTGTCCTCGGCGTTCATCGACACCGAGGGCGATCGCCTCTTCCTCTTCTCGCACTGGGCGCCGGTGCACACGGGCGGCAAGACCACCGAGAACGTCACCGCCAGCTGGGACTACGCCAGCCGCGGCATCACCTCGGGGTACTGGGCCAAGGTGGACTTCACCATGGGCCAGCGCGCGACCTGGGACGGCGTGGTGACCGACGTCAGCGTGAACCCAACCACGGAGCGCTCGGTCGACTTCCCCATGCTGCCTCTGTCGGTGCGTCGCCTCCTGGTCTACGAGCAGAAGGTGCTCGTCCGGTACGACGAGCTCGCTGTCGAGGTGGACCGGGTCCTGGTGGTGCCGAAGTGGCACAGCGTCGCCGCGGCGTTCGCTGCGATCGCGCTCGACGTGGCAAAGGTCGGGAGCGCCAACTACCTCATCGTCGTTGGCGCCGGAGCGCTGGCCGACGGCCTCGACATCCCCAGCATCCCGGGTGCTACGATGACAGTTCAGCAGTCACCTGACGAGTACCCGGAAATCGGAGAAGCCCCATGAGCCGCAACGAGGCCCCCACCCCGACCCTGAAGATCACCGCCGGCGCGTACCAGTTCGCAGCCGCAGCCATGCTCCCCGAGGTCAACCTCTACGGGCAGGACGCGATCATCGTGGCCGCCGAGATGGACAACTCTGGGGACACAGTCGTCGTCCTTCCGTGGGGCCGGATCAAGAGCCAGATCCCGGCCACCACCATCCCTCTCGAGGTCAGCGATGAGGAGGGTGAGATGTGGGTGCGCCTGGCTGCCGAGACGACCCTCACTGCCGAAGTGGACTCCGCCAACCAGCCCGACCCTGTGATCCCTTCGTGGTTCCGCGCGAAGGTGGTGGAGTTCGACTGCCAGGGCTTCGACGCAGTGAAGCTCGAGGTCATCAGCGTCACGTCCAAGGGTGCGCTCTGGATCGGCGCGAAGCGGCGCCTCTACTAGCCCATGGCTGTCATCTTCCTCGGCAACTACGTCGCTGGGAACGGCACGTCCGTCGTCCTCAGGTTCCACAAGACCGTCGGCACTTGGGAGGTCGGGAACCAGGACCTCTTCGGGAGCCTCGGCGACTTTGTGGTTCACCGTGACGGGGGCCTTCCAGACGTCGGGTACGACCCGGGTGGCATCGGGATCTCGTTCAGCGTCTTCGCGTCCCAGGTCGCCATCCCGCAGGACGTCCTTGAAGTCGCGATCGGCGTCACGCCGTCCATCGTTCTCGGGAACACGGGCACCGTGGTGTTCCCGGCGGGCATGTTCGGCGACCTCGGCCCAACGAACCTCACTCCCGCCTCGACTTCGAACGGAGCGGCGGACGTGCTCGACTCCAACGCCCAAGGAGGCGAGGGCGAAGGCGGCGAGCCACCGTCCCGCTTCGCACGTCTCGACTCTGTTGCACCGAGCTTGGTCGGTGTGCTCTTGGTGAGTCCCCCCCAGGTCACCTGATCCCATGCCTGCACTGACCATCCGCCACGACGGGCTCATCGCCTCGGGCCACACGGTGCGTGGCACAGGTCGGCCTGGATCCATCGGCGTGCACGTCGTCGCCGGTCTCGACCTCGTCGTGATCGACGGGTTCACGGTGCGGGACTTCGACGTCTGCATCCTGGCCGAGTCGCCGGTCGTCATCGTGAACTGCGAGATCCTCCGGTACCGCCAGGCCGGGATCATCCTCAAGGGCTCGGCCGCCTGGGTCTGCTTCTGCTCCTTCCTGGACGACACGTTCGGAGGTGTCCAGGGCGCTGCGATCGCGGCCTCGGGAGTCTCCCCGGTGGTCGAGGCGAACCTCTTCCAGATCAGCGGGAAGAAGCGGTACTTCGGCCTGGGTGACCCGCGGCGCGCCGTCTGGACTTCGAAGCAGAACATCGGGGTGGCGACGAAGGTCTTCGGCACGGCTGTCAACCTCACGGACGGCGACCGGGTCACCGCGGCGAGGGTGACGTCCGCGACGCTCGATGGCGTCACCGAGGACAGCCCTGGGTTCGCCCAGACGACGGAGGGCGCCGAGAACTTCCGGCTCCTCTCGTCATCCCCGGCCCTGCGGCTTGTGGACAAGGTGGACCTCCCCGCCATCAACAGTCGCCGGTTCGACGCGAACACCATGCTCCCGGTGGTGGACCGAGGGTCCAACCGGAGAGCTGTCGAGTACGTCACCGCCGGCGCGCAGGAGATGAGCTTCTCGCTCACCAAGGGCGGGCGGGTGCGCTGGCTTGAGCTGATCGGTGGCCTCTCGACCCAGGCGTTCACGCACGTCGCCTCCGGTCGTGACGGCATCTTCCACCGGATGCCCGGCACCCTCTCGAACCCCGGCGTGGACATCACCGAGAACCCCCTGGACATCCAGCCCAGCCCGGACCTGGCGGTCATGTCGTACCGCGAGGCGCTGGTCGGCTCGTCCTCGGCGTACTTCAAGCCGGAGCGCCTGAACCTCGTCCCGTTCACGCTCAGCGCGGCGCCCAGTGCGCGCAGCGACATGCGCGGCCTCACGGCCCTCACCGCCTACGGGTGGGTGAAGTCCCGCTCTTCGACGGCCGACGTCGTGGTCCACAAGAAGGGCCATGGACGCGCCCAGGACCGAGCGGTGTTCGAAGTCGCGATGCGCTTCCAGGACAAGGTGGCGCCGAACCTGTCCTTGAAGCTCGGACAGGACGGGACGCCGGGCGTGGACATCACGTTCGTCGCCGAGTCCGCCTCCCTGGCCTCTCTGATCGACGTGTGGACCAGGAACGAGCGGTGGTGGTTCTGGGCCTGGGCCTGGGACCGCGGCCTCCCCACGATCTTCGTCGGGTCCGAGGACGACCCCTACCTCCGGGCGTTCTCGACCCGACCCTTCGGGCTAGACCCCCTCACCGAGGAGATGACGCCGACGGCGATGTCGCTCTTCCTGCCGGTGATGGACCCGAACACGGAGCGGTTCTGGGTCGGCAGCGACGCCGACAAGGAGCGGGGCTGGCACGGGTACGTCGATGAGATCTCGATCGACATGGGCGAGGCGATGAGCCGCGGCGACCTGACCTCGATCTTCAAGTCGAAGGTCGCCTTCCCGGACGCGTCCAGAGTGAAGCGCACCGTCCCCCAGATGGACGTGGTCTTCGCCCGCGAGGCGGACATCTACGCGAAGCCACCTTCGGCCTTCGTCGGCGAGATCTCCGCGGCGGTCGGGGCGTTCATCGAGATCAGGAAGGTCGTCGCCGCCGGCAAGGACGTCTACGTGGTCGGCCGCAAGCCCGGCACGATCGGGTGGGGCATCTACCGGATCGGGCCCGACGACGAGGCCACGGTGATCGAGGGTGTCCCCGACCTGCGGGATCTGGCGGTGGACCGCCACGGGGACCTGGTTCTCGTGGCCGACGACATGCCGCTCAGCCGCATCGACCCAACCGAGGGGGTGCGCTACGAGATCCTGGCGCCCGGGTACGACTTCAGCGTGGTCGCCGTGTCGCAGGACAACGAGTACGTCCTGGATGACGCGCGCACCGCGCTCGTGCTGGTCCATGCCGCCAGCGACATCACCGACCCGACCCCGGAGGTCGTCCAGCCGCTCGACATCGAGCTGACGCTGGTCTCCGTGAAGGCCATGGCGGTCACCGACTCGAACGAGCTCTACGTCCTCGAGGATGGGGCGGCGCCGCGGCTCCTGCGGATCTTGTTCTCGAGGTCGGTCGATGTGGTCGAGGGGCTTGGCGTCGACGTCGCCCTGCCGGCCTCGGATACCTTCACGAACGGCGGCATGGTTCGCAGCTTCGGCGACCTGGGCCTGCTGCCTGGAGACGCCTTCACGATCGTCTCGAAGGTCGAGGACCTGACGACGGGTAACGGCGAAGTCGTGAACGACGACCTCGACCCCACGGTCCTCGACAACGCCAGCACCCGGTACGTCCGTTCAGTCTCTGGGACTACGGTGGTGCTCGACCGGCCTCTGGTCTCCGAGATCCCCAGCGCTGGAAAGCAGTTCGAGGTCCGGGTCGTTCGCCGCTCCGCCACCGACGCAGTCGTCGTCGATGGGGCGCCGTTGGTTGCCCCCGTGGCGATGTGCGTCTACCCGGAAAACGTCCTGGCGCCGCTGCTCATCGCCGACGTCGGGGCGAGCGAGCTGGGCGACCCCTCGGTTGGCGTGGTCTTCGAGCTGCGCGCGGATGGCCTGGGGGTGGCCTACCACCTGTCCTCCCTCGGGTTGGACCTGAGCACCGTCCGCAGCATCACCGTTCGGGAGAACGCCACCCTGGCGCCGACGGAGGTGGTGTCTCTCTTGCGGTCGAGGCTGTGCTGGCACATGGAGGTCGACCCAGCGGCCCCGCGCATCAAGAACTCGGCCTACCCCGGCTTCAGCGACCTCGACGTCCCCGACCTGAGCCTTAACGAGCTGCTCCTTTCGAAGCGTGGGGCCGCCACGGTCACCATCAACGCCTCAGGGGTGGCCGAGCTGTCGTACCGCGCTTCGTTCGGATCTGAGCCTGAACTCGACCGCTTGTGGCTCAACACCGAGTACGAGAACCTCTCCGAGCTCGGGGTGATGACCGAGGACGGCGTGCTCCTGGCCCGGCAGACCGTGGCTCGGATGCCTTACGATCCGTTGTCGGAGGTCCGCACGGACTGGACACAGACCGTGCTCGTGTCGGTGTAGAGGCCGTCTCTCAGATAGGATGAGGGCATGCCACGCGTCGTCCTGACCCCCGACATGAACGCATCGACGGTCTCGAAGACCATCGAGCACAACACGCCGCACACGGCGACGCACCTCAACACGATCATCAAGCGGGTGATCGGGGGTAGCCGCGTCCTGTACGGACTCTCGATTGTGCAGACCGGGGTGGGGCTGATCGACCTGATGCCCGGAGCGTTCGTCGCCAACGGCGTCATCGTCACCCTGAAGGAGAAGATCTCTCTCACGTACGGAGACCTGCTCACCGACGGCCTGCTCACGAACTCGGCCGGACGGAACCAGAGCATCGTCCTCTGGGCCTACTGCGAGGACGCCGCGGCCACCAGCGCTGTCACGTTCGGTCTGTCGTCCGAGGAAGACATCGAGAGCTTCGTCGGTGACCAGTTCGTCGTGATCGCGATGCGGCAGTCGGCCGATGACCTGGATGCCGACAGCGACGCCGGCCGCTGGTCCAGGGTCTACGGGTTCGCGAACGAGGACCTCGCTCGAGATCTCCGCGAGGGCGTTCAGGCGCTCACCGCCTACCCGTTCCAGAGCGACAGCGGGCTGCGCCTCACCACCCCGCCGATCCCGAAGGCGTACTTCCAGAGGGACGAGCAGCTTCTGGTCTTCGCTGACCGGTTCCTGCTCCCCAGCTTCCGGATGTACGACACGGAGCCGAACTACGGCCGGCTGGACGTGCGCGCCATCCGGGAGCAGGGAGTCGACCCCGAGGCGTTCGACTACGCCACGAAGTACAACGACCCGTACGACCTGCTCTCGGCGAAGTGGGGCTTCGTGGTCTCCCGGGACATCGGGTGGCACGAGGTCTACGTCCCCGTCGCCAGCGGCGCCGCAGACGTCGCGATCCCGAACGGCCGTGCGTACTTGATGGGCAGTCACCGGCTGGTGGTCTTCGAGGACGGCCTGCCCTTGGCGCCCGCCGAGGTCACCGAGGTCGACGAGAACACGATCAACGTCGTCTGGGCGGCCGGATCGGTCTACGACTTCGTCTACTTCAACGAGGTCGTGTTCCGCGAGGTGCACTCGCTCTCGCAGACCGACCTCGACCAGTCGATCGGCGGGGCCCAGGACTACGACCTCGTCCTGAAGGACCACCTGGTCGATACCGCGCGCCACACCATCTTGACCTTCGTCCGGGTGACGTCGCCCGGCGCCGCGGCCGCAGACGGTGGGTACCTTCAGCTCGGGCGCACCGGGACCGCCACGCGCGACGGTCAGGCGTTCAAGGTAACCGGCGGGACGCAGCTCGTGGACTCGGGCACGGTCCGGCTCCGGGGCGTCGAGATGGACACCGGCGTGGTGACGACCATCACCCTGCTCTGCATCCGTGGATCCTCTGGGGTCGCCGTCGGAGAGGCCGCGACGGCCTCCATGACGCCGTTCCACGCCCGGTTCCAGGCCAAGGGCTCTGGACCCGGGACCGATGAGATCCAGGCCCTGCCGAACCTCCTGGGCTTCATCTACGAGACCCCCTCTGTGGAGACCGTGAAGGTGGCCCTGCACGGGGTGAGCGCTGGCCTCGTGACCGAGGACGGGACCACTCTCGCCGGTGGGCACTTCGCCAAGTATGTGCTTGAGCAGGGCTCTGGCTTCGAAGCAGAGGGCGGTGTTGGGAAGACGCCGCGGAACATCTCGGCCTCCGGGACGCCCACGTACGGCATCCCGACGACCTTCCTCCGCAGCTACGCTCTGGTGACCCTGACCGTGGACGGCGGCGCCCCGGCGGCCGCGGCGGGTGACCCCGTGCGGCTGCGGGCCGGTCGCCTCATCGACAACCTGCCGAACTACCCCGTGGGACAGAACAAGCTGCGTGTCACCGTCGATCGTGAGCAGCTCATCTCGGGCGTAGACTTCGACGAGGTGACGAACCAGAGCATCGTGCTCCACGTCCCTGTCCTTCCTGACCAGTACGTCGAGGTCTGGGTCGAATGAAGCCGAACACAACCACCGTCATCCCGATCTCGCAGGTGACGTCGTTCCTCTGCCACCCGGGCGCGGTGCTCGGCCGCTTCCAGGATCCTCCCGCGGGTAGCTTCGTGGTCGAGGGTGGATGGTTCAACGGGGTGTGGTACGCCGGCGTGGTCTTCACTCCGACGAAGCCGACCATCGGCGTCGAGCGCATCGACACAGTGGTGGCGAACCCCGACACCGGCGTCATCGAACTTCTCGCCGGCGTGGAGGACGAGGGGGATCCACCCGACATCCCTTCTTCGCCGGCGCTGGCCCCGATCGCGAACGTCCACATCCTGACCAGGACGAACAACAAGGTCCTCATCGAGGCGCAAGACATCGAAGACCGCCGGTCGCTCATCAAGTCGGAGCCAGCGCAGGCGTACTCGATGCTGGCGCACGCGCTCTTCAACATCGGGCGGTCACCTCCTACGGTCGGCTCGCAGTACGCCGGCGGCAAGATCGAGGTCCTGGCCTTCCAGAACTGGGCCGCGACCAAGACGCCCGGCAACCGAGTGTTCGGCTCGCAGAACGCGTGGGTCGAGTTCAAGTTCGTCGGCTCCGTGAGCGATCTGCATGTGGTCGCGTCTCTCTACAACTCGGTCCTCGGGTGCGTGACGGACGGTCAGAACAACTGGGGCTCCGGACAGGGCTTGACGTGGTTCTCGCTCTCGCCTGGCAACGACGGCTACCCGAGGTTCCGGGTCGTCGCGATGATGGTCAACGCCCACGGCGACGATGGCGACCAGGAGCGTGTCACGTACTGGGACTCCACGAAGTCCAAGTTCAAGGCGGGTGAGGTGGCGCAGGTCCAGATCCAGGTATGGGGTGTGCCGTCATGACGATCGAGATCCGCTACCACCGCCCAGTCGTGGCCTCGATCGTCATCCCGGTCGACGGCCGCACGGGCCAGCTCGCCACCGGCCAGCTGCGGGTCGCCGACGACCAGCTCGACCTCGGCAACCTCCTCAACTCGCACGGCGTGCTCGTCGGCGACGTGCTTCAGTTCATCTCGGACGTGGACGAACTCAGCGGGAACGCTGACGCCGAGGTGATCGCCGCGAACGTCGGCGAGTTCGAGATCACGGACATCACCGGGAACCTCGCCACGTTCGCTACCTCGTATGTTTACGAGGCGAACAGTGAGGAGGGGCGGTTCTTCGAGTTCAAGATCCTGAGGCGGAGCCCCTACCGAAAGTTCACGTTCGAGCGCAGCGACCAGACCAGCTTCGCCCCGATCGTCACGACGATCCCGCCGACGACCCTGATCCCCACCCTCCCGACGGCCCTCTACGAGAACGGCGTGCTGGTGGACGTGACGGTGACGAACCCGTCCGGCGAGGTCACCGTGGTCACCTGGCCCCGCGGCATGCTGACCTTCACGCCGCTCGGCTTCTCCAGGTGGTCATGCGAGATGGCGATCGACGTCGACGGCGTGATCGAGCTCCTGCTCGACGACGGCGCCATCGACTTCCGCCTCACGAACTTCAACGTCCTTCAGGACGCTCCGCTCGCCTTCTTCGAGGACGATCCGACCCGCTTCGGCCAGAAGGTCACCCAGGACCTCGCCGCGGTGCGACGCATGGCCGGAGCCTTCTGGCTCGAGGGAGAACCACCGGGCGTCGCGGTCGAGATCGCGACCGTGGAGTTCGACCGCCAGCGCTTCGTCGCCGGCGCGACGAACGAGGTCATCTTCCGCGTGCGGACTGCCGACAACCGGTTCCAGCCGCGCCTCGACGGCGCCGTCATCTTCTTCGAGATGCGCAGCTCGGTGGACCAGTCGGTCGTGCTGCTCAAGGAGTGCACGAACATCAACGCCGGCGTCGCGATGCTCACGCTGACGCCCTCCGAGTCCGTCGAGGGCCTGTACTCCGGCCGCCTGATCATCTACATGGGCGGGGTGCCGGAGAAGACCCTGCGCACGCAGCTCATCCAGGTGGCGATCCGGTCGTAAAGCCAACCGACCCCCCGGCGCGTCAGAACGCCGGGGGGTCGATCAACTTCGGGTACTTCAGATTGTGCGGACCATCGGATGGCCGTTGCTGCGGAAGGGCGCGGGAGCGTGCTGCGTTGTCTGGTGGGGCACCTGGACCCCGTTGACGGCAACCCTCACGTCAGCCGGGACGTAAGCGCGAGCTGCCTGGTACGACATGTACAGGTGGATTCCGGAGGCGATGGCCCCCGCGATAGCGGCGAGAGGAACGAGAGCCGACCCCGTGGGCATCTTGATCGGGTTCTGCTTCATGTGGGCGTCGACCGCGGAGTAGACCTGGTTCGCGAGCCCCCCAACCTCGGCCCGAATGGCTGCCCGGATCTCTTCTCCGATGCGGCTGTTGAATGTGGCGTAGAACTCGCTGTCGCCCTTGAAGACCATCGGCTTGTCGGCGCGGCTCATGGCCTTGGTGTGGTTCTGTTCGACCGCCACCGTGAGGCGTTCCAGTTGGCCATCTTGGGCCACGACCTTGGCGTCGATCTCGGCGATCCGCGCCGCGATGGACGTCATGGCCTTCTCCATCGGAGGAAGGCGCTCGAACAGCGCGAGCTTGTCAGTGAGCTGCGCTCGGATGCGGTCGAGCTCGACCATCGCCTCACCCATGTAGACTTCCGCGTCGGTCTTGGGTGCTGCCGCTGGCGCAGCGGCAGACCCATCGTTCTTGCCCATGCTCATCCTCCCTGTGCCACGAGTTGAAAGAGATCGGCTGTCGTGGCTAGCAGCTACGACCCCTTACGCTTTCCTTGTCCCCAAAAACGGCCACCCACTGCGCGCGCTGCGCCTTGCGCGATCTACCCCTACGCGTGGTAGATTTGATGCGGACGATCCCCCACCTGGAGGTACTCACCGATGCTCAAGATCGCTGGCACGCTTCTCGACGTACATGACGACATCGGTCTGCACCGCTTCCGGGAGCTGGTTCCGGAGGGAGAGCGGGAGAAGCTGGCCGCCGGCGCGGAGCTGCTCAGCCCCGAAGAGATGGAAGCGGTCAGCGACCACCGGTTCGGGGCGATCTTCCACAACTCGGACGATCCCTCCTCGCCTCCGAGGCGGGCGTACCTCCTGACCACCCCGCAGCACGTGAAGATCTCCGCCCTGTACTTCGCCAAGACCGCCGGAGAGAACCTGCTGCCTGCTCCGGTGCGCGCGGCGATCGCAGCCCAGATCCAGCACGGCATGGAGGTCCACGGGGTGGAGGCCGATGACGTCCTGCCAGCCGAGAAGGCCGCGGAGTTCCGTGGCTGGGCCGAAGAGCATGGGGCCTGGAACCCGGGGGACAACTTCATCGACGTCGCTCTCTTCGACAACCCGGAGCCCCCGGAAGTCAGCAAGTACGCCTTCAGCAAGGTCGCCTCGGGCGGCCTGCGCAAGTACCTCATGCCGGTCGAGACTCCGGAGCAGGTTCTCGCGGCGATGGAGGCCCTGACCTCGAAGACCGCGATGGAGGACCTGGGCCTCGACGCGTTGGAGCTGCGCAAGACGGCCTCGGCGGTGAAGTTCGCCGCGGAGACGCTCGAGGTGAACGTCCCCGACAGCATCGTGAAGCTGGCCTGTGTCGACGAGCGGCCGCGCGAGGACGTGGTGGATCTCCTGAACTCCCGCCTCGCCTACGTGAACGCCGACAAGCGCGAGATCCGTGCCGGCGCCATCAAGACGGCCATGGCGAAGGTGCTGGAGGAGACGGCGCCGGCGGCCCTGGTAGCGAAGATCGCGCTGCTCGACAGCGCCTGCGGCATCGGGGAGAAGGAGTACCGCAAGGGCTGCTCCCGCCCCTTCGACGTGGTGTTCCAGGATGGTCGCAAGCAGGCGTCGGAGGACGAGGTGCTGCTCGAGTCGGTGGGTGGGATCGGGCATGTGAAGAGCCTGCTCGGAGAGAAGACCGCGGCGGAGTTCGCCAAGGCGCCCAAGGCCACGTTCGAGAAGCAGAGCCGGGAGCTCAAGCACCTCCTCCTCCATGCCCGCGACTGACCGCCTGAAGAACCTCCTTCGCTCGGGGCAGCCCCAAGCGGCAGGAGAGCCTCCAGCCGGCACCACGCCGAAGGGGCTCTTCCTGCGGAAGTTCCGCCCCAAGCCGGGCGGGATGCCAGCCCCCGTCCCGCAGGCCCCCGATGGCAAGGACGCCACCGTCGAGAAGGCGGTTGGCCCGCACACGCTTGAGCAGGAGCCCGTCGGCCAGACCAAGGAGAAGGGCCTCCTCGGAAGCGAGGGGCATGTCAGCGGGAAGACCGCGGCCGCGGCGCCCAAGAAGAAGCCCGCCAAGGCCCCGCCAAAAGCTCCTGCGACTGTCGACGTCTCGTACTCGGCGAGGCAGAAGGCATGGCCCCTTGCGCTCCTGAAGCAGCTCCACGCCGACCACGGGTGGGACTGGCTTGAGTGGGAGCCGGAGGCGCTCTGGGAGGCCATCGGCAACCCGCCATCCGTGGTGCGCGACATCATCGGCGCCCTGCGCACGCTGTTCACGACCGAGTCGTTCTGGCAGGAGTACCACGTCTTCCTGTGGTGCTGCCAGGCGTTCAACGGTAGGCCGGTGGACTTCCGTGTCATCCCGGAGCTTGAGCCCGCCGAGATCATGTACGGCGTGCTGACCGTCGAGCAGATCCGCGGGACGAAGAAGTTCACGCTCCCGAACGCCTCGGTCGTTGAGGGGGCCACGTACGGGCCAGAAGTCCTCGCCACGATCGCTGCGGCCTTCCGGGTCGCCGGCATGGTCTACGTCCCGCCGCCGGTCTCTGGAGCGACGTCGCTCCTGCTCGGCCAGTGCGATGCGTACGTGCGGCCGATCAGCGCGAAGGTGGCCAACGCCTGGGAGGCCCTCAGCCGAGGCGAAGATGTGGCGGCTGACGAGTCGGTGTTCGGAGTCCAAGTGTCGCGTCTGAAGCTGATCCGGGAATACACCAAGGACGTGCTCGATGAGTAGCGTCGCCAGCGGCTTCCTCAAGGCTGCCATCGGCCCGGGTACGTACGGGCTGGTTGGCGGGGCTCTGGCCGGCTTCGGTCTGGCTGGCGGCTCGGTGGCTCACCGACTAGGTGGTGCCGTCGTCGGAGCGACAGTCGGTCAAGGCGCTGTGGCGGGCATCGCTGGCATGGCGGAAGACCCGGACATGTCCAACCTCACGCCAGGCGAGATCGAGGTCATGCGCGAAGAGGTTGAGCACCAGGATCGCTGGCGCAACCTGACCAGGATCATGGCGGCTGGCGGGGGGATCGCTTCGGCGGTCCTGATGAGGTCCCCGGCCCCCCTGATTGCTGCGATCCCCGCGGCGACGATTGCCCCCATCGGGCAGGACGCGGCCAAGCTGAAGATGATCGCCAAGCACTTCAGAAACGCCAGAAGGAGTAGCTGATGTCCGACTCCATGGCGATGCCCTCCATCGCCCGCCCGTACCCGACGCAGGGCTGGTCGGTCCAGTACCCCTCGCCGTTCTTCGACATCGCGTCGACGTACATGCCGCAGTCGATCCGCGAGATGATGCGGTGGTTCAAGTACTACAGCGTCATGGACGACATCGCTGCGTCCACGATCCGGCGCCTGGCGGCCTTCCCGGTGACGAAGATCGTCTTCGAAGAGAAGAACAAGGACAAGCGCAAGCTGTACGAGGAGCTCTTCGAGGACCAGCTTGGCCTCAAGTCGTTCCTCGTGCGCATCGGACTCGACTACTTCACGTTCGGGAACGCGTTCGTCTCGGTGCTGTACCCATTCCGGCGCTTCCTGGTCTGCACGAGCCAGGTCAAGGTGTCTGAAGACCCAGAGGATCACGCGAAGAAGCCATGCGGCCGGTGGACCGACATCCGCAAGGTCGGCTACAAGTGGAAGAAGAAGTGGTTCTACGGGAAGTGCCCGCAGTGCAAGGGTGAGGATGTCCGCTTCGAGGTCGTCGACCGCTACCTCCCCATGCGATCGGCCATCCGACTGAAGTGCTGGGACCCGGAGCAGATCGAGATCCTGTCGGCGGACGAGTGCGTCGGCGAGGTCTACTACTACCGGCCGTCCGACCAGGTGGTGAAGGCGATCGAGCGCGGTGACCGGTACACGCTCGAGACGATCCCGAAGGTCTTCCTCGACGCGGTGCGCATGGGTGGCGCCGTGCGCCTCGACCCGCGGTGGGTCTACCACTTCAAGCGCCAGGCGCGCAGCGACTCGAAGAACTCCGGCTGGGGCATCGGCGTCCTCGCCGGCGTCCTGAAGAAGCTCTTCTACAAGCAGGTGCTGCTGAAGGCGCAGGAGCAGCTCGCGCACCAGCACATCGTCCCGTTGTGGGTCCTCTACCCGTCGACGTCAGGCGACCTGAACCCGTTCACGGACATCAACCTCGGCACGTGGCGCTCGACCGTCGAGCGGCAGATCGCCCGGTGGCGCCGCGACCCGAACTACATCCCGATCATGCCGATCCCGCTCGGGTTCCAGCAGATTGGCGGCAGCCAAGCCGAGGCGGGTATCCATCAGCAGCTCGAGGCGGTGAACAAGGACATCATCGCTGGCATGGGCACCCTGTACGAGCTCGTGTTCGGCGGGCTCTCGTACTCGGCCGCGTCGGTGTCGGTGCGCCTGGCCGAGAACGACTTCTCGTCGTACCAGCACGACCTGAACCGCGTGGCCCAGCAGTTCATCGTCGGGAACATCTGCCGCTTCCTCAGCCTGAAGCCGGTGAAGACCAGGCTCCAGTCGCTGAAGATGGCGGACGACGTCCAGCAGAAGACCGCCCTCGGCCAGCTGCTGCAGATGGGGGTCATCTCCAAGCGCCGGCTCCTCGAGGTCTACGACATCGACGCGGACGAGGACAAGGAGTGGCGCAAGGACGAGCTGAAGGAGACCGCGAAGGAGATGGTCGAGACGGCCATCGCCCAGGCGCGCGCGCAGGCCGCGGGCGCCGAGGAACTCCAGAAGGCCCAGATCCGCCAGCAGCTCCGCATGCAGCGCCTCCAGCAGGAGGTCCAGATGGAGCTGGCGCAGGAAGCAGGCATGGACCCCGCAGGCGTCCAGGCGGCCGCCCAGGGCGTGCAGGAGGGCGGGGGCTTCCGAGAGGTCGACATCCAGGGCAACCCGCAGCCCACGCCCCAGGAACAGGCCCTGCAGGCCGCCACGGCGATGGCCGGCGGCGGTGGTGGCGGTGGCAAGCCTGGCGGTGGCGGTAAGCCTGGCGGGGGCAAGCCCGGCGGCGGGGGCGGCAAGCCCGGCGGCGGCGGTGGTGGCGCTGGGGCAGACCCCCAGGCCGCTCAGCTCGTCGCCTCGCACGCCCGCACGATCGGGCAGATGCCAGGCGACCTTCAGCTCCAGATGCTCTCGCAGATCGATCAGACCAACCCGCAGCTCGGCATGATGATCAGGGACTCGATGTCCCAGATGGGCGCCGGCGGGAAGGGCAAGGGCTCGACCTCCAAGGGGACCCCGAAGCCTGGGCAGATGGACATGCGTCCTCAGCCGACCCAGAAACCGCCGCGGCGCCGCACGGCCAGCGTCTGAAGAAGGTGACCCTTGCCGAAGCTCAGAGGGACCGACCTCGAGATCACGATCGAGCGTGACCGCGCTCCGGAGCCCAGGGGGCCGGAGTTCGCCGCGGAAGACGCTGCGAAGAGGTTCCTCGGTGACCCCAATGGGAGGAGTCCCGAGGACCTTGAGGCCATCGACCGGCGCGTCTTCTCCCAGAGCGTGCGCAGGGCACGCCTCTTCAAGCTCGACCAGAAGAAAGACGCGGACGACTGGGCCGCTCTCCGCCACAGGCACGAGGCGACGAGCACGGTCCGCATCCTGCGCATCAAGGAGCTGGTTCATCAGACCTGCTACGCGCAGTTCGTCGAGTGGGTGGAGTTCACCGAGCCAGAAGAGGCTGTCCGCGCCACCGCGGTGAAGGAGCAGGAGAAGCTCCTCTCCAAGCTGAAGCCGAAGCCGCTCGGCGTCGCCAAGCCCCCCCGGAAGAAGAAGGTCGTCGACGTTCCGATCCTTCTGGCCGAGGCTGGACCTCTTCCTTCCACGCATCAAGCGCTTGAGGATCCGAAGTGATCGACCCAGCTGACACCTACGCTCGGATGAAGCAGGTCGTCAAGGACGGGCTGGAGGAGTACCTCCAGGTCGACGGGGGTGCTCGCCGCCTCGAGGTCAGCAACGTCCGGTTCGAAGACAAGACGGACCCGACCGACCTCGCCGGCCAGGCGGAGGCCAAGAACTACAGAGGCACCTGGGGAGCGAAGATCCTCGGTGACGCGAGGCTGGTCGACAAGGCCAGCGGCAAGACGACGAGCGAGGTCCGCGGCGTCACGCTTGGCCGCCTGCCAGCACCCACGCCTCGGTTCTCGTACATCGTCGACGGCAACGAAGTCGCGATCCGCAACCAGCTGCGCCTGCGCTCCGGCGTCTACACCGTCGCCTCGAAGGGCGCCGAGATCAAGACGCAGGTGAACACCAGCAAGGGCGAGAACTTCAGCATCCTGTACGAGCCGGCGCGCGACGTGTGGTCGCTTTCGATCCGCAAGGCCAAGCAGAACCCCATGTACGACGTCCTCCAGATCATGGGGGTGTCGGATGACCGGATCCGCAAGGAGCTGGGAGACGACGCACTGGATCGCCTGAAGAAGAAGTCGCGCGCCGGCATCGCCAACCAGCTCTACAAGACGCTCTTCCCGCTCTCGCAGTACACCGTGGCCGAAGAGAACATCGACCCCGCCAAGACCGTGCGGGAGTACTTCGAGCGCAGCACCGCGGTCAGCCCGGAGACCACGTCGATCACGCTGGGCCAGCCGTTCGAGTCGGCCACCGGCGACCTGATGCTCGCAGCCATGAAGAAGCAGCTGGCGGTGGCGCACGGCAAGGCGACCTTCGACGAGCGCGACTCGATGATCTTCAAGCAGGTCCAGCTGCTCGACGATCACATCGGGCACCGCCTGCGCCTGCACATGGCAGCAGACCGCAAGCTCGGGGCGGACTGGCGACGGCGGGCCAAGATCCGCATCGACAAGGCGAGGGACGCCAGGTCAGCGGTCCACTCGCTTGGGGTCGATCGACCCATCCAGTCGTTCTTCAAGACCGAGGGTGATGGCGAGGGTGGCCTCGTCGACTCCTCGGGTCTGAACAACCCGATCACGCAGCTCGACTCCTACAACACCACGACGATCGCCGGCCCCGGCGGCACGAGCTCCGAGAAGATCACCGACAAGGCGCGCGCGCTGCACACCAGCACGCTGGGCCTGATCGACCCGGTGCATACCCCTGAGAGCTCCATGGTCGGTGCCATCGGCCACCTGGCGTACGGGATCAAGCGCCTGAAGGGCGGCGAGACCGCGGTGGCTTCGGAGTATGTCAACGCGAAGACGGGGGAGCGGTCCTCCCTCACGAGCACCCAGGCGTCGCAGACCGTGATCGGGTTCCCAGAGAACTGGGACCTTTCCGGCAAGCCGCGGCCGCGGCAGCGCATGGTCACGGCCATCAAGGGAAACAAGGTCCAGGTCCTGCCGTACACCGAGGTGGCGTTCATCTTCCCAGACATGCGGAACGCCTTCGACGTGACTCTGAACTCGGTGCCCTGGCTGGACTCTGTGTCCGGCGCTCGCGGCGTGATGGCCGCGAAGATGATGGGGCAGGCGATCTCCCTGAAGGACCCCGAGGCACCGCTCGTCCAGGTCGAGTCCACAGACGGATCGACCTGGGAGCGGACGGTGGCACAGAGTCACCTTCCGCGCTCGACGGTTGCCGGTGTCGTCACGCGTGTCACCCCTGATGCCGTGTTCGTCCGAGAGGGCCGGAAGACTCACCGCATCGGGGTCTACAACTACTTCCCGGTCGGGACGAAGGCCTCCGGGCAGATGCACCACTCCAAGGCGATCGTGGCCGTTGGCGACCACGTCCGCGCTGGACAGACCCTTGCCGAGTCGAACTTCACGAGTGGTGGCACGCTGGCGCTCGGCAAGAACCTGACCGTGGCGTACCTGCCCTACAAGGGGCTGAACTTCGAAGACGGCCTTGTCCTCTCCCAGACCGCCGCGACGAAGATGACCTCGGAGCACCTGCATCGCTACCAGCTGCAGCTCGATCCGATGGTCACGGTCAGGACGTCGGCTTGGCGTACGCACTTCCCGACCGAGTGGCGCCCAGCCTTCGAGAAGCTGTTCGACGAAGACGGGGTCATCAAGATCGGCTCCAAGGTCAACCCAGGAGAGCCGCTGGTCCTTGCGATGCGCAAGCGCCAGGAAGAGAACATCCCGCAGAGCCAGCGAGAGCTTCGCAACCTGCTCACCCACCTCTACCGCAACAGCGCCGTCGTCTACGACCAGACCAACCCCGGCGTCGTGAAGAACGTCGTCCGTGGCCGCAACTTCATCGAGGTGCACGTCTTCGCAGAGCACCCGACCCAGGTCGGCGACAAGATGGCGGGCCGGTACGGCAACAAGGGCGTCGTCTCCGCGATCATCGGCGACAACCAGATGCCGCGGGGCGAGGACGGGAAGCCCATCGACGTGCTCATGAACCCGATGGGTGTCCCGTCCCGCATCAACCCGGCCCAGCTGCTCGAGACGGCTGTGGCGAAGGTGGGCAAGCCCTTCGTCGTGAAGAACTTCTCGCCGACGGACAGCGTCGAGGCGGTGAAGAAGTACATCGCGTCGCACGGCATGTCCGACACCGAGACCGTCACAGACCCGTCGACCGGTCGGAAGATCCCGGGCGTGATGGTCGGCCGGCAGTACGTGATGAAGCTCGAGCACGAGGCGGAGAAGAAGCTCCTCACCCGCAGCATCGGCGGCTACACGCTCGACCAGCTGCCCGGCGAGGGGAAGAACTCCAACCCTCAAGCCATGGACCACCTGACGATGTACGGGATGCTCGCGCACGGCGCGCGCGCCAACATCAAGGACATGGTCACGTACAAGGCGAGCCGGAACGACGAGTTCTGGCGTGCGATCGAGAACCGCCAGCCGTTGCCTCCTCCGCAGTCGAAGTTCGCCTACACCAAGTTCGTCGCCATGCTGAAGCAGCTCGGCGTGAACGTGAAGCGCGAGGGCGACAGCCTGCGGCTTCAGCCGCTCACGGACAACGAGGTCCACGAGATGGCCTCGGGTGAGATCACCGACATCTCGTTCATGCGGGCCCAGGACCTCAAGCCCGAGCCGGGCGGCCTGTTCGACCCGGCGATCACGGGCGGCCTCCAGGGATCCAAGTGGTCCTACTTCAAGATCGCCGAGCGCATCCCGAACCCGACGTTCGAGGACAGCGTGAAGTCGCTGCTCGGGGTGACGAAGGACCAGTTCAGGAAGCTCCTGCGCGGCGAGCTCGGAGTGACCGACGGGCAGATCGTCGCCGGCGAGAAGGCGAAGTTCGTCCGCGGTGCCGCCGTCGAGCAGCTTCTCAAGGGCGTCGACGTGAAGAAGGGGATCGAGTCGACGTACAGCGCGCTGCAGACCGAGAAGCGCCCCGACAACAGGAGCCGCCTCTACCGCAAGCTGCGCACCTACCTGAACCTCCGGGACATGGACGTTTCGGCCGACAAGGCATTCATGGTCTCGGTGGTGCCGGTGATGCCGCCGATCTTCCGGCCGGTCTACACGGTGCCGACAGGTCCGACGCGCGTGAGCCCCGTGAACTACCTCTACCGCGACGCGTTCGGCCTCTCGAAGCAGCTCGAGCAGATGAAGCAGATGGGAGTCCCCGACACGGACGCTGATGCGCGAGACGCCTACGGCCAGCTCTACGACGCGGTCGCTGCCATCCAGGGCTACCAGGACCCGATCAACCGCAGCGGCAAGTACAAGGGCATCATGGCCCAGATCCGGGGCGAGAAGGAGGGCGGGGGAGCGAAGCCGAAGGAGGGCTGGTTCCAAGAGTCTCTGATCTCGCACCCTCAGGATGTCAGCGCACGCGGCGTCCTAGTGAACGGGCCGGAAATGCACATGGACCAGGTGGGCATCCCCGAGGAAATGGCCTGGGACCTCTACAAGCAGTTCACCCTCGTTGAGCTGATGAACCTCGGCATGAAGGGCCCGCAGGCGAAGGCCGACCTGAAGAAGAAGACCCCGTTCGCGCGGCAGGCTCTTGAGCGCGCCATGACGCGGCGCCCGGTGTGGATCAACCGCGCGCCGTCGCTGCATCGCCACTCGATCCTGGCCTTCGAGCCGAAGCTCATCGCGGGCAGCCAGATCAAGATGCATCCCTTCGTCTACAAGGGGTTCAACGCCGACAACGATGGCGACACGCTGGCCGTGCACGTCCCAGTCACGCCGGCGGCCGTCGAGGAGGCGCGTCACTTCTTCCCCAGCCAGCATCCCTTCGCCGTCAACGGCGACCTGCTGACCGCGCCGTCGATGGAAAGCCAGTGGGGCCTCTGGAAGATGACGCAGGTCGGCAAGAAGGTCGGCAAGGCTTTCAAGACCCTGGCCGAGGCGAATGCTGCCTACGGGCGCAGCGAGATCTCTTTCACCGACGTCGTGACCATTGCCGGCGCGTCGACCACGCTCGGTCGCTCCCTGGTCAACTCGATCCTCCCCGAGAGGCTGCGCGACCCGGCGATCTCTCTCACGTCCAAGAAGGTCCGCGAACTGATCGTGACTGTTGCCAAGAAGGACGCCAAGGCCCTGCCGGCCACGCTCGATGCGCTGAAGGACCTCGGGTACCAGGCGGCCTACGAGACGGGCAGCACGATCACGCTGTCCGACATCACCCCGTTCCGCAAGGAGCGGGACGCCATCATGGCCCGCGGCGCCACGCGAGCGACGCAACAGGGCGTTGTTGATGGGTACGCCCCCGCGATCGACGAGATGCACAAGATGATGGAGGGCCAGGACCCGAAGAACAACCTGGTCTCGATGCTTCACTCCGGCGCCACGAAGAAGAAGTTCAGCATGCAGCAGATCCTCGGCGCACCGGTCCTCTACACGGACTCGATGAGCCGCCCGGTTCCGTCCGCGGTCGGCAAGAGCTTCTCCGAGGGCCTCTCCCCGTCCGAGTACTGGACCTCACTCTACGGCGCCCGCCTGGGCGTGATCGGTCGGTCGCACTCCACCGCCAAGCCCGGCGCACTGGCGAAGGACCTGATCCACTCCACGATCGACAACGTCATCGTGAAGCTCGACTGCGGCACGGTGCGCGGCGTCCTCATCCCCGTCTCCGGGATCGACGCGCTCGGCCGTTTCCTGGTGAAGTCGGTGGGCGGCTTGTCGCTCAACGAGCCCATCGACCAGGTGGCCCTCGAGCGCCTGAGGGATCGCAAGATCGAGCAGGTGAACGTCCGCAGCCCGCTGACGTGCATCGCCGGCCAGGGCACCTGTGCGAAGTGCTGGGGCCTGGATGAGAACGGCGTGCTCCCGAAGATCGGCACCAACATCGGCATCATCTCGGCCCACACGATCACCGAGCCCTCGACCCAACTCTCGATGAACGCCTTCCACACGGGCGGTGTCTACGGCGCCACGAAGGCCCGCACGAACCTGTTCGCTCAGGTCGAGAACCTGCTCAGCTTGAAGAAGAAGATGCCTGGCAAGGCCACTGTCGCTGAGGTGGGGGGCGTGGTCCAGAGCATCGCCCCCAGCCCCAAGGGTGGCTTCGACGTGATGGTGGGCAAGCACCAGCACTACGTCCCGCCCCAGCGGAGCATCACCACCGAGGTCGGGAAGACCCTGAAGGTCGGCGACTCGATCTCTGACGGCGTGAAGGACCCCCGCGAGATGGCGAAGCTCGTGGGGTTCGCGAACGCCCAGGAGCAGCTCGCTGAGGCGATCAGGGACACTTTCGCCGCCGGCGACCAGGTGATGCCCCGGAAGCACTTCGAGACTGTTGTGCGCTCGGCGGCTGGCAACGTCGAGGTGCGACGAGACTCGAGCGGGGAGTTCCTGCCTGGGCAGGTGGTGAACTTCGCCCAGGTCGATGCCCGCAACCACGCCCGCGCGGCGGCCGTTCCTCTGGCCTCAGCTACCGGGAAGATGCTGGACGAGAAGGTCAAGGGCTTCGAGCACCTGTACGGCAGCGTGCTCACGCCGGACCACGTCAAGGCCATGAAGAAGAGTCGGGTGCGCACGGTCAAGGCCGTCGACGACCCGATCACATTCGACCCGACGCTCCACGGCATCCAGTGGGTGCCGCAGCGCCGGGAGAACTGGGTTGCTCAGCTCGCCTACCGCGGCCTTGAGCGCGCTGTGCGCCAGGGCGCCGCCGAGGGCTGGCGCAGCAACCTGCATGGGGTGCACCCGATCCCCGGGCTGGTGTTCGGCAAGGAACTGATCATCAAGCCCACCGAGGTCGAGCAACGAGAGGGAGCATACTGATGCCACGTCGCGAAGGGACTGAGCCCCTGGTCAACTGCCTGGACATCCCATGCCCGTGGGACAAGACCTTCCGCTCCTGTGCGCACCGGATCGCACAGCGTGGCCAGAACGGGTTCCCGAAGGCTCTCTGCGCCTTCTACTCGACGCCGGGCCCGCATGTGCCCAGCCGGATCGCCAAGGCCACCGGTTTGACGATCGACGCGGTGAACAAGACACTGGACGGCGTTCACGCGAAGATGAGGCAGATGGTGCTGCTGTCTGACGAGCTTCGCTTCGACCCCCAGATCAACTCGGCGGTCGAGAACCACCTCGAGGAGATCTCCGCGTGAACATCACCAAGGACACGAACTCTCTCCCACTGCCGCTCACGTTCTGGCTCGCCGGCGTTGAGGCGCAGGGTGTGACCCTCGCCGACATCACGCTGCAGTACCACGACGGCGCGGGGAACGTCGGCACGGTCTCCGAGGACCCCCCGCTTCAGCTCCAGGAGATCAGCGCGGGCGTCTTCCCAGGCCAGTACCTGCTGGTGGAATACCCGGTCGAGCTGACGGCGGAACTGGGGCGCCTGCGCGTCTCCTGGGGAGCCGTTCCTGCCGTGGTGGACGCCGGGTACGCCGAGTTCGACGTCGACGCGACCGCCACCTACCTGCGCGACCTCTGGCTCGCCGGGTTCGGTGGCACAAGCGAGTTCGACGCCGCGGACAGCAGCCAGCTCATCTACGACGAGCTCGGCATGCCGTACAAGCGGCTCCCGCTCCAGAACAAGGACGGTGGCGACGTCGTCATCACCTCTCAGGGTCCGGTCACCCGCAGCGCCGCGATCGACCCGTAGCCCATGTACGCCTTCGGCTCCTACCCGCAGCTCCTTCCCCTGATCGGCGTCACCGACGACGTCGATGCGGTTGCGCTCAGCCAGGGCGAGATCGACGTCGCCGAGTTCATCCTGATGCACGGGACGGACGCCAGGTACGACGAGCTGGTCGAAGGGTTGTCGAAGCAGATCGACGCGCTGCGCGACAAGGACAGCCTGTACTCGAAGCTCGGGATGTTCGGGAAGTCCAAGATCCTCGACGAGCTGGATGCCGTGGTCCCGGAGCTCGACGCGCAGTACCCGCAGTTCGCCCCGCACGCCGCCATCTACGGGCCACGGTTCCCCCGGGACGGCAGAGACATCCCGGTGCGCGGCCGCATCCTCGCGACCACGGTGTCGGCGGACAACTACAAGGTCACGGACACCACGGGCATCTTCGGGGATCCGTACTGGGCCTCGGTCGGTCCGGAGGCTCGCCTTGACGGGCGCCTGCTCACGGTGACGTCCGGTCCCCGCAAGGGGGTCTCGTACCGGATCACCACGCACGTGTTCGAGGGGTCCCCCTACATCAAGGTCGTGGACGCGGCCGAGTCGATCAACGACACGAACCCTGGCGACCGGTTCTCGATCGACGGAGACAGCATCCCCCAGGACGACCTCGGCAAGTGGGATCGCGGTCGGGACTGGATGGTCGTCTCGGCGATCAGGGGCACGCTTGTCCTGGCCGCTGGTGCGGTGCTGAGGTGCGTTCCCGTCTTCAACGCAGCGGGGTACTGGCTGGACCCAGACGGAAGCCTGATCGCCGGCAACCTCGCTGGCCGCGACATCATCATCGAGGGCGTGGGCACGCGCGCGATCTTGAGCCACAACCCGTTTCTCGGGGAGGTCACAGTCGACGACGGCACCGGCATCGCCGGAACGGAAGCGTTCAAGATCCAGGCCCGCAGCCCCGCCGACACGGGCGCGCAGGACAAGGGCTCGTTGGTGAGCGGCGACGTGCTTGAGCCCGGGTGCCGCATCCGGCTTTCCCCAGAGACGCTCGCCTCAGTGGGCGAGGCGCACGCCACGCTCGTCCGGTCCGGCATGACGTTGGTGAAGCGGTACGCCAAGCTGCGGTGGCACCGGTTCAGGGGTACAGCGATCCAACTGCGCTACCTCTCGAGGAACGCCATCGACGCGGTCGAGCAGTTCGAGGACGAGCGCCTGGTCGGAGACGACGTGCGGGAGATGGCTACCGAACTGGGCATCAACATCGACGAGCCCGAAGTCGATGGCGGTCCACCTCGATCCGAGGAGTAGCGGTGCTGCCCCAGAGAGGGCAGAATGCCTCCATGCCGATGATCCCGGTCAACACCGACAAGCTCAAGGCGATGCACACGGACTGGCAGGCGCAGGCCGCCTCCCGTGCGATCGCTGTGAAGAAGCTCCGTGACCGGGTGGCCGACGGGCGCAAGACGGGAGCCAAGTTCAACGCCGACGAGGTCGCGGCCGCCCTGGCTGTCGTGGCTGAGTTCTACGGCATCGAGGGGCGCGTGAAGATGCTGGAGGAGCTCCAGGCAGACCTGTCGGGCAAGGCGCCGCCGGCAGGGCAGAGCATGGCGGCTCCCCCTGGGGCGCAGGGCACGCGCGGCGGCAACGCGTGGAGGCTCCCCTGAAGCGCGAAGAGGTCTTCCGCCGTCTGCGCCGGCAGTTCGAGCCGACGGTCGTCCGAGCATCGGGCCTGGAGTACAAGGACGTCATCGGGTTCGACGCGTTCCTCGTGGCCTTCTTCAAGGACTACGACGCCGACGCCATGAACGGGCAGATGGTGGAGGCCTTCAAGGTCTTCGTCGTCACCTGGAAGTGGAAGGGCGGCCCGTCCAAGAAGGTCGAGGTCAAGATCGGGGAGAAGGACGAGGACGTGCAGGAGGCCGAGGTCCCCGCGGTTCCCGACTTCACGTACAACCCAGAGTTCAAGAAGTCCGTGTACGACCTCCAGCTCCCGTACGGTACGTGGCTGAGCGCGCTCGCGGACTACAAGCTCAACCTCTCTGGGCCGTCGAGGCCGATGACAGCCCAGCAGGAGCAGATGCGGTGGGGCGGGCCCGTGGACGCCAGCCGCGACGTCAAGCTCCCGGACATCACGAAGAGGTCACCGCTGGATCGGCTGCTAGGATGAAACTGTCCACATGATCGGGAGTGACCATGACCGAGAAAGACTTCGTGAAGTACGGCGTCGCCTGCAAGGGGCCACAGCATCCTCTGCCCGACGGGGTCAAGTTGGCATCCGACGGAACGTGCCCCCACTGCGGGGAGCGCCACGTGAAGAGCGGCGCCCGACCGACCTCGTCTGGAAGTTCCACGACTTCGACTTCGAGCGACTCAGAACCCCCTCGTTTCGAGGCCTGAGCCCCAAGGGGATGGACGTCGTCATCACCTGTCGCACCTGCGACTGGGAGAGCCGCCCGTTCCCGTTCGACGCTCTCGTCTTCCGCGCCACCGCGGGCCCGCACTTCGCCTACATCAAGGCCGAGCGGATCTACGTGTGCCGCGCTGGGGTGACGGTTCTGTCGGGACAAGGCGCGCGTGGGAAGCCACGCTCCGCCTGATTTGCTGCGGTCCTCGGCACGGTCTACCCTCGGGAGACGGAGGACCACATGAGCAACGAACACGCCGGCCACAGCCACAAGGACAAGAACGAGGTCAGAGTCGATTCAGTCGATGAGATCCTCGGCAAGTGCGGCGACCCGAAGAGGCCATCTCCAGCCCCCGTGGCTGAGGCCCTGCTTTCGCTGCAGCGCCAGGTGTTGCTGCTCAACGCGAACCAGCGCATCCTGCAGAACCAGAACGCCAAGCTGGCTGCTGCCATCGACAGAGCCACCGACACCCTCTTCGACAAGGCCGACGGCTCTGGCGGCACCTCTCACGGGGTGGCAAGCGCGGTCCACGCTCTGTACGAGCGGATCGCCGGCATGGAGAACGCGACCTCGAACTACGTCCTGTTCGCCGCCACCACGGTCGAGTTCCTGAGGGCGTCTCTGCCGCAGCTGATCGAAGTCAACGGCGGGAAGTTCCCAAGCGAGGACCAGTGCGCCTCGGCCATCAACTTGATCATGGAGGACATGAAGCGCCAGGGCGACGAGGCCCAGAAGAACCGCGCTCGCCTCGAGAAGCTGATCGAGAAGATGTACAACTGCGCCTTCTGCCAGTCGTGGTGCAAGAAGGCCGGCATCATCGTTTCGGGTCAGGACCAGAGGACGGAGTGCGAGCAGGAGTTCGTTCAGCTCGCCTGCCCGAACTGCATGCAGGTCTGCCCGCAGCCCGTCGCTCCCATGAGCGACATCGACCTCAAGTGCAGCGCCTGTGGCACGCCTCTCCAGCGCGAGGTCACCGACGAGAACGGCGTGGTCCGCACCATGTGCGGGCTCATGAACTTTGACCCGGAGAAGGCGCGCCGGTCTCTGCGTGACCAGGGCATCCCCGAGGGTGAGGTCCTGGCGGCCTTCCCGATCGAGATGTCCCCCATCGAGAAGAACGTCGGTGGCGGCCCGTCGGTGGGCGTCGCGGAGGTTCCGTCCGGGCCTACGCGGCCCATCACACCGTAGGAGGTCCTGTGCCTGAACTCCCGCCCATCGTGTTCACTGAGGAGGCCTTGCGCGGGATGACGGCCGAGCAGATGTCGCGTGGTGGCATCTGCCTCAGGGTGAAGATCCAGATCCCGGTCGGGTCGGAGACGCACTACGACCTGCTGATGGTCCCAACGAAGAGAGTGAAGGAGTTCGCCGGCAGGGCCCAGATCGTAGCCACGTACACGGAGATCGAAGGGATCTGCAAGCTCCGCGCGCGCACCCAGGACGACACCATCAACATCGACTCGCTCATCGCCTTGGTCAAGACCCGCGAGGAGGCCGCGAAGCAGGGCGTCTTCCTCTGGTGCACCGAAGTCTTTGAGCCAGATCTGGTGTCCGACGAGGTCATCAAATGCAGATCATCCTGAACAAGATCGGGGAGTGCGCCGGTTGCGTCTACTACAACCGCCAGTACGACCACGAGATGTGCCGGTTCTGCGAGCGCAACCCGGTGATCGGCACGGTGCTGAAGGACAACAAGACGAAGCCCGTCAAGGACCTCCTGCCCAACGACGTGTTCACGCCGGAGCAGATGGGGGAGCTCGCGAAGGTGCCGAGCGCCAACAAGGAAGTGCTGGCCGAGATGGGCGTGTCTCCGGGCGCCGTCGACAGCATGTTCAAGAGGCACGACAACCGCGGGGCTCCCGCCCGCAAGCCGCGCTGAAAGCGAAACGAACAGGAACCGGCCACGTGGCCGGTTCCCTTCGCTTTCACTCCGGCACCGCTAGTCCAGAGTCGAGGACCTTGTACTGCCCTCTTGGCGCGGTCTCGTAGTGGTTGCGTTCCTGGATGAGGTACGGCTGTGGGAGTCGAGCGTCGGGCATGTGATCGCGCAGCTCCCCCGCGTGGACACCGTCGATCTGAACCATGCGCGCCCACACCTGCTCGGCCACGTCGAGAAGGTGCTTCGGATGCCCTGGCTTGAAGTTGTAGCGGTACTCCATCTCGTGGTTCGTCAGCACGTCGTCGAACGAGGTCCCCCGCAGCTTCGCCGAGATGATGTCGTGCACGTCGTCCAGGTCTTCACCGGAGAGCCCGGTGGCGGAGTCCCCGTCGAACCCGTTCGGGCTGATCCATGGAGCGGTGTACGTGCACGTCTCCTCCGACCCGTTGTGCACGAGCCACTCAGAGAGCAGCCCCACGCTGGCGAGTTCACGGGGACTGGGGGTCGACAGCTTCTCCTGGGCGCGGAGGAACTGCCGGTAGATCTCCCCGGTCTCGCTGTTCTCTCGCACTGACCGCGGCAGAGGTCTGGAGTCACAGATCGGGTTCCACCCCGTTTCCAGGAAGAGCTTGGTCGCTGTGCGTCCACACTCTTCCTCGCCCTGGTGGAGATCTCGAAGGGACGGTACGTGCTCGATGGCGGTCTCTCGGATCCACTTCTCGATTGACGCGAGGATGATCTTGTCGGTCATCCAGGCCGGGAGGATCAGGTTCCCCTTCAGCCCCATGCGCTTCAACTGGTCCCGGTTCTGCGGCATGCGCCGCGGGTTCACCCCCTGCTGGATGGCCTCCTTCTTCTTCTCGTCGACGATCTCCTTGACGTACTGCTGGAACACGCCGTTCGAGCAGACCGGGTAGAGGTCGTTGATGTCCTGGTGCGTGAGCTCCGGAACTGCGTACATCCCGGCGCCTGCCTCGATCCCTCCGAAGCGGTGCCCGTTGATGCCACCCACCACCGGTACCACGATGTCGCTCATGTCCCCGATGTCGGCGTGCTCCGAGAGGTCGTTGATCACGTCGTGGAAGAGGTCCTCGTCAGCGGCGCGCACGCGCCCCCAGAAGGACGCCCCCTTCGGCTGCATGTCGAACGACCCTTGCCGGATCCTCGACTCGTTCATTCTCAGGTCGAACGTCGACTGGTACTTGCACGGCATCGTCACCCCCAAAGAGAGCCAACTGCGGCCCACTGAACCCCTTGTCTCTGATCTGGCCGGCGAACCGCGCGCGGCGTGCACGTGCCGTCTTCACGCGGTTCAAGATGTCCGCGCAGAGGCTGTTCGGGTGCGGCTCCCTCTTCTTCGACCGCATCATCCAGGCGTTCGCTGACATGTCCCACGGGATCGTGTCCCGGAGGTCAGAGTCGAGCTGCGCGACCATGAACTCGTCGACATCGTTGTAGAACCACGGGAACACCGCCTCGTACTGCGGGGTCCTGTCAACGTCGCTGTCCCAGTCGATGTCTGGGCCGAAGAGCGTTTCGAAGAAGAACGGGTCGGGGAAGGGGAACTTCACCTCGTCCATGTAGGTCCAGGGGTTGAAGTCCTCGACCCGGTCCCAGTTGATGCCGGGCCCCTGGAACTGCCCTGGGGTCTCCTGCGGCCACCGCTGCAGCTCGTATTCGACGTCGCGGTCGCGGACGGCCATGCGGCCGAGGATCAGGCGGCGGTCCTCGACCAGCCGGTCGATCGAGCTGACCTCGCTCGGGAAGCGCAGGTCGATCCTGGCCCGGTGCCGCGGGAGCGCTCTCGACTCCAGCCAGACCTTGGTGACGTCCGACTCCTCGACGGAGCCTTGGTCCGCCATGGCGCCGAGCTTGCCCCAGCTCGACCACACACCCTCGATGTCGGGGCGAACCCACGACAGGCCGGTCTTCTGGAACAGCGTCGTGTTTCTTTTCGCCAGTTCCCCCTCGAGGTCCGAGAGGTCGCCGGCGAGCTGCCGCAGGGTGCGTGACTTCACCGTGCCTTGCCGCATCCGGACCTTGGGCCGCATCTCGAAGATCAGCTGTTGGCGCACCGTTTCTCCTTTCGCTCCGAAACGACCAGAGGCCGCCTCCTCGCGGAGACGGCCTCTGGTCCACAGGTGGAAGTGGTGCTGCTACTCGACGAACGCCGCCGGCAGCGCCGGGTAGGTGAGCCGGCCGTAGTCCAGCCCCTCGGCCGTCTGCATCTCGCAGAGCAGCTCGCGCAGGATGATCATGTTCGCCCGGTTCAGGATGCTGTCGGTGCGGACCCAGAGCATGAGCATGACGCTCTGCAGCGTCAGCCACTTGCCCTTGCCGTGCGACCTGTGGTGGATCTTCACGCCGGGGAACGCCTCGTCGAGCGCAGTCCGGATCTGCCCGCACAGCTTCTCGAGCTGCTCGTGGGACGTGATCCTCGACGGGATGAGCGCGATGACGGCCTCTGCCTTCTCCTGCGAGACGGGGTAGAGGTCCTCGTGCGGGGTGTCGGCCGCGGTGCCCTTGTCCCAGACGAGCCGCAGCCCGTCCGGTCCCATGTTGCCCTGGATCACGCCCTTCTTGATCCCGTCCTGGAACCGGATCGCCAGCTTCTGGGCTCCGGTGCCGCGGACGAGGAGGGTGTGGTCGGTGTCGCCCTGCGCCATGAACTCGTAGTCCAGGCGCAGTTCCTTGCAGAGCTCGATGGCCTTGTGGAGCTCGCGGTTGTCGGTCAACAGCGGAAGTGGTGTGGTCATGGCGGGAGTCTACTTCACAGCCTCGAGCGGCTTCAAGGCGACCCGGACACCCGGGCCGACCATCAGCAGGCACCGCTCTCCGTCCTGCTTGTCGAACTCGATCGCACGGACCCCGCGCACCGAGAGGGCGTGCGCCAGCAGATCCGGGTTCACCGAGATGGTGTCGGGCCCCATGTCCCCGCTGCACGTCACGGACTGCAGCTTGTTCTGGGTCCCGAACTCCAGGTACCGCGACTGCCCGCGCGGCCGGATGAGCACCTCCTTCTGGGTCATGGTGTCGGGGTCGATGCGGAGCTGCGCCACGGCGCGGCGCAGGGCGGCGATCTCTTCGTCGACGAACTCGATGCGGCCGTTCGGCGCCTGGAGCGCCCGGTCCAGGTCGGCTTGGTCTGGAGCGGCAGAGGGCGCGCTCTCCAGGCCCACGATGAACCCCGTGTCGCACAGGAGCCAGACGAAGTCGCTGCCGGCGAGCGTGAAGCCCACCGTGTCTGGAAGCACCTGGTCGCTCGAGAGCGCCCGCATCGGCTCGAGGTAGAGGTCCGTGGTCAGGTCCGGCGCCACGACCTCTCGCTTGTAGATCAGTGCGATGCCGGCCTGTTCCTCGTTCACCGTGCCGCCGCAGCCGATGACGTCGATCGTCCCGAGCGAGTCGCGCCGCGGGAACACGAGGATCTTGTGGCGGCCCATCACGTCGGCCTTCTTCTTGGTGAAGTAGGACGCCTCGCGCAGGGCCAGTCCGAGGTCCTTCACCAGCTTGTAGCCGGTGAGCGGGGGAGCGTCCGGAGTGAACGCGTCGCTGTGGACACGGTCGACCGCCTCCAACGTCTTGGCCTCCCCCCCAGAGACGTAGTTCAGCTTCGTGCCGACGATGGCGAACTGGGAGATCTGGTCCGTGTCCACCACCTTGGCGAACGCGGCGAAACGGATGAAGAGGCGCAGACGACCGGCGACCACCTTCGGGTCCCGGTACGCCAGCACCATCGTGCTCAGGTGCGTGGTGTAGGTCACGCACTTGCTCTCGGGGCGCACGTCGACGCGGACCCACAGTTCCCGGACGTCGATCCCCTTCTCGCCGGCGATCTCCCGGGCGAGCTTGATCCAGTCCCTGACGCGCGGCGAGACGTCGAGCTGAGACACCGTGGGCCGCACCACGCGGTCCGGGGACGCCTCCTTCGTTTCTTCGAAGAGAGGGGCCAGGTCTGGAGGGGGGAGGAGCTCTTCGTGCGCCACCTGTGCGGTGATCTCGACCTCGATGCGGAACTCGGGCTGCCCCGACATCCCAGCGATCCGGCGCTTCTCGGCGCGGGCCCAGCGGTCCAACAGGGTTTCTTCCACGGCTACCTCCTCACGAACGCTGGGATGTTCAGATCGAACTCAGCCTGCTGCTTCTGCTCCGGTGGGTTCGGCGCACCAGAGATGGGAGGCTGGGATGGCTGCTGGTACTGGGGCTGGTACTGCGGCGGGTACCCGGGCTGGCTGTACCCGGGCGGCATGAACTGTGGCGGGTAGCCGGCGTACGGGTACGAGGGCTGCGGCGCCATGTAGACAACTGGGGGCTGTCCGCCCCCGGAGCTCGGGTTGATGTTCGCGCGGAAGTCGATCTTCCCGGTCGCATCCCTCCCGAACTGGACGGTGATCGGCCGCTTGAACAGCAGGTCGATCACGGCCGCCTTGATCAGATCCGAAACGAAGCTGCCGGGCACGGAGCCTCCTCTCCAGGTTGAACACAAGCTGTCGCTGCGTTGATCGCAGAGTTCGACGCCAGCATTCGATCTCGTCGGGCGAAATGAAGTCGAACCAGTCGAGACGGGCCGTCCCAACCCTTGGTTCTTCGAGAAGGTGCTTCAGTTGCCGCACCTTCATCGAGAGGCTCTTGTTGAACCCCACGTAACCTCCGATGAAGGTGGAAACGAGTGCGGGGAGGCGATTGCCTCCCCGCACTCCTTGTCCCATCCGATGAGCGCTAGCTGAGGTCCACGTCCTCTGGCGGCAAGTCCGGATCGTCGACGCGCGAGTTCCCGATGCAGATCATCAGGTCCCACATGTCTTCGAGTTGGCTCTCGAGCTCTGAGTCGGGCACGTTGTACGCTCGCTTGAAGGCGAGGATGCGTGCCGTGAAGCGCAGGAAGGCTTCGCTCTTCTCGATGAACGCCCTGTTCCGGTCGTCGATGTTCTGGCCAGCTATGCTGGCGACAAGTTGGGCAGAGGCGAGCCACTCGGGAGAGCAGTCTTCCATTCGCTCACGAAGATCGACTCGTCGCCGGGAACGGTGATGCACACCGTCTTCTGCGTCCTCGTCAGACCGACGTGTGCGAGCCGCCGCTCTTCTTCTTGGGCGCGCGCCGACCTCGCCCTCCTGTGAGGCATCCAGCGGTCTGACATTCCGGTCAGGATCACGTGCGGCCATTCGAGCCCCTTGACACCGTGGAAGGTGGAGAAGAGGACCCCTGTGCCCTGCTTGCCACGCTGCCTCTGGGCGTTCGCCCGCTGATCGCGGACGTGACGGAAGAAGTCCGTGGGGACTGGGTGGGCATCGCACTCCACTCTAAGAGCGTTGAGCGTCGCCTCCAAATCGTCATCCTGAGGGTCGTCCTGCAGGTGCTCCTTGGCCCACGACACGTAGTCGATCTGGCGCAGCACCTCCTCCAAGGCGCTGCGGATGTTCCCCTTGGTCTCGGCCACCAGCAGCTGCACGTTGCGGATGTCGGAGAACAGCTTCCGCATCGCCCGCTGCTCGAGGTCGTTGAGGCCATCGACGAACCGCATCCCCTGCAGGCAGGGGTTCTCGGCCCTCCAGGCTCCGATGGCCTTGCGACTGACCCACCGGTTCGGCTTGTTCATGATCCTAGCCGCGGCGTCCGGCGAGAACTCACCGGCGACGAGCTCGAGGTAGCACACCAGGTCCGTGACCGCCGTCGAGTCGAAGAAGCTGCGGCCGTTCTTGATCTCGTAGGGGATCTCCTTGTCCAGGAAGGCCGTCTCGAAGCGGCAGGACTGGGCGTTGGTCCTGTAGACGACGACGATGTCCGAGTGCTTCGCGCCGGCCAGGAGGAGCTGGCTGGCGTACTCAGCGACCACGACCCCCTCGTCGCGCTCCTCGCACTCGATGAACTCTGGGTTCACAGCCTCCTTCGCTCCGTGGAACAGCTTCGGCTCCCGGACCTTGTTGTTGCTGATGCCTGCGTTCGCCATCGAGATGACGTTCGTTGGGCAGCGGAAGTTCTCGTCGAGCAGCACCGTCCTCGCCCCCTGGAAGTGCCTGTGGAAGTTGATCATCACCTCGGGTGTGGCGCCGCGGAACGCGTAGATCGCCTGGTCGTCGTCGCCCACGACGAACAGGCTCTTGCTCTTGGACACCAGCCACTCCAACACCCGGAACTGGCACCGGTCAACATCCTGGAACTCGTCCACCAGGATGTGGTCGAAGCGGCTGGCCCACTTCTCCCGCATCTGCGGGTTGCGGTCCAGCATGTCCCAGAGCTGGAAAATCAGGTCGGAGAAGTCGACGAGCTTCAGGTCCGCCTTCTCGATCTGGAACGCCCGGTAGAGGTCAGCCACGTCGCGGAAAACGGACCACATGCGGCCCGACTCCTCATGGCTGTCCTCGCCCGGCTCGTAGAACTCGAAGAACGTCCCCGGGATGATGTCGTCCACGTCCGAGAGCGGCGTGGTGTCTCCGAGCGCGCGCTGCTCCTGGTAGAGGTCCACCCAGGCCTGCACGTCCTCGGCGCGCACGAGGCTCATCCGCCAGCGGTCGTACAGGGCCAGCAGGCGGCGGGTCTCGATGGCGTGCGCTCCCTCGAGGTTCCTGTCCCGGATCAGGCGGGTCAGGATTGTGAGGCGGCCGTCGCTCCACTTGCCTGTGCGCTTGTCCTTGAAGCCCGAGTCGGTGAGGACGCGCAGCTCCTCCCCCACCTCCTCCCGCAGGATGCGGTAGAAGCACGCGTGGATCGTGCCGATCCAGGCGTACTTGGGAAGCTGGATGCCCACGCCGGCCTCGAGCCGCTCGCGCATCTCGGTTGCCGCGGCCTTGCTGAAGGTGCACACCATGATGCGGCGGCCGTCTGCCCCAGAGCGGAGCAGCTTGGCGTAGCGCATGGTGAGCACGGTCGTCTTGCCTGACCCGGCGCCGGCGAACACCCGGACAGGCCCCGCCGGAGCGTCAACGGCCTCTCTCTGGCGCTCGGTCAGCGCTTTTGGCATCGTGGTCTCCTCTGGACTCGAGCGACTGCAAGCCGCGCGCGCCCCTGTGTGGTGAACTCCCCGGCCGCGGTGTCTCCGCGCGCGGTCTCGTAGTAGATCGCCCAGATCTGCCCCGGGGACTCTCGCCCACGGAACAGCCCATAGGCCGCGTCGATGAGCTTCAGCTCGGCCGTGGTGGCCTTGCGGCACACCAGGTCGGCTGACCAGTCCAGTGACCTCCGTGCGTTGAGGCTGTTCAGCAAGCGCAGGAGGAACCTCCGCTCACCGAAGTCCGTGCTCGCGTACGACGTGTCTTCTGGGTCCCTGCGCACGATGCAGGACCCAGAGGTGAAGGTGATACGCATGGGTCCTCCGTGGGCCACGTGGAGCGACGTCGCTCCAACGTGGCCCTTGTCCCGCTGCTACTGCGGTATGTACCAGCGCGATCGCAGCCTGGTCGTGAGGTCGCCCCGGGACAGCATCCGGGCGCTGGCGCTGCACTTGGGATACCCAGTGCAGCCGAAGAAGCGACCGTTGCGGCTCTCCCGCAGGATCAGCTTCCCGGTACCGCACACGACGCACGGTGAGTACGTCGTGTCGGAGAACGTCATCGTGACCCTGACGTCGTCGCGCTCCGTGATCTTCTTCAAGGCGGTCGTGATGAGCATCTCCACGAACCACCCGTCGTCCTGCGACGGGTTCCCCTCGAAGCGGAACGAGAACTGCTTGTCGCCCCACCCCACGCCCGAGATCTTGGCGAGCTGGTCGGTCCAGTACTGAAGGTGCTCCGGTGCCGCGCGTTGGAGGATGGTCGCGGTCACCTTCTGGAGGACGTCCTCGGCGCCGTCGAACTTCGCGTCGACCGCGGCCGCCTCCTTCTCGATCTCCTCGATCGCGGTGTAGACCTCCTGGAGGGGAGGGCTCTCGACCGCTGACTGATGGATCCACGTCCGGGACCCGTCGACCTGGACTGGGGTTCGGAAGCGCTTGTGAGTGACCCAGGCGTCGAGGAGATCCTTCCACGTCTTGAAGTCGAACAGGTCCTTCGCGAAGAGGGCGAAGGAGTATCGGGTCAGCTCGATCGACTCGGCCTTCGACAGGCGCATCCCGTCCCAGCGCTTCCACACGTACTCCGTGCCGCACAGGACCGCGAAGTCCTGCTCGGCCGTGAGCACCATGGCCTTGTTCGAGTACCACGGCGACGACGTCACCACCGTGGCGCCGACCTGCGAGAGCATCCACTCCTCCGGGGTGAGCTCCTCCTGCTCGAACTTGATGCCGCGGAACTGCTTCTTGAACTCCTCGTACGCGCCGGGCACCTCCGCCACGAGCTCCTTCGCCTTCTCGAGGTCCTCGACCCCCACCTGCCCGTTGACCTGTTTCGGGTCGAGGGCACGCAGAGCGAAGCCTCTGGACGCGGCCGTGTAGTGATGCGCCGAGTCCACGAAGTCGATGATGAAGAAGTGGTTCTCCGGCTTGAGGCCAGGCGTGGGGTCGCTCCCCGTCGCCTGGCACCCCGGCTTGCTGCGGCCGCCACGCAGCGCCATCTGCAAGTACAGCGTCTCGGACATGGTCGGCCGGGTGAGGAAGATCGACTTGATCGTGGGAAGGTCGGTCCCCTCGGTGAACACCATGCAGTTCAGCAGCACGTCCACGCGGCCGTCTCGGAAGTCCTGGACGATCTGCTTGCGGTCGTCCTTCTTCGTCTCGCCGGTGACCACACAGACGCGGCAGTTCTTGCCCCGCCTGCGCGCCTCGTTCGAGAACGCCTCCCGCAACTGCCACGCGTGGTCGACGTTGACGGTGTAGACCACCGCCGGCCAGCGCTCCGGGTAGTCGAAGAACTGCTGCACCACCATCTCGTTGCGCGGCGCGTTGTTCAGCGACTTCAGAGACGCAGACGTGAAGTCGCCCAGCTTGATCTGGAACAGGTGCGTCTGCTTCGTCCTGAACCGGATGTAGGTGGGGCGGGCGCACCACCCGTGGGCCACCAGCTCCATGAACTTGATCTGGTACGCGATGTTGTCGAAGGCGAAGAACTTGCCGTCCATGCGCTTGGGCGTGCCCGAGAGCCCCAGGCGCTTCGCGTGAGGCACGCCGTCGATCACGGCCTGGTAGGTGTCGGCCGCGGCGTGGTGACACTCGTCGATCACCATGAGCCCGAACTTCAGCCCTGCGTCTTCGATCGCCGACAGCAGCGACCTGAACGAGGGGACGCTGGCGATGACGACGTCGCCGGTCGCGTCCTTGCCGCCCTGGAACCACGTGGTGATCTTGTGTCCGGGGCAGTACTCCATGGCGTCGTCACGCGCCTGTTCGATGAGCTCCTCTCTGTGGGCGAGCCAGAGCACCTTCTCGCCCTTGTCGAGGAACCGTGTGTCCATCCACTGGGTGGCAACGAACGTCTTTCCACCCGACGGCGGAAGCGACAGAACGGTGTTGTCCTTGTTCTCGACGAAGAAGGCGTGGTCCATCTTCTCCATCGCCTCCACCTGGTAGGGCCGGAGGGACCGCACGTTCGCCGGCGGCCTGTCGAAGAGTCCTTGAGTCAGAATGGGATGTCCTCCGGTCCACTCGACGCCTTCGGCGTGTCGTGGTCAGGCAGAATGACCGTTTCGAACGACATCGTCGCCCCGTAGAACTTCTGGAGCGACTTGCCCTTCTCGGGTCCGCTGCGGTTCTTCTCGGCCGTCACGATGACGTACCGGTACGGCCTGTGGATCGCAAACTCGTCATCTGGGAGCTCGATCTTCAGCTCCCCCAGGGACGCCTTCGTGCCCCTAGCCATGGTGATCATGCCGTCGACGTTCTCCTCCCACTGGCCGGAGCCACGTGCGGAGCGCAAGCCGACGCCCTTCTCTGCGTTGCTCCGTCCCACCTGGGCCAGCATGACGATCGTGATGTCGAGGTCCTTCACGATGTCCTTCAGGCCCGTGGCGATCGGGGCGATCCGCTCGTAGGAGTTGATCCCACGAGCCTTCATCCGGTCGGCGAAGTCCACGACGAAGAGGTTCATGCCGTAGACCTTCTTGGCGGCCGCGCAGAGCTTGTGCAGCCCCTGGATGTCGGGCGCCGTCTCGTCGAAGATCCGGACGTTCGCGTAGCGAGCGGCGATGTGCTGCCTCAGCGCCGACATGTCTGCGTTCTCCACGCCCGTCGCCTCGACGGCGATCTGGCGAGTGAAGATCCCCTCGATCATCGACTGGTCCTGCTGGAAGATGCGCTGGGCGGCGCGCTCGGCGATCTCCTCGCCGGGCATCTCGAGCGAGAAGAAGCCGATGCCCCCGACGAAGTCCGGGTTGGCCTCTCGCTTCCGGTTGAGCTCCCGCCCGTTCGCCTCCATGAAGTCCATGGCGAGCGCCGTCTTGCCGGTGGCGGTCTCGCCCACCAGCAGGAACACCTGCTTGCCCCAGATGCGGATGTCTCTCGCCAGCCGCCCGTACGGGAACGAGTAGTAGCGGGGCCGCTTCATGCGGTCGTAGAGCTTCTGCAGGTAGTGGTCGAGCGTGTTCCACTGGTCGCTCATCTCCCGCTCGACCTTCGCCTGCGGGTAGAGGTGGCACTCCATGAAGCAGCTCGCCATGGCGATCGGGTGCGAGCAGCCCCAGTTGAAGTTCGGCCCGTACACGTAGCGGACCTGGGTGAGCAGGTCCTCCTCCGTGTGGTGCGAGCCGGCCTGGAGCTTCAGCCACGGCCGCAGGAGCCCGAACGTCTGCTCCGGCGTCATGCCCATGTCCCGGAAGTCGCTGGCGAGCATCAGGAGCACCGGGTTGCGGTTGCCCGACCCGGCGTCCTCACCCAGGAGCTTCATGGCGCACAGGCGGCGCCGTGGCGCCAGGGCCTCCTTCGAGACGATCAGGTCGAGCCGGTGGTGGATCCGCCCCTCCGTGGCGAACTTCTCCGACCGCTCCTTCACCCAGGCCGCCGAGTCCTCCCAGGCCTTCCTGAGCGGCTCGGTCACCTCGATGTCGTCCCAGCGCGGCTTCCTCCACGGGGCCCGGGGCCCCTCAGCTAGGCGCCGGATCGCCTCGATGTCGATCGAGCAGAGCTCGTCGTGCGTGAGCGGGATCTTGAAGAGCTTCGACTTCTCGTGGACCGAGTTGATGGCCCGGATCACGTGCAGGTGGTTGTAGATCTGCCAGTCGATGCACGCCTCGGGGTGAGGCATGACCTTCGTGTCGATCTTCGGCCAGATGCACTTCTCCACGATCGCCCGGATGCGCTGGGCGAAGTTGTCGCACGGCTCCGGCGTGAAGTACGCCGTCGGGACCTTCAGGTGGAAGCCCTTGTTCCCGGTGAAGCAGATCAGGACCTTGTTCGAGTCGACGCCGAAGTCCCGCAGCACCCGCAGGACCTCCATGGCGTCCTTCCTGGCGAACTCCGGGTCCGGCTTCTCGTCCTCGTGGGCCTTGCGCCACTCGTCCCGCTCGGACTCGGGGCGCGCCGCCCAGCGCTTCTTCCGGGCGTCCCACATGACCTCGACGGTCTCACGCCGGCTGTCGATGTCGAGGGTGAAGAACGGGGCCCAGTGGACGCCCCGGTAGCCCCGGAGCGACCGCTTCTCGTTCCCCTTGTCGTCGACCTCCTTGTGCTCCTCGACGTACGCCTTCAGCTCGTCGGTGAAGAAGAAGCTCGAGTGGAAGGCCGAGCCCTCGAACCCGGCCTTCAGGCTCGTCATCCAGATGTCACGCGCCTTGAAGAGCTGCCCCCGGTTCTTGGACGAGCCGAAGCAGTACTCCACCCACACGTGGGTCTTCGCAGGGTCGTCCATGGTCTACTCCTTGATCTCGGGGATCTGCACGGCGCCACGAGCGGCCGCCCAGTAGCGACTGAAGTTCGGCCACGAGCGACCCTCGGAGCCTTCCTTCCTCTCCCACTCCTGGCACTGCTTCACCAGCAGCCTGCGGTAGTGGGACTTGCCGGGGTCGGTCAGGTCCTCCTTCAGGTCCTTCAGGACCGCCTCGCTTGGGGTGATCCGGCCGCCAGCGCTGTTGAGGCCGGCGGTCCCGTTCTCCAGCTGCCCCAGGAGCTCTGCTCGCCGGAGAGCCTCCAGCGAGTCGTTCCAGTACATGTCCATGTTGTCGACGGTCCGGGCGAACCCAGCGGCGTCGCCACGCAGGGACGGCCGGACGTAGATGTCCGGCAGGATCGAGTACAGGTCCACGCCGCCGGGGTACGCCAGCGTGTAGCTCGACGCGATGACGAGCTCAAGGGCGCCGGGAGTGAAGGCGGGTTTCTTCGTCGCCAGCTCTCCAGCCCCACGGAGGAGCATGCCCTTGATCCGCTCCCTGCGCTTCACCTGCGTGGGGCTCAGGTTGACGTGCTTCAGGACCTGGGAGAGCCCGAGGGCGTACCCAGCGGCCGCCCTCTCGAGCTGATCTGCGTGGGTGATCCTGCGTCCGTCTCCGAACGCAGGCATGATCTCCAGAGCGACTTCGACGCAGAACCTTCGGACCTCGGCTTCGTGAACTGCGATCGCGTCGAGATCACGGCTTTCGAACAGCAGCATTGGCAGGATCACCAGAGAGCTCCTTCTCGAGACGTCGCATCTCGTTCATCGTGTTCGTGTCGAGGACTCGGTCCATCCGCTCCTCCTCGGGGAGCTTGTCCCAAGCCCCCTCGCCGTGCCTCAGGTCGTGCATGGGGCGGATCTGGGCTCCACCCTCCTTGACGATCAGGCGGATCTCGGCGAGGCGCTCTGCTGCGCTCTTGGGTGGCGCCTGGACCTCGGTGCCGTCCGGGTTCGTGGGCTTCACGAAAGGCACCACGCCGAGCATGTAAGCCATCGGGTCCCTGATCTTGGGGTCGGAGAAGAGAGCGTCCTGCCAGGCCGTGGCGTACTTCGACGTCGGGCTGTAGATGGCGACCCACTCCTGGTTGGGGAAGAACTCCCCCTTCCGGTTCCGCCGGAGGTGGTCCATGCGGAAGACGAAGCCGGCCATCTTCGAGAGGATCTCCCCCTTCGTCATGCGGGTCTGCCCGGCCGTCATGCGGCGGAAGGCCAACCGCAGTGGCGGGATCATCCGCATGTCACCCGGCCCCGAGTACTCCAGGTTGAACAGCCGGGCGTAGGCCCTCCAGGCCTGGAGCAGCAGGAAGGGGACCTCGTTGGGACCGATCCTGTTCTTCAGAAGGTCATTGCAGCCCTTCTGGAGGAACTCGATGAGCTGGATGGCGTCGGGGTTCGACGCCTCGAAGTCGATGTCTCCTTCGGGCGTCAGCGTGATGCAGGGCTCGGGGAAGATCTTGTTGAGGACGGGCTGCGTCGTCCTCCAGTGCTCCCAGTCCTTAAGGTTCTGCATCCTGGAGGTGACGGTCTTCGCTGGGCCGTTGTTGATGCCCCTGCCGTTCCTGTTCTTCAGGCGGTTGGACTCCTCCTTGGAGCCGGGCTTGTACTGGGTAGCTCCCTTCCGGAGGGCCTTGCTGTTCTCGTCCAGGAGTTCGTCGACCGTCTTCTTCACCATGTCCGTTCCCTCCCTCCCATCAACCGAGCCGCCCCGGTCCTCGCTGCTCGTTGCTCTAGTAGAACTAGCCCTAACAATGCGGTCGACAGCCGAACCCCAACCTGGATCCCCCTTTGAGCCTGAGGGGGGATCCAACTTGACCAACCTGGATCCCCCCCAGGGATCCAGGTTCAAAGTGGATCCCTGGGGGGGATCCACTTTGGTCAGGGAGGCTCCGAACGGGAACTTCACCTGCTTCGGAGTAGCCAGGAACTCGTCCGACAGCAGGTGCTTGTTCGTGAGCTCCTCGCCCAGGAAGCGTGGGCCCAGGTCGGCCCAGTAGGGGCTCTCGCAGGAGCGACGTCGCTCCAAGCAGCCCCACAGGCGCCGGGCGGCGAGACGATCCACCCAGGAGGCTGGTCGCGAGAGGGCGAGCACCAACTCGTCCACGTACGCGTTCGTGAAGCCGGGGAGGAGCTGGATCTGCCCGACGAAGCCGGTCCCATCGACGTACTGGAGCACTCGGATCAGGCGGAGGTTCTGGAGGGCCTGGATGCTCTCCTTGACCTTCTCCTCGCCGAGCTTGAGGGGGACCCTGTTCGGGACCCCCCTCCGGAGACTCTTGATCGATCCGAAGAACACTCCGACGCCTTCGATGGAGTGCTCGGCGAGGTACTTGAGTGTGGTCTTCCAGGCTGGGCGCTCTTTCGGGAGCGCAGCCAACAGGAGACCCAGGTGGGCTGGGTTCAAGGTGGTCCTTTCAGTGTCGAGCGGGTGCTACGACACGACGCGGTAGATGTGGATGGTCTGGACTTCGGGGATCAGGTAGGGCTTGCGGTCCTTCCCGGTGGACTTCGGGTGCGCTTCCTTCTTCACGTGGATGATCGGCCGGCCCAGGAACATGTCGTTCAGGCCGTGGGCGTCCATGGCCTTGATGATCTCGCCCTCGATGTCCGGAACCGGCGTGCCCTCGGCGAACTCCGACGTGGCCTTCGTCACGACGGCGATGACGCCGTTCTTGCGCAGGACGCTCTTGGCGCAGGAGAAGATCTGGTTCCAGACCATCAGGTAGTCCTCGGGCTTGCTGAGGTTCCCGAGGTCGGTGGGCTTGCCCGAGCGGGAGGTGCCCTTCGCAAAGCTGAAGTGCGGCGGGGTGATGAGCAACAGGTCCACCGGCTCGTCATCCGGAATGCCGATCTGGTTCCAGTGGCCGACGTTGTCGATGGCGTCGAAGCCGAAGATGCGATCGGCCCCGTGCTTCTTCACGGCCCTCTCGTCCGGCGTCAGGTCGAAGCCGTAGTACTTCTGCGTGACCTTGAGGTACTTCGCCGCGTCGAGCGCTGTCCCCGAGCCGCACATGGCGTTCAGGAACACGCCGCCTGCCGGGAGCCAGCGATCGAGGATGTTCAGGATGGCCTGGCCGGGGAGCCGACCGGGGTACCCATCCTTGCCGAACCGCGGGTCGTGATCCTGGAACACCCAGAGGTCCGTCTCCCGGTGCCAGTCCTTGGCGGACGGGTCGCGCTCCTTCAGCTCGGCGATCTTCGCCCGCACAGCTTGCACGGTGGTCGGCTTGTCCGGGTTGGCCTTGTCGTGCATGTAGACCTCGTTCAGGAGGCCCAACTTGGAGTCGTTCGCCAGGCCCGCGTGGACGATGTCCGAGATCTGGGTGAAGCCAGAGAACGGCTGCTCGTAGATCTCCGCCTTCTCCATCTCGTTGAGCTCAGTGACGGTGATGCACGCCTTCTTGATCGTCTTCGGACCCCAGAGGCTCCCCTCGCTGATGTCCTGGTAGATCAGCTGGAGCGAGCGCTCATAGAGCGCGAACAGGCGCGCCGCCTCCTTCGAGGCCTTGATCGCCAGGCGCCACGTCCTGGTGTCACTCTCCCTGGCGAGGTCGACCAAGTCCTTGCGGACCGCGTTGACCTCCTTCAGGTACTGGTCGGTCTCGGCCGACATCTTGACTCTCTCGGCCACGGCGGTCCCACCCGACGACGGCGCCTTCTTGCTCGGCTTTGCCACGAGGTTCTCCATGCTCGAACTCGAGTCGCCGGCGGCCGCCCCTGCCGCTTGGGCTGAAAGATCAGGGTGCGCGGTGGTCGAGGAAGGTGTTGCAGAGCGCAACAGGTTGTGGCAGCATCTTGCTCGTCGCGTATCCCTTGGGCTTCTGCTTGGTGGTCCTCGCCCCGAGAGTTCGCGGCCGGAGCGGTGACGTTGGAGCGAGGGTAACTCCGAGCCCTGACGGCTTCCAATCCGAAGTCCAGTGAGCGCGGCGGGGTGGGCCTGCCGCGCTCCTGGCGCTTCTGGGGTCAGCGCGCGAGCGACGCCACGAGCACGACCTCCGTCCTGTGTCCA
>Ga0315285_10000451_pt1 | contig 42767 bp, 33 predicted proteins | sample YL17G09_36_MG_FD_203698 | JGI IMG/M metagenome (GOLD analysis project Ga0315285, IMG submission 203698) | Sediment microbial communities from Yellowstone Lake, YNP, Wyoming, USA - YL17G09_36 | ecosystem: Environmental > Aquatic > Freshwater > Lake > Sediment | place: USA: Wyoming | collected...
CGTACAGCTTCGCCGTCAAGGCCCGCAATAGCGACAACGTCGAGACGGCCCTCGGACCGGTGGCGACCCTATCGACCCTCGCCATTCCCACCGCTGCCTGCTGTTACCCGGATGGCACGTGTGCCGTGACAACACAGGCTGGCTGCACTGGCGTGTGGCACGCGGAGTGGGCGAATTGCGGCGTGGCCCAGTGCCCGCAGCCGACGGGTGCCTGCTGCTTCCATGACGGGCATTGCGAGCAACTGACGCAGGCGGGCTGCACGGCCGCAGGCGGTATCGCATGGACGATGGACCAGCCCTGCAATCCGAATCTTTGTGTGCAGCCGGCCGGCGCTTGCTGCTTCCATGACGGGCATTGCGAGCAACTGACGCAGGCGGGCTGCACAGCCGCAGGCGGTATCGCATGGACGATGGACCAGCCCTGCAATCCGAATCTCTGTGTGCAGCCGACCGGCGCTTGCTGCTTTCATGACGGCCACTGTGAGCAACTCCAGCAAGCCGCTTGCACCGCCGCCGGTGGCGAGGATTGGACCATGGACCAGCCGTGCGAGCCCAATCCCTGCGCCGAGCCGACAGGCGCTTGTTGTTTCCACGACGGGCATTGTGAGCAGTTGACGCAGACCGCCTGCACAAGCGCAGGCGGTGCGGCGTGGACGATGGACCTGCCGTGCGAGCCGAACCAATGCGTGCAGCCGACCGGCGCATGCTGTTTTGACGACGGCCACTGCGAGGTCCTGACGGCCGTCGGCTGCGAAGCGGGCGCGGGCATCTTCGACGGTGATGACGCCGTTTGTGACCCCAATCCCTGCCCGCAACCGGTGCACGGCGACCTGAACTGCGACGGCTTCGTAGACTTCGGCGACATCAACCCGTTCGTCCTGGCGCTCAGCAATCCCAGCGTTTACCAGCAGACGTATCCGGACTGCAACATCCTGAACGGAGACATGAACTGCGACGGCACCGTCGACTTTGGTGACATCAACCCGTTTGTAACATGCCTGTCCACGGGTGACTGCGATTGCCCTTAGCGTTGGACGTCGCGGAATGGTCTACTGGATGGTTCAGCTTAGCGGCAGTCGTGGGATCCCAGAGACTCTCAGGACCCGCGGGGCCGCGCGCTACGCCAGCACGATGGCGAGCTTGTGCTCCCAGGCACTCTCGGCGAGCAGCCGATAGGACCATGACCACCACGCAGCGCGGTCCCCCTCAAGGAGAAGATCCGCCGGCGGCGGCCATACCAGAGGGCGAAGGCTCTCAAGTCCGATGACAAGCGATACGGCTGTTAGCAGATGTTAGCAGACAGCCCAACCTGCCGGCAGAACGCCTGGCAGTTTGGTTGCCCCTCGCGGGCACAGCATGTTCTCCTCGTCCGCTGGACAACGACCGAGGGGCCACGAACGGGTGTCACACGAAGGAGCGGTCAGGAACCCTTCTTCGGTCAGTAGCGAATCTCAAATCGGCTTTCGTCGCCACGCGCGGCCAGCGGCGTCCGCTCGGCGCTGGCAACGTAGCCCTCGAACTCCCGCGCCACCGCCACTAGAAATGCCTCCACCTCGTCCGGCTCTCCCTCAGCTTCCAGCTCCACCGTGCCGTCGCGGCAGTTCCGCACGTAGCCGACGACCTGCCTTCGCCGCGAAAGCTCCAGCGCGGTTGCGCGGAAGCATACGCCCTGGACGCGCCCGCTGTAGATGACCCGGCAGCGAGCCGTTCCGCCGCCTGTTTCCGCTGTCATGCTATGTGCCTTTCCGGCCGCTCCACGACGTCGGCCACGGGGGGCCGACGCTACCAGAACCCGTCAGCCACGGAGGGCTGACGCTACGGGCCGCGCTTGCCCTTCTGGAGCACCACGTGGCGCTGGGCATCGCCGATCTGGAGCTGGCCCGGCAGCAATTGGACCGTGTAGGAGCGCTGCCCGCCGGCCTGCGGCCGCATGTGCAGCTTCATCCCGTCAAAATCGTACGTGCCCTTCTCGGTGTTCGTCACGCCCTCGATGGTCACTGTCGCGGCGTACGTGCTGTCCGGGCGGAACGACGCGTTGTCAATGCTGAACGTCTGCCGGTTGGGCTTCGCTTCCACGAGGTACCAATCGCCGATGACCGCGCCCTGGCAGCCGGCCAGCAGCGGCAACAAAAGCCCCACCAGCCCCGTCAGCTCCGCTCTACGCCACAGGCGCGCCATGCTCATCTTGTCCACGTCATTCCTCGCCGCCACCCGCACCGACCGCCACCCATTATACCGGGCACCGTTTTTGGCGCAGCATCTCGCCCACGCAAGAGTCCTTAGTTCTCAGTGCCCTTCGCGCTCTTGGTACCTCTGCGGTTTCAGATCGAAGCCGCCGCGGTCGCCAGCGCGCGCGCGATGCGGGCCAGCGTCCGCTCGCGTCCCAGCAACGCCAGCGTATCGGCAATCTGCGGGCTCACGGTCGTCCCCGTCACCGCGACCCGCAGCGGCTGTGCGACTTTGCCCAGCCCCAGGCTATGTCGCTCGGCATAGCCGCGGATCAGCTCGTCCAGCTTCGCCGGCGACCAGTCGGCCAGCGCCGCGAGCTGCGCCTTCATTTCGTTGAGCACTTTCACGCCGGCATTGTCGCCTTTCAGCAGCCACTGCTTGATCGCCGCCGGGTCGTACCGAAGCACCTCGTCCGGCACGAACAGCCGCCCGGCCTTGTACTCAATGTCCGGAAACGTGCGAAAGCCGCGGCATAGCTCGATCAACCGCGCAAGCATGGCCTCATCCAACCCCGTCAGCGGCCCGGGGTCGCTCACGCTCAGCCAGTCGTGCAGTCCGGCCAGCTTGCGCTCCGCGGGTGCCGCCTCGATCGCCGCGGTGTTGAATGCCAATAGCTTCTCGCGGTCAAAGCGGGCGTTGGTCTTGCCGATGCGCTCCACGCTGAACGCGTCGCACAATTCCGCCAGCGTGAACTTCTCCCGCTCGCCGCCGCCCGGCGACCAGCCCAGCAGCACGATGAAGTTCACCAGCACCTCCGGCAGATAGCCGCTCCTGCGGAAATCGTGGATATCGATCTCCGGCGGGTGGACCGCCAAGGCCCGCGCCAGCCGCTCCAACGCCGGCCCCGGAAGCTGCGTATCGCCGTGCCGCCAGGCCGACACCAGCTCAGCGTCCGCGAGGCCCGCCAGTTCCATGATCTTCCGGTCCTCGAGCTGCGCCGCTTTCGCCGCATCGCGGACCACCTTGTCCTTCTCCCGCTTGCTCATCTTCGTGCCGTTCATGTTGAAGATGATGGGCAGGTGGGCAAATGCCGGCGGCGGGTAACCAAAGGCCTCGTACAGTGCGATCTGCCCCGGCGTGTTCATCAGGTGTTCCTGGCCGCGGAGCACATGCGTGACGTGCATCCCCGCATCGTCCACCACGACGGCGAAGTTGTACGTCGGCCAGCCGTCGCTCTTGACGATTACGAAGTCGCTCAGCTCCAGCGCCCCGATCGTCACGTCGCCGAGAATCTGGTCCCGCACGACAAAATCGCGCTCCGGCATCTTGAAGCGGACGACGACCGGCCGGCCGGCCTCGCGGGCCCGCTGCGTCTCGACCTCTGACGGGAAGTGCGTGGGCCGCTGGTAGCGAAAACCCTTCTCGCCGCGCTGGAGCGCGGCCTTGCGCATCGCCTCCAGCTCTTCCCGGGTCTCCAGCGCGTAATACGCCTGGCCCGCAGCGCGCAGCCGCTGGACGTGCTCTTCATAGAATCGGCGGCGTTGCGACTGGTAGTACGGCCCATGCGGCCCGCCGACCTCGGGCCCTTCATCCCATTGCAGCCCCAGCCAGCGGAGGTCCTCCATGAGCTTGGCATCCGCGGCCTCGATGTTGCGGGTCTGGTCCGTATCCTCGATGCGCAAGACGAACTTCCCGCCGAGCCGCTTGGCTAGCAGGTAATTGAAGAGCGCCGTCCGCGCCCCGCCGATATGCAGGTACCCGGTGGGCGAAGGGGCAAAACGCGTCCGCACAACGTCACTCATGGCTTCCTCGCAAGGCCCAAGAGCTTAATGGGCGTAGGCAAAGGCGCAAAGCCGCAAAGCGTCTTTTTGACCTTGGCCGCCTTATGCCTTGCGCGAGACCAATGCGTCCTGGCGCGGCCGGCGCGCCCACGTTGAGCCCTCCGGCGCCACAAGCTATGATTGCCCCGCTCCGTGCATCCAGCCGATGGCTAGAATCGGTCAACCGCACTGAATTCCAGGTGTCCGCCTATGTCCAGCAATGCACGCCATACCGATAGACCGGGAAACGATCCAGGCTCGAGCAGCAGCGGCCCACCCGAGTCCGCCCCACGCGACTTCATCCGCGAGATCATCGACGAGCACAACCGCACCGGCCGCTTCGGCGGACGCGTCCTCACCCGCTTTCCGCCCGAGCCCAACGGCTACCTGCACATCGGCCACGCCAAGAGCATCTGCCTGAACTACGGGCTGGCGGCTGAGTACGGCGGCAGCTTCAACCTGCGGATGGACGACACCAACCCGGAAAAAGAGGAGCAGGAGTATGTCAGCTCCATCATCGACGACGTTCGCTGGCTCGGCGCCCAGTGGGTCGGGATGCGCGACGACGACCCGCAGGCCGGCGTCCTGTGGGGCTCCGACTACTTCGACCAGATGTACGCGTGGGCGATCGAGGCCATCAAGAAAGGCAAGGCCTACGTCTGCGACCTGTCGGCCGAAGAGGTCAGCCGGATGCGCGGCACGCTGACCACGCCGGGCAAGGAAAGCCCGCACCGCAACCGTTCGAGCGAGGAGAACCTGGCCCTGTTCGAGCGGATGCGCCAGGGCGAATTCCCCGACGGCACCAAGACCCTGCGGGCCAGGATCGACATGGCCCACCCCAACCTCAACATGCGCGACCCGGTCATGTACCGCATCATGCACGCTACCCACCACAACACCGCCGACAAGTGGTGCATCTACCCCATGTACGACTGGGCCCACGGCTTCGAGGACTCGCTCGAAGGCATCACGCACAGCATCTGCACGCTGGAGTTCGAGAACCACCGCCCGCTCTACGACTGGTTCATCGACCTGGTCAACGAAGGCCGCACCGCCGACGGCCGCGGCCCGTGGGGCAAAAAGATCCATCACCCCCAGCAAATCGAGTTCGCCCGCCTGAACATGACCTACACCGTCATGAGCAAACGCCGGCTGCTCGAGCTGGTCAAAGCCGGCTACGTCCGCGGTTGGGACGACCCGCGCATGCCCACCCTCTCCGGCATGCGCCGCCGCGGCTACCCATCCGAGGCGATCCGCAACTTCTGCGCACGGATCGGCGTATCCAAGGTCGAGAGCACCGTCGACATCGCCCTGCTCGAGCATTGCGTGCGGGACGTGCTGAACAAGACCGCCCCGCGCGTAATGGGCGTGCTTCGGCCGGTCAAGCTGATCATCGACAACTACGCCGCGGACCAGGTCGAGTGGCTGGACGCGGTCAACAACCCCGAGGACCCCTCCGTCGGCACGCGCAAGGTTCCCTTTTCCAGGGTGCTCTACATCGAGCACGATGACTTCCGCGAGACGCCGCCGCCGAAGTACTGGCGGCTCTACCCCGGCAACGAGGTCCGCCTGCGCTACGGCTACCTCGTGAAGTGCGCCGGCTGCGTGAAGGACGCGGCCGGTGAGGTGGTCGAGGTGCACGCCACCTACGACCCGGCGACCCGCGGCGGCGACAGCCCTGACGGCCGGAAGGTCAAGAGCACGCTGCACTGGGTCTCGGCGGCCCACGCGATTCCGGTCGAAGTGCGGCTGTATGACCATCTATTCACCAAGCCCGACCCCGACGACACGGGTGGGGTGGGCGTCCCGCCCGCCACATCCGACGTGGACGCCGCGTCGGCCTCGCGGATTGCGGAAGCCGCCGAATCTGCTGGCGCCATGCGCGACTGGAAGGGCAACCTGAACCCTGCCTCGCTGGAGATCATCACAGCGTACGTAGAACCAAGCGTGCTCGATGCTGCAATTGGCGCGCGTTACCAATTCGAGCGTCACGGCTACTTCTGCGTGGACCCCGACTCGTCAGAGCCCGGAGCGCCAGCGACGGGTCATATCGCGGCCGACCCCCGTGTCGGCCGGCGCCTGGTCTTCAACCGCACCGTAACCCTGAAAGACACCTGGGCGAAGATCGAGAAGCGCCAGTAGCGTCGGACCTCCGTGTCCGACGTGTAGCGGCCGACGGCTCGTCGGCCGAGGTAGGTCGGGTGGGCGTCCCGCCCCTAACGTACTGGCCGGCGCCTCGGCCGCAGCTTGCCTATCGCGTGCCAAGCGAATCAGGCCTCCATACGTCTACATGGCGCCGCCGTGGAAATGTAGCGGCCGGGCTCCGCCCCGGCCGGCGCCCCAACGGGGCGCAAGACCGTAGCCACGGGTGGAGTCCCGGTACCAGCCGGGACGGAACCCGTGGACCGCAAGGGGAGTATTCTCTCAGCCCCGGTAGAGTTTGTGAATTTTTCCAACCCCCACCTCCGGGAATGGCATGTTCGACCATCGGAGGGTGGGGTCCGACACCCGAACATGGCATTCCCGAGAGGTGGGTTCGATTTTTTCACAAACTCGGTAGGGGCGGAAGAACAGAACCGGACCAGGCAAGCCCCGCGATGAACGGTCGCCCCCCACCCGATCCGGACCGCGACCGTGAGGCCGTGGCCCACTCTTTCCCCCGCCTCATCTTCAACCGCACGTTGACGCTGTAGGAGCTGTCTCCGAAGGCGATCTGCGGCTTCGCCGCATGGGTTCCCTCAGCGCGTTTGGGGACCAACGAGGCGCCAGCGCTAGTCGCGCCGCCTGCCTTGACGAATTCCCTGATAGGCGGTAGCCGTACACGAGTTGATTAGCAGCGCTCAGGAGCAACAGGCTATGGCTCCGACCGTTAAGGGCAGTCTCCGCGCGATACCCCCGCCCTCGGAGATTTGCTACTTCCTGGGCGCCGGCTTCAGCAAGGCCAGCAACTACGAGCTTCCGACGGCCAACGAATTCCTGTCGCGCGATGCCCTCATCTACTGCCGCGACAGGTTGAATCAGAAGGGCACTATCAGTGTTTCCAAACACCCAGACCTTTCGCAACTCCTGATCCGTCTGGAAGCCAGGTACGGCGATGTTGGATCATTGAACCTCGAAGACGTCATGAGCGATCTGTATGAGCGCAGTGCGGGTATCGGAGAACCATGGAGCAACCGAGATGCTACGCTCGTCGATCGAGTGCTTCCGTTCAGAGATCCCGATGTCCGGGCCATCGCTCCCGACGGGATCCCTGTTGAGCCTGCCCCGGAGGGATCGGACCTCGGACGCGACTACGGGCTGCTGCTGCGGTTCATTTGCCTCCGTTTGCGCGTCGTGGAGGCCAGCGACGATGAGTGTCCGCGGGTGCACCGTTTCCTCAGCACCCTACGCCGCCGGGATTCAATCATAACGCTCAACTACGACACGATAGTCGAGCGCCATCTCACTCGCAGGCAAGGCGACACACCTGTTGGTTGCGAGCGCCTGGAAATGCTTAACGTCTGGATCGGCCCGCCGGGCTCCACGCACGGCGGCGCCGGCGTGCCGATCATCGAGCCGTTTCAACCCACGGAGCGCGGGTATCTGGTCAAGCTGCACGGGTCGGTGAACTGGCGGGCATGCCCAAGGCCGATGTGTCCCAACCACTGGTACATCCAACCGACGGAGGGCCTGCGCCCAGAAATGGGCGACGGGGTGGAACAGGGGCGCTGCACCGCGTGCGGCAGCATCCCAGATGTAGTAATAATCCCGCCCATCGCGCTCAAATCGTTCGACCGATTCCCGAAGCTGAGGTTAATGTGGCTGCAGGCGTTTCATGCACTTAGGCTCGCGCCGCGATGGGTTTTCATCGGTGTCTCCTTCGCGCCCACGGACATGCAGCTTAGATCACTTGTTCGCGCCGCCTCCGAAGACTGGTTCCCGACGGGGATAGCGAAGATCGGGCAGATATGCGTGGTTAACAAGGGCAGCGACGCATGCCTGGAAGCGGCGGACCGATTGTGGCAGTGCCTGTCGCCGCGCGTTCAGCGGAAGCTGAGTACCGATGCCGGGGGAATTACGACGTTCGGCTCCGTCGACGATTACCTGGCCGCAGTGGAGTCGACGGATGTGTCCCGGGCCCCCGACCCCGTTTGATGACATGTAGGCCATCTTCCGGGCAGCGCGCTTAACTCCCGCCCCCTGCGGCCGCCCTTATCACCTTTTCACGCTATCACGTTATCACGCTCTCACTGCCACCCCCCGCCAATCACCCCCAAACCAAGCCTCCCCCAGTGCCTCCGTGTCTCCGTGTTGAATACTTAACCCGCGAAGCGCGCCCGTGCGGCTGCGGCGGACGCCCCACGTTCCCCGAACATGGGCGCGCGATCTGCTAGCTGAGAGCTGACGGCTGATGGCTTCGTACCGTCCGAATAACCAAGATGGCCAACCTCGCCGCCCACTGCCCGATAACAACTGCCCTCACGCAGCCCCACATGAAGGCGCTCATCAGGGGGGTGTCAAAACTTGATCACCTTGATCACCCTCGCCTGGCGCCCTCGAAAACGCGACTCCGCACTGGCCGTCCGGTGTGCGCGCTACGCATCGGCGTTGGCCTCGGCCACCCACCCATATGGTACGTACCGGTGCTCCCACGTCCCATCCGCGTACAGGTCGATCCGCCCGTACCCCTCGTGGCACTCATAATGCACACCGCGCCACCACTTCGCACTGACCGCGCCGTCGCACACGTAGCTCACCCCGGCGTAGTCCACCCGGTCGACCAGGTGAATGTGCCCGCTCAGGCACAGCTTTACGTTGCCACGCTCGGCGAACAGCATCCGGATCTTCCGGCTGTTCGCGAGCATCAAGCGCGCCGACACCCGCCATTCGCCATCCTTCTCCCCGGTGCCCTGCGGGTCGTTCAGCACACAAGCCGCCAGGATCGGAATGTGCGAGAGCACCAGCACCGGCGTGGAAGCCGGCACGCCGGCCAGGTCGGCCCGCAGCCAATCCATCTGGGCTTCGTCCAGCGTGCCAATGTAGCCGTCCGCGTTCGGGCTCACGCTGTCGAGCACGACGAAATGCCAGCCGGCACGATCGAAGCTACGGTACGGCGATTCCAGGCCGAGCACTTCCAGGGCCCATTTCTTGCCGTACTGGGGCTCGTCGCCCGTGGCTCCGCTTTTCTTCTTATTCCCGCCCCAGATGTCATGGTTGCCCAGACAGTGCTCCACGGGCAGGCCGCATTCATCTTTAAGCACGCGCGTGAAGAGGTCCCACTGGAGCTTCGTGCGGTCGAACGTGGCCTCGAACGAGTCCATGACGAGATCGCCGCCCGTCAGAATCAGCTCCGCCGGGTCGGGCTGGCTCTGAATGTGTCGGAGGCAAGCCGCGAACCCTTCCGCCGCCCGGCGTTCAGGCTGCACGTGAAGGTCGGTCAGATGAGCGATGCGGAGCGCGGGCCGGCGCGGCGAGCCCGGTTGTATCGGCGGCGGATCGCCGAGAGCGGCGGGCAGAGACCGTCCGCCCAGCAGAGCCGTCGCCGCAGCGAGTCCGGCGGTTTGCAGCACTTCACGACGTGTAACACGAGAACTCATAGTCATCATCCTCCGAGAATGGCAGCGACGCGCCCCGCGCGGCTGCTGTCCCGGTACAATATCCTCGCGCTGTCAAGAAGTCGTACGGAAGCGAACAACGTGCGGTGAGTCCGGCGAGCCTCGTATGACCAAGCAAGAACGTGCTCTCGACCTCTTCGCCCGCCAGTTCAACTGCGCCCAAGCCATTCTTGCCGTTTATGGCCCGGCCGCGGGCCTCGACGAGCAACACTGCCTGAAGCTCGCCGCCCCGTTCGGCGGCGGGATCGGGCGGCTGGGCGAGACGTGCGGCGCGGTCAGCGGCGCCCTCATGGTGCTCGGGCTGCGCTACACCCCGGCGAACTGGCCGGACGCGTCCGCCAAGGCCGCCCTTTACGAGCGCGTCCGCGATTTCGTCGGCCGCTTCAAGGCCCGCAATCCGTCAATCATCTGCCGCGAGCTCCTCGGCTGCGACATCAGCACACCGGAGGGTGCCCAGCTTGCCCGGGACCGCAAGCTGCACCAGACGCTGTGCGTGAAATACGTCCGCGATGCCGCGGAAATCCTGGAGCAAGTGTAGCGTCGGAGCGCCGGGGGCCACGAGCAGAGACCCAGCGCTACTGCCCGCCGGCCTCGGCCGCCTTCGCGAAATCGCCCGCCCGGATCACGACGACTTTGTCCAGCACCACGAACTTGGCCGCCGCGGCCTGCAAATCCTGCGGCGTCAGCTTCTCAATCTTCGCAAGCTGGTCCGCGGAGAACTGCAACGTGCGGTCGAGGTACAGGTCGCGGGCCAGCATCCCCACCACGGTGCCGTCATTCGCCAGGCCCACCTCGATCTGCTGCCGGTAGCCGTTGCGGGCATCGTCCAGCTCCTGCTGCGGCACGCCGTCCTTGAGAAAGCGGTCGATTTCCTCGCGGGCACAGGTGATCGTGCGTTCGGCGTTCTGCGGGGCACAAATGCTGAAGGCCGTGAACGTCCCGACGCGGTCAAGCGATCCCGCCGACGCCATTGATCCGCAACTGTACGCCAGCCCTTCTTTCTGGCGGATGCGGTTGACCAGCCGCGAATTAGAGCCCGCCCCGAGCACCACGTTCGCCATCACCAGGGCCGGGTAATCCGGGTCGTCGTCGCGGACCTGGAGCGGCAGGCCGAGCGTCACCATCGCGTTGGTCTTGTCCGGCGTCGAGATGACGACCGTGTCCGGGGTAGCCGGCTGATACGCGTTCTCGATCCGCTGGAACGGCTTGGGGCTGGCCCAATCGCCGAGCAGCTTGCCGAGCTGCTGGCTGACCTCGGCGGGCTCGAAATCGCCGACAAACGCGGCTTCGGCGTAGCTCGGCCCGAGCAGTCCGCGATACAGCGCCTGCACGTCCGCCAGCTTCGCCGCCTTCAACCGCTCGATCTGCTCGGCCGGCGTGGGCACATAGCGGATGTTCGTCGGCGGGTACGGGTGCAGCCGCCGCTGCAGCTCGTTCGATGCGAGCACCTGCGGCTCCGACATCTGCTCCTCGCGGTTGGCCAGGCTCTCCTGCTGCAAGGTATCAAACTCGTCCTGTGGAAACGCCGGCTGCCGCAGAATTTCGGCGGCCAGCGCGAGCACAGCGGGCAGATTCTCGCGCGTCGTCTCAATCGAGACGTCGAGGGTGCCCGGTCCGCCGCGCGCTCCGCCGCGCATGCCCCGCCGCCCGCCCATGCCCCCGCCTTCGCCGACGCGCAACTGGGCCTTCAACTCGGCCAGGCGATCCTGAATCTGCCGGCGCGTGTGTTGGGTCGTGCCGCGCATCAACATCGGGGCGATCAGGGACGCGGCCGTCTCTTTGCCGGTCAGCTCCGCTTCCGATCCGTAGTGGAACGTGAGCGTGGCGTTGACGCGGTCGCCGCGGGTCTGCTTCGGCAGCAGGGCCAGCTTCATGCCGCCCGGCAGCCTGGAGCGCTGCGTGTGGGCCTCGATGTTCGCGTACGTCGCCTCAAACTCCTCGCCGGCGGCGACCTCGTCGGTGCTCTTGTAGTCCTTGAGCAACGCCGCCACGTCCGGCGTCGGCGGGACCGTCGCGCGGTCCGCCTCTTTCGTCGGGACGAACACGCCCACCGTGCGGTTGCTCGGCTTCAGGTAGTGGGCGGCGACGCGCTGCACGTCGGCCGGCGTCACCTGAGCCATCCGGTCGCGGTGCAGGAACATGAGCCGCCAATCGCCTTGTGCTGCCGACCCGCTCAGCCGCACGCCGACTCTCGAACTGTCGTTGAGCAGCAGGTCGAAATTGCGGGCGAAAGCCTTCTGAGCCCGTTCGACCTCCTCCGGCGTGAAGGTCTGCTGCCCCAGGCCGTTGAGCACTTCGAAGAGCTTCACCCGGATCGCATCGACCGATTGGTCCTGCCGAGCCTCAACGCTGATGTCCATGACGCCCGGCTCGCAGAGGGCGTCGGCGCTCGCGCTGACGCTCGTCGCCAGCTTGGTCTCGATCAGGGCCTTGTACAGCCGCCCGGTCTGCTCGGCGGAGAGAATGCTGGCGAGCACCTGGAGCGGGGCCATGTCCGCGTGCGAGGCGGCACAAATGTGGTACACGCAGCCGATGGCCTGGATGTCGCCGGTGCGCCGCAACACGACCTCGCGCTCGCCGTCCTGCGTCGGCTCGACCGTGTAGGTCGGCTCCAGCTTGCGCTCCGGACGCGGGATCTTGCCGTAGACGTCGTTGATCTTAGCGAGCGTCTGGGCCTCGTCGAACTTGCCGGCGACGATCAGGTACGCGTTGTCCGGCTGGTAGTACTTGTGCCAGAACGCCTGGAGCCGCTCGATCGGCACGCGCTCGATGTCCTCGCGCGAGCCGATGGTCGACTTGCCGTAATTGTGCCACAGGTACGCCGCGGACATGATCCGCTCGGAGAGCACGCCGAGGGGGTTGTTCTCGCCCATCTCGAACTCGTTGCGGACCACGGTCATTTCGGAGTCCAGGTCCTTCTGGGCGATGAAGCTGTTGACCATGCGGTCGGCTTCGAGCCGCAGCGCAAAGTCCAGGTTCTCCTCGGTCGCAGGCAGCGTCTCGAAGTAATTCGTGCGGTCGACCGACGTGCTGCCGTTGAACTGCGCCCCGTGCTCCTGGAGGACCTTCCAGATCTGCGGGACGTCCGGCGTGCCCTTGAACATCCGGTGCTCGAGCAGGTGGGCCATGCCGCTTTCGCCGTAACCCTCGTGCCGCGATCCGACCAAATACGTGATGTTCACGGTCACGGTCGGCTTGGAGGGGTCCGGGAACAGCAGGAGGCGCAGGCCGTTGGCGAGGTCGTACTCGGTGATGCCGGCCACGGTCGTGATCTTCTGAGGCGGCGCCGGGCTGTCGGCGGCAAAGGCCAGGACCGCCACGAGGGCCAAACAGAGTCCCAGCGCAATCCCCGCCTGTACACGGTTCTGCATGGAGTAAGCTCCTTCCGTCCGGATGCTCTCAGCCGCGTTGCGCATCCGGGATTGTGCTTCGCGGCTCACGTACTGCGTAGTATTCCGGGCCAGCGGCCCGGCTGCAAGTAGCCGCGCAGCGCGTCCGACGGGAAGCAAAACGGGCTCGCGTCGCCCGGGCGGGTGCCCAGCGCGTACCATTCCGCCGCGACCGCGCTACGCGTTTTCGTCGTCGTCTTCCTCCTCCTCGGTCTGCGCTGCCGTAACCGCCGTCGTTTCGAGGATCTGGTTCAATCGCCGGCGGCGGAAGGGCAGGAACATGACGTGCGGGATCCGGCGGAGCTCTTTGGTGCCGCTGGCGTTGTAGACGATCAGCGTGCCGGCCAGTCCGAGCAGCAGCTCGAACACATCGGGGAAGTCGGTGCGGATCGTCTTGGCGCCGCGGCCCAGCGAGTCGTTCATCTTGCCGAACGTGTAGTGCTCGAACTCGTTGTGCGTGATCCGCCAACGGTCGTTGATGCAGGCCCACAGCACCATCAGCACGAACGGTACGAGCAGCACGATGCTGACCGCCAAGCCGAGCCGCCGGTCGTACTGCACGTCCAGGCCGGCAAACCACCGATAGATGTTGCCGAACACCGTAAACCCGTGCACATCGCGCAGCCACAATCCCAACACGTACAGCGCCACGACCAGGACCACCCAGAACGTGGCCATGTTGCGTTCGACGTCCACCCCGAGCGTGAGCAGCACCAGGACGATGATCCAGAGGTAAACCCAGCCTAGCACCTCGAGCCGATGCGAGACCGGCGACGATGGTTCGCCGGTGCCCGGGCCCTCCCCGCCGCCCCCGAGAGCGGCAGACGGGGGCGCGCCGGCCGCGGGCGTAGCGGCGTGCTGTGGATAGGCAAAGGGGTAAAGGACAAAGCCCGCCAAAATGAGCGGCCAGATAAACAGCAGCTTCGGATACGTGATGAACGAGATCTCATGCACGGCTTTTTCGCGCGGCGGCTGCTGTGGCCCAGCAACCGGGGCGACCGGCGGGGCGGGTTCCGGGCTGGCGGGGGGCGGCGGCCCCTGAGGGGTTTCGGCCACGACCGACTCCTTCTTCGCGGCGAGCCTGGCGACTGTGGTCCTCCCGCGCCGCGCGTCGGGGGAGCATCGGGCCATGATTGTAAGCGCCCGCCGGCCTTGTGCCACTGCCCGCCGCCGTTCTGGGGTAGCGTCGGGCCCCCCGGGCCGACGTCGACTGCGGAGGGCTGTCGCCTTCGACGTCGGCCACGGGGGGCCGACGCTACGTGCCGCAGTGGATGAGCGGTGCGCTGCTTGCCCCTCCCTGCACAGCGACCTACGATCGCGCCATGTACGCCGGGTCATCAGACATGGGCACCTCCGCCATGACCCAGACGCTTGGCACCCGCGGCGCGCTTCAGCGGCCAGCGTGGCTGCGCGTGCTGCTGCTGACGGCGATCCTGCTGGTGGCGGCCGCGCTGCGTATTATCGCCTTGCCGGCGGCGCCGCCGGGCCTGCATCAGGACGAGGCCGCCAACGCGTGGAACGCGTGGTGCCTGCTGAAAACCGGGCTGGATCAGACCGGAAAACCCTGGCCGATCATGTACCTGCATGCCTTCGGCGAGAACCGCTCAGCCCTCTATATGTACACTCTGCTTCCCTTCCAGTGGTTGGGGGGTCTGAACGTGTGGACCACCCGGCTGCCAGCGGCGGTGAGCGGCGTGCTGACCGTATTGCTCCTGTATTGGATCGGCGCACGGCTGTTCGATCGGCTGACCGGCCTGCTGGCGGCTGCTTTGCTGACGCTCAACCCGTGGCACATCCAGCTTGTGCGTTTCGGGCATGAGGCGAGCCTCTGTCCACTGTTGGCGTGCTTAGCGGTGGCGGCGCTGCTGTGGGCGGGTTTCCCGCTGGGGACGCGTGAGGCACGGCCCAGCGCCTGGAAAGGGCTGCTTGCCGGCCTGATCGTGGGCGGCTGCTGCTACGGCTATCCCGCCATCCGCCTGTTCTTGCCGGTCCTTCTGACGGTGTGCGGGCTGGTGACCTGGCGGGCGTGGTGGGGTCAGGTCCGGACACGGCGCGGCGGGCCGGCGTGCGTCGCGCTGCTGGTGGGCCTGGGCCTCACGTTTGGGCCGCTGGCTTATTACCACCTCGTGCACCCGGACGTGATCGCCAAGCGCGCCGACAACGTGCGCGCCTGGAACGAGACCGACCCCATCTACATCCGGCTGGCCACCGTGGGCGCCCGTTACGCTGCTCATTTCAACCCTGACCTTCTGTTCCTGCACGGCCAGCCCGTCGAGATGACGTCGCTGCGCGGCTTCGCGCGCCTGCAGTTGTACACTCTGCCGTTGCTGCTCGGCGGGCTGTTTGCCGGCGTGCGTGACAGCGTCAGGTCGCGCTCGGCCCGCGTCGCCCTCTGCTGGCTGTTGCTGTACCCGATCGGCGACTGCCTGCACGGGCACATGTACGCCGCGGACGACGGCTCGTGGCACGTGGCCGTGCATCCGCTGCGCAGCGCACCCGGCTTGCCCGGCCCGGTCTTGCTCGCGGCTGTCGGAGCCGCGGCACTCGGCCGGCAAGTCTGGCGCCGGCAACGTACCCTGGCCTGGGCCACGTTCGCGCTCTTCTCGGTGGTCACCCTGACCCTCGATGTCCGTTTCCTGCGGTACTTTTTCGGCGAGCATGGCCGCCACCCGACCGTGTACCGGGGTTTCCAGGTCGCGCTGCTGGAGGCCGGCACATGGCTGCGACCGCGGTTGGACCAGGCCGACGCCGTCTTCGTCACCCGGACCCAGGTGAACATGCCCTACGTCACCCTGATGGTGGCGCTGGAGTACGGCCCGCGGCAGTGGTTTCGCGACGAGCGGGTGGTGCGCGCGGTCGAGGACTGGGACTACTATGACCGCGTGGGGAAGCTGTACTTCCTGTCCACGGAGGCTGCTCGTGCCAGCTTGGCGGAACTGAAGGGCAACGGGCGCCCGGATCGCGCGATCTTCATCGTCCGCCCCGACGAGCAAAAGGGCCTGCGCCCCCTGGTTCACACAGTGACCGGTCCGGACGGCGCGCCGGCCTTACTGGTGTATGACGCGACGCTCTGAGTCGTTGGTCAATGGGCTACTGGCAGCGGCGACCGAAAGCGCTGGGGGTGTTCCTGAGTGCTGCCGGTTGCGCGTTGCCCCTAAGCAACACGCTGGCGTAACCTGGGACTGGCCCAACCGGCTACACGACCGGCGAGTCAGCATCACCTTCGCCGAATCACAATCAAGCACCCGAGCGAGAGGGCAGCGAGAGCGCTTGGCTCCGGCACGAGCAGCATGAACGTCGGTGTACTGAGGTCGCCTCCGGATGCAAAAACGCCGAGGAAGGCGCCCGTAGTGCCATCGTAGCGCAGGACACTGGAGTTCTCGAAGCTGGTGACGAGCAGAGTTCCGTCCATGTTGAAAAGCACGTCCTGGGGTCCGTCCAACCCGCCGCTGCCGGCCGGCACGAAGTTGTCAATGAACTGTCCAGACTGGCCGTCGTAGCGACGTACCACATCCTGCGGAGCGTCGGCCGTATAGAGGTTGGCGTCCGCGCCAAACGTGAGGCCCTCTGGGCCGTCGAGCCCCGACCCGCTGGCAAAGACGCCCAGCAGCGCTCCGGTGGTCGCGTCGTGGCGCGTGATGCAGTGCGAATCACCGATGGTGGCGTAAAAGTAGTTGCCCTGGAAAATCAGGCCCGTCGGCCTCCCGAAGTAGGGCGTTCCCTGCGGCACAAACTCGTCCATGAAGACCCCCGTCTCGCCGTTGAAACGCTTAACGGATTGGTCCCCGCTCGCGACATACAGGTTGGCGTCTGGGCCGAAGGTAATGCCCCTCGGGTACTGCAAGCCAGAACCCGCCGCGAAGTCACCCAGGAACGCGCCGGTGCTTAGATCGTACTTCTTGACGTTGTGGCTGTGCGCGCTCGAGACGAGCAAGTTGCCGTCCGGCCCGATGGCCAAGCCTTCGGGGCGGTATAGGCCCCCGCTGCCGGTCGGGATCAGGGTCCCCAAGGGGGCCCCCGTGACCGCGTCGTACTTAAGGACGTTGCTGGAGTAGTACCCGCTGACCAGGACGTACGGGGAGATTGTGTCGGCCTCAGCAGGGACGACCGACAGGATCACGACAACGAAGCCCAGCAGACCTACAGCGCGTCTCATGGTTCTACCTCCTCTCGTGATGCGAGAACCGGTGGGGCTACGCGCCCCCCAATTCATCACTCCACAATCCGTATTGTACCAAAATCGACCCCTGGCGCATTCACGCAGCGCAGGCTCCACCCGAAATCCTCCGCTCTCAGCGGCCGGACCGCGTGATTCTCGTCCCCCGCCCGGGCAATGGAAGCGAACTGCCCGACCCCGTTCAGACGGTCACCGGTCCCGATGGCAAACCCGCTTTGGTCGTGTGCGAGATGATGCTCTAGCGGATCCCGGCCATCGACTTGACGCCGACGAGGACCTTCTCGTACTCGCTCATGCCCTCGGCGTCGGTCAAGGGCCCCGTCGCCACACCACGTAGGAACTGGTGAATCAACCGATCCTCGTCGGTAGCCAGCCGGGCCGGGTCGGCGGCGCGCAGCGCGTCGAAGTCCCGCTTGGGACCGATCCGCATGATCTTGCCTTGCTGCAGCATGATCATCCGGTCGGCGATGCGGAACGCCGAGTCCATGTCGTGTGTCACCACCACGCTCGTCACCTGGAGCTTGTGGGACAGGTCCATGATCAGCTCGTCGATGGCCGAAGACGTGACCGGGTCGAGGCCCGCACCCGGCTCGTCGTAGAACAGCAGTTGCGGGTCGAGCGCGGTGGCCCGCGCCAGGCCGGCCCGCTTCTTCTGTCCGCCCGAGAGCTGGGCCGGGTACTTGTCCCGATGCGGCAGCATGCGCACTTGCTGGAGCTTCATCGCCACCACGATGTCGATGATGTCCGAGGCGACGTGCGAGTGCTCCTTGAGCGGCAGGGCCACATTTTCCGCGACGGTCAGCGAGCTGAATAGCGCGCCGGATTGAAACAGGATGCCGAAGCGCTTCCGCACCGCATCGCGCGTCTCGTCGCCGGCGGTCGCGAGGTCGACCTCGCCGAGCTCCGGCAGCCGGTACATGATCGTCCCCGCGTCCGGCTCGATCTCGCCGATGAGGCAGTTGAGCAGCGTGCTCTTGCCGCAGCCGGAGCCGCCGATGACGACCAGGGTCTCGCCGCGGAGGACGTCGAAGGTGACGCCGTCGAGGACGGTGAGCTCGCTGCCGTCGGCGAGCTCGAAGCGGACGATCAGGTCGCGGACGGAGAGCACGATGTCGGCCTCAACGGGCATGAGAGTATTGTAACCACCCAGGTTAGGTGCGGCCTCCGGCCGGAGCCATGATAGCGTCGCTCCCCCCGTGGCCGACGTTGCGGTTAGTCTTCCCCCACGCCTGGCGGCATGGGTTGCGGGTCGGGAATGTTCACCCGCTCGATCCGCCGGGCCTGGCCGGTCTGCTCGTCGGTTTCGATGATCACCCCGCATAGCCGCGCGTCGTTGGTCGCCACCGTATATTGCTGCGGCACGCCGGTGACGAGCGACTTGACGACGGCGTCCTTGTCGCGTCCCAGGACCGAATCGTAGGGCCCGGTCATGCCCAGGTCGGTGATATAGGCAGTCCCGCGCGGCAGGATGCGCTCGTCCGCGGTCTGCACGTGCGTGTGCGTCCCCACCACCGCGGTCACCCGCCCGTCCAGGTACCAGCCCAACGCGACCTTCTCGCTGGTCACCTCGGCGTGCATATCAACGATGATGGTCTTCACCTCATGGTCCAACTGGTTGAGGAGGCGGTCCGAGGCGTGAAAGGGGCAATCCGCCCGCACGTTCATAAACGTCCGCCCGAGCAGGGAGAAGACGGCCACCGCCATCCCGTTCCGCGCCAGGATCACCGCCAGCTCGAGCCCGATGGCCTCTGGCGGCAGATTCGCCGGCCGCACGATGCGGTCGGACGACGCCAGCAGCGGCAACACCTCGCGCCGCCGGTAGATGTGGTCCCCCATCGTGCAGACATCAATACCGTAGTGGCGGAGCTTGCCGAACATCTGCGGCGTCAGTCCGCTCCCGGCCGCGGCGTTCTCCGCATTGGCGATCACGCAATCGATCCCCTGCTCGCCGATCAGTTTGGGGATGACTTGGGAACAGGCGTGTTTTCCGGGGCGACCGACGATGTCCCCGATGATGAGGAGCCGCATGCCCAGACTTTCTAGCGCGCCGCCTGGCTCGCAACTGCCGGCGAAGCGTTGTTCAAGTATAACCCACCCTGGGTACGTCCGACAACTGCCATCGCCGAAACAGGCCCGTGTCCGGCACGGGTGCCACTGTCCGCCGCGGCGGACCGGCAGTGACGAATGGGCACTGCTCAAGAGCGGTAGCACATGGGCGCGGTCACTGCGGCGGCTTGCACCGCGCACACGGGGAACAGCCGCGCGCCCTGGCCTCCTTCAGCGTCACCGCGATCCCGCCGTTGCGGACGTACTGGCAATCCTTATTGTGGTACTTGCGGCCGTGCTCCGTGATATAGACCATCACCTCGTCCGCGGCGCTGTCGTCCGGCGGCGCTGGCGCGGACGCCGCTACGACCGGCTGGGAGGTTGCTTCACGCGCCGGTCGCGGGGCCCAAAGGCCCCTGTGATGCCGCTGCGCGAGCCGCTCATACGACCGCAGCAGCGCCTGATGCGCAAACGGCTCCGCACCCGAGACGCGGGCATAGCCCTGGCGGATCAGCTCCAGGTTGACGAATAGTCCCTCGGGCGCGCGGTACACGTACGCCCAGACCCGGTCCTCGCGATCGCGCTGCGGCCAGCTCGGCTCGTACTCCAGGTGGACCGCCTCACCGGCGAGCAGTCGCCCGGCGAAGGCCCGCGCCGCGTCAGCGTCCGAGCCGCTTTGCGGCACATACGTGCCGATGAGCCGGATGGCTGTCTCCTGGCCGTCCAGACGAACCACGAACTCGTTGCCCGCCGTCACTCCCAGCACTTCGTACGCCGGTTGCCTGGCGAAATCCTTGATGGGGACCTTCGGCGGCGTCTCGTCGGCCTCCTGGCCCTGACCTGCCGGCAACACCGATACTGCGAGGAACAGGACCCACGCAGGGGATCGCAGCCGGCCAACAGGTTGTATGCACAGCATGTCTCTTTCCCCAACGATGCTCATCGTTGCGGCGAAAAACGGACCGATACGTCGCCCCGCTGCAGGCCTTATATCGGCGCCGGGGAGCCCGGGCAAGACGACGCCGGCACCTGGTTTACGTCAATCCGCGCCCCGTATCCATTGCGGCGGACAACCGGCACCGCCGGGCCCCGCGCTAGCGCTTGGGGCTCTGTTCGGGCGGGCACACGGCGTCCGCCTCGATCTCGATCAGCATGTCCGGGTGAATCAGCGCGCGCACCTCGACCATCGTCGTCGCCGGCGGATGGGCGGCGAAAAACTCGCGATGGGCCCGCCCGTACTCCGCCCAACGCTGGATGTCGGTGACGAACATGCGGGTACGAACCACGTGCGACAAATCCGCCCCAAGCTCGTTCAACGCGCGCTGGATGATCTCCAGGCACCGCCGCGCCTGGGCATAGCCGTCGCCCGGCGCGAACACGCCGCCGTCGTCCGCGACCGGTGCGGTGCCGGTCACGTAAATGTGCTCCCCGGCCCGCACGGCCCGGCAGTACCCGATGTCGGACTCCCACGGGGCATTCGAGTAGGCGCGTTGAAACGTCATGCTCAACGTCCTCCCAACCTGCCCGGCTTACACACGCCGAACTTCAGCACGGTGGGCAAACACGGAGCGCAGACCGCGGGTCTCTTCCAGAAACTCCGGGATACGGGGCGGAGCGAGCCGCCGGCCCGCGCGGTAGATCACCAGCCACGATCCGCCGCCCTCGATGCAAACCCCCCGCGCATTCTCCACGGCCTCGATCACCGTACCGTCGAAGACCTCGCGCACCGCCGGCTCGTCCTTCCCCCGAACCAGACAGTGCGAAGAGAAGCTCGGGTAATCCGGGAAGTCGATGTCCTGGTAGCCGAAGGCCGAGCCGATCTTGTGGAGGATGTTCTCCGGCCGCAGCTCGAATGCGGGCAACGTGGCCCGCGCGCCCAGCGACAGGGCCGCGACGGTCTGGCGATGGGTGCTGCGGTTCTTTCCCGAGCTAATCACGTAGCGGTAGTCAAATAGCAGGACCTCCTCCCGCTCGGTCTGCCCGCGCAACAGGTTGGCCGCCGCGCGACTGTGCCCCTGGGTAAACAGGTGAAACCGCGCGAACTCGGCGGTTGAAAGCGGGTTAGCCTCCGGCTCGAATTCGAACCCCAGTTGTTCTGCTATCTGGCGCAGCGCCTCACGCCGTCGCTGCTCGGCGCGCCATACCAGATACAAGATGCCCGCCACTACGGCGATGACCAGAGGCACGAGGACGAAAGGCAGGATGCTCTCGATTTCCATGGCCGTCACCTGTCTCAGCAATGCGAGGGCTCGCATCTTAAACGCTGCGGGCGGCACGATCCAGCGTTCCGGCGAGTCGTGCAGTGGGAGGAGCGGGCCACGGCCTGGCCTCGACTCACGGCGCGCCCCGTCTTCGGGTACACTCCGGGCGATGGTGCGCGGGCGGACGCCGCGGCATCGACACGAGGAACATGGTGAGTAAGCGAACGAGGCGCGGGCCGGCTGCCCGGAATCTGCCGACGCCGGCACCCGCGGGCCATCGGCGCGACGGCCTGATCCTGGCCATCATCGTGCTGGCTGGCCTGGCGCTGCGCGGGGCATATCTTGCGGAACTCGTGCACAAGCCGGACTATGATGCACCGCTCGCGGATGCTCAGTACAACGACTACTGGGCGCGGGGGATCGTGACCGGGAACTGGACGCCGCCGGCCGGGCAGCCCGATCCCCAAATCCCCACGACCCCCTACTTCCGGCCGCCCGGGTACGCGTATTTCCTGGCGGCGGTCTATTACCTGGCGGGAAAAAGCTGCCTCGGGCCGCGACTCGTCCAGATGGCGATGGGTTTGCTGAATATCGTCCTGGCGTTTCTGGTCGGCCGGGCTGTGTTTCATCGCACCGCAGGGCTGATCGGCGCCGCGCTTGTGGCGGGATACGGGGGGTTCATCTACTTCGAGGGCGAGCTTCACCCGCAGCCGCTGCTCATCGCGCTCGTGCTCCTGTTGATGCTGGTCCTGAGCGGCTGGGCACACCGGCCGACGCTGTGGCGCGCCGCAGTCGCAGGACTCGTACTCGGCCTGCTCGCCACCCTGCAGCCGAATGTGTTGTGGTTCGTGCCGGTGCTGGTGATCTGGGCGGGGTGGGTGCTGTGGCGGGGATTCGGCCGGGACAGTGCCCGGCCGCTACACCCGGCGGGCGCGCTGCGGCGGCTACCGCTTACGGCACTCGCTATGCTCGTGGCGCTGGCGCTGCCCATCACGCCGGTGACCATTCGGAACTACCGGATCGGACACGAGCTCGCGCTGATCTCCACAAGCAGCGGCATCGACCTCTACCTGGCTAACAACCCGCAGGCGAGCCTCGTGACGCCGCGCCTTCCGGAAGCCGACCGGCGGATGGCACCCACGGGCTGGAGTCCGTTCCGTTGGGCGGAGATCGTCCAGGCCGTGGCAGCCCAGCAGGGTCACCCAATGACCCACGGCGAGGCGTCCCAGTACTTCACGCGGCGGGCACTGGAGTTCATCCGCACGCAACCAGCGACAACCCTGGCAAATGCATTGAGGCGCGCCGCCCTTTTGTGGGGACCGCAGGAAGCCTCCGGCGACAAGGTGGACGAGTTCGAGCACGCGCGGTCGCGCACGCTCCGCTGGCTGCCGGGCTTCCCCGCGGTGCTCGCCGGGTTTGTCGTGGGGCTGATCCTCTGGCTGGTGGATCGTCGCCGTGCCCATACGACGGCCGGGCCGGAGCCCCGCCGCTACCAGCGGACAGGCAGCGCGGTCGTCTGGCTGATGCTATGGTTTGTGTTGGTGTACTCGGCGTCGTTGGCGCCGTTCGGGGCCACTGGGCGACTCCGCGTGCCGTACATCCCCTTGCTGCTGCTGTTCGCGGCTTACGGGTTGTGGCGCCTGGGGCAGCTCGCGGCGGCGCGGCGGCGCCGGGCCGCATTCGTGATCGTCGCCGGCTGGGCAGCGGCGTGGGGACTGGCGAGCATTGCACTCGTACCGTACAAGCCCGATCTGGCCACGTGGTACCTGGATCGCGCCGCGGCGTACCTGCAAAAGGGTGCGCTGGAGCCGGCAATCGCCGAGTATCAGGCGGCCGTGCTGGCGTGCCCCGACAACCCGGCGCCCTATGCTGTGCTCGCCACGGCCCTGTTGAAGAAGGGCGACGTCGATGGGGCGCTGGCGACCTACCGTCGAGCGATTAAGGCGGTCCCGCAGGCAACGGCGCTGCGGCAGGCGCTAGCCACCCTGCTGCGCGAAAAGAACCAACTCGACGAGGCGATGGCCCAGTATCAGGCAGTGCTCGATATCTCTCCCACGGACGCGGACACGTGGTGTCAGCTCGGCAGTGTTCTGGAAGCCAAAGGCGCCACCACGGAGGCGCTGAGTGCCTATCAACGCGCGCTGGGCATCGACCCCACGCTGAGCCAGGCCGGCATTAGCGCCGGCGCGCTCCTCCAGAAGCGCGGCGACCTGGCCGGCGCCATCGCCGCGTACCGGCAGGCCATCGAGAGCAACCCCAACCTCTTTGAGGCCCATTACAACCTCGCCGCCGCGCTGCGGGTCCAAGGTGACCTCGAGGGGGCCTACCGGGAAGTCGCCACCGCGCTGCATATCCGGCCGCGGCATCCGACCGCAGTGAGTCTGCTAAAATACTTGCAGCAAGAGCGCCTGAGGGCTGGCACGCGGCCGGCGGAATCGCGACCCGCAACGAAGCCATCCGGGCATCCGTGAGAAGCGAGTGCAGCCGCGTAAGCGTCACAGGCTGAGCGCGCCCCGAGTGAAAGGTCAGGTGTGAACAAGCGACATGCGTGGTGGGTCGCAGGGACCCTACTGATCGCCACTTTCGCCGGCGGCTGCTCGAAGCAGGACTCTGCGGCGCGGCAGAAGTCGGCCGTGCGGGCGGACGCGTCCTGGCCCAACATCGTGCTGATTTCCGTCGACTCCCTGCGATCGGACCACCTGGGCTGCTACGGGTACGCCCGCCAGACCAGCCCGCGGATGGACCGGCTGGCCGCGGAAGGGGCGCTCTTCGAGAACGCGATCAGCAGCACCTCGTGGACGCTGCCGGCGCACTGCGCACTGTTCACCGGGCTGGCCGACAGCGTGCACGGCTGCCAGGACATGAACCAGCGCCTGCCCGACGACCGCTTGACGCTGGCGACGCGGCTCAAGGCCATCGGCTACGCGACGGCGGGGTTCTTCTCGGGCCCCGCGCTGCACCCCGTGTTCGGCCTGTCCCAGGGCTTCGAGCGCTACGTCGACTGCACCTCGTTCGCGGCGCTCAGCCTAAAGGTCCTCGATGCTGGGCAAAGCCTGGACGGCGGCGTGGTTGAAGCGGCTTCCAGCGCGGATATCACCAACCCCCGCGTGTACGAGAACATGCACGCCTGGCTGCAGGAGAACCAGCGCCGCCCGTTTTTCTTGTTCATTCACTTGTGGGACGTGCATTTCGACTACATCCCGCCGCCCCCTTACGACCGCATGTTTGATCCCGACTACACGGGGACCATCACCGGCGAGAACTACGCGATCGACCCGGCCTTCAACGCCAGCCTGCCCAAGCGCGACCTGGAGCACATCGTCGCGCTGTACGACGGCGAGATCGCGTGGACCGACGAGCACGTCGGCAAGATTCTGGACGAGCTCGATGCCCGGGGCCTGCGCGACAACACGATCGTGCTGCTGCTGTCGGACCACGGGGAGGAGTTCTTCGAGCATGGCGGCAAGACGCACCGCCAAACGCTGTACGACGAGGTGCTCCGGATTCCGCTGCTGGTGCGGCTGCCGGGGCGCATCGCAGCGGGCCAGCGTTTCCGCCCGCAGGTACACATCATCGACGTGCTGCCGACCCTGCTGGAGTTAGCCGGGGCGCCGCCGCCGACGGATGTAATGGGGCGGAGCCTGGCGGCGCTGCTGCTGGGCCGCGGTTCAGGTACGCAGGACGACGAGTCGGCGCTGGCGGTCAGCGAGCTGTTCTCCGCCGACCGGGCGCTGCGGTCCTATCGCCGCCTGGACCGGAAACTGATCCGTGACGAACGCAGCAAGGGCGCCCAGTTGTACGATCTGTCCGCCGACCCGGCTGAGCGGTCGCCGGTGATGAGCAACGACAGTCCCGTGGCCCGTCTGCTGGCCGCTGACGAGCAGCGCGGCCTGGCGTGGCTGGCGGAATTCGGCAAGGCTTTTTCACGCGAGGCAGCCGCCCCCATGCTTCCCGAGAACGTGCGGAAGCAACTGGAGAGCCTGGGATACCTGCAAAGCCAGCCGAAAGAAGAGCCGCAGAAGCCATAAGTTGTCCACCGGGCGTAGGGCGGGCTTTGCCCGCCGGACGGGCATACGCAACGTGCGGGCCCCGTACCGGTCATCGTTCTTGACCGCGCCAGCCGAAGGTGATCAAGGTGATCATGCTTGCGGCCACCCGTCTTGATCACCTTCGTCGCCCAGACGAAGGATTGGCACTCCGCCCCGGCACGGCTCAAGAGCGGTGGCACGCTCGGTCTCAGCCGGGGATGGAGCAGGCCGGTCCGTCTGAGGTAGGTAGGCAGCGTGGAGCGCGTTGCGGGTTCTGATGCCGGCGGCCGTGTCACCAGCGGGACGCGGACTCACTTGCCGGGGCGGGGACGATCGCCGTGCTCCGTTGCGGGCTTGGAAGTCGGAGAATCCGCTTTCCGCGGGCCAATGCCCAGCAAGCCCGCGACTGCTTTCTCCAGGGCCTGCCCACGCACGTTGCGGTAGCGGATCACGCCCTGCTGGTCGATGACGTAGATCGTGGGCCAACTCTTGACGTTCCACTGCTTGGCAATCGGGCCGCTGGTGCCGTCAAAGATCTGGGGCCAGGTGATGTTCTGCTCGGCGATGATTTTCTGGAGAGCCGACCGGCTTTTGTCGCTGTTGATCCCCAGGAGCGTGAACGGCTTGTCCGCCAGCCGCTGCACCATTTCCCGCTCCTGCGGGAGCATTGCGCGACAAGGCCCTCACCAAAACCCCCAGAACACGAGCGCGACGACGCGCCCCTTGAACTGCGAAAGCCGGACCTCCTTTTCGCTCGCATCGGTCCCGACGATCTCGGGGGCCCGCAGGCCGACCTCGAGATGCTCCAACTGCTTGAGAAAGTCCTCCGCTTCCTCCGCCAACGGGGAGTCCGGGTAGTCCTTTATGACCGCGCGGAACAGCGCGGTGGCGCGGTCCCGATCGGCCATCCGCTGGCCGGGGCCGCCGATCCACAGCGTGTATGCCAGATCGAATGTCGCCGCGGCCTTTACCTCCGGGTCCGGATTCTTCCTGCGGACCAGCTCGTAAAACGGGACCAAATGCTCGCAACTGACGGAGTCGACGGCGTTGCGGAGGTCCGGCATGACCTCGCCGAGCGCTGGGCTAGCCGCATGGTCCCGGCGCAGCGCCCGCACGGCCCACGTGGCCACGGGTTCGGGCTCATTCCTCGGCGGGTCCGTCCGCGTCGCGTTGATCAGCCAGATCAGGGCGGGAATCGCTTCCGGCTGGCCGGCGTGCTTCTTCGCGTAGGCACGGAACTTGGGCAGGAAGGTCCGCGTCGGCTCCGGCGGCGGAGCCCGGCCCTTTTTCAGAGCGCGTGTCTGCTCGGACCACTTCTGCTGGGCCTCGTCAAACGATTGGAGCAGGCGGTCATACTCCTCGTCGGCCAACAGAGGGGGCAGGCCCGCGACCAGAACCACGAAGGCAGCCAACGCCCGCAATCGCCACACCATGCGGGCAATTGTCACGCGGCGCCGGGCGCACGGTCAAGGAATTCCCGGGTACCCGCCAAGACGCCAAGGCCGCCAAGAACTCAGGAGAAAGCAGGCTGCAAAAGTGCAGCAACGTCGCGTGCAAGCCCTCACACGCCCCATTCTCCTTCTGGCGTCCTTGGCGCCTTGGCGGTTGCCTTGGTCTTGACGGCGCCGGCGGCGGTCGTATTATCTTGACCTATGGCAGGCCTCTATCAGTCCACCAAGATTGTCGGGGAAGCGTTTACGTTTGACGACGTTTTGCTCGTGCCGCAACGGGCGCGCGTGCATCCCCGTGAGATCGACGTCAGCACGCAGCTCACGCGCAACATCCGCCTCAAGATTCCGCTCGTCAGCGCGCCGATGGACACCGTCACCGAGAGCACGCTGGCCATCGCGCTGGCCCAGGAGGGCGGCATCGGCATCATTCACCGCAACCTCAGCACCGAGGACCAGGTACGCGAGGTACGCAAGGTCAAACGCTCCGAGAGCGGCGTGATCCTCGACCCCGTCGCGCTGCGGCCCGAGGACTCGGTCGCGCGGGCCCAGGAGATCATGCGCCTGCACAACGTGAGCGGCCTTCCGGTCACCCGCCCGGACGGCACTCTGGTGGGCATCCTCACCCGCCGCGATCTGAAGTTCCTGGAATCGGCCGAGAAGCAGATCGGCGAGGTGATGACTAGCGAGAACCTGGTCAAGGCCCCGCCGCACACGACGCTCGATGATGCCGAGGCGATCCTCAAGCAGCACAAGGTCGAGAAGCTGCTGCTGGTGGACGAACGCGGGCGGCTGGCCGGGCTGATCACGATGCGCGACATCGAGCGCTCGCGCGAATTCCCGCAGCGCTGCTCGGACAATCGCGGGCGGCTGCGGGTGGGTGCGGCGATCAGCGTGCACGACTACGAGCGGGCAGCCCAGCTCATCGCCGCCGACGTGGACGTGGTCGTGGTCGATACCGCGCACGGGCACAGCGATTCGGTCATTGAGACCGTCAAGGAGCTGCGCAAGAAGTACTCGATCGAGATCATCGCCGGCAACGTGGCGACGCCGGAGGGGGTCAAAGACTTGGCCGATGCTGGCGCGGACGCGGTCAAGGTGGGCATCGGGCCGGGGGCCATTTGCACGACGCGCGTGGTCGCCGGGGCGGGCATTCCGCAGATCTCGGCGATCCTGGCCTGTGCCGCGGGGGCGCCCGTGCCAATCGTGGCCGATGGCGGGATTCGCTTCAGCGGCGACATCGTGAAGGCCATCGCCGCCGGCGCCAGCAGCGTGATGATCGGCTCGCTGTTTGCCGGGCTGGAGGAGGCGCCCGGGCAGCTTGTATTGTGGAAGGGCCGGCGGTTCAAGGAGTACCGCGGCATGGGCTCGTTGGCGGCGATGGCCCACGGGAGTGCCGAGCGGTATAGTCAGTCCGCCGACCAGCCGAAGAAAATGGTGCCCGAAGGCGTCGAAGGACGGGTTCCCTATCGCGGCCGGTTGAGCGAATATGTATACCAGCTTGTCGGCGGTCTGCGGCAAGGCATGGGTTACGGCGGCGTACGGAGCATCGACGAGCTGCGTGAGAAGGGCCGGTTTGTCCGCGTGACCAGCGCCGGCGTGATCGAGTCGCACCCGCACGATGTCGTGATCACGAAGGAACCAAGCAACTATGCGATCGACTTTGCGGCCGACGAATGAACGGCCAGCTTTCAGCCGTCAGCCGGAGGTATAGGCACATGGAATTGCGCGAGTGGAAGATGAGCGTCGGATTGGGGATCAGCGCTACGCTGGCCGCCAGCGCGCTGTGCGGCTGTCGCTATGTGCCGAATCAGTTTCGGGAGGACGGACCCTCGGTGACGGCCCAATGGGACTCGGCGACTGCGGCCGACGTCAAGGCGCACTACGCGCCGGCGGAGCAACGCCAGCGCGGTTGGCCCGAGACGACGCTCACGCCGGAGAGCGGCGCCGTGGCCCACCTGCCGCTGTACTTCGAGGACCCTTTCGAGGACAAGGGCGACGGCCGCACGGACGAGACCGATCCGCACAACGTCTACCGCGGCGGCTGGGAGGACTACGTCGCGATCCCGTATGGCTTTGGGCGTTTCACCGCCAACTGGCTGCTGCTGCCGGTGAGCGCGGTCGTCACGACGCCGTGGACGATCATGGAGAGCGACGGCAAGCTGAGCCGGCAACTGCTGGGCTACGACCACGACGCGGAGCGTACGCCGCACCATGTCTTCGAGTTGGAGCCGCAGGCGGAGAAAGGGCCGGCGCCCGAGGCAGCGAACCCGCCCGAAGCGCGGGGAAAAACCGGGTAGCGTATGCAGCAGGTCCTGCCGTTGACCGACGCTGAGCTGCGCGGGTTTTGCCAGCGCTGGCGTATCCGCGAGTTGGCGCTGTTCGGGTCGGCGGGGGGCGCGGGTTTCACGCCGGAGAGCGACTTCGACATCCTCGTGACCTTCGGGCCGGACGCCGAGTGGAGCTTGCTCGACCACATCCGCATGCAGACCGAGTTGTCCGAGTTGGTCGGCCGGCCGGTCGATCTGGTCAGCCGACAGGCCATCGAGCACAGCCGCAACCCTTTCCGAAAGCGCGAGATTCTGGGGACCGCCCGGAGCATCTATGTCGCGGGATGAGGTGACTCTCGTCGACATCGTGCATGCCGCTCGTCGCGTGCTCGACTTTGCGGCAGGCCTGACCCGCGATACGTTCAAGCAGGACGCTAAGACACAGTCGGCGGTGCTTCATCAACTCCTCGTGGTCGGCGAAGCCGTCAAGCGGCTCTCCGTCGAGCTCCGCGCAGCTCATCCCCTGGTCCCCTGGGCCTTGATCGCGGGTATGCGGGACAAGCTCATTCATGCCTACGACGAGGTCGACCTGGACGAGGTGTGGCGGACCATCGCCAACGACATCCCGGATCTGCTCGCGCACCTCGAACCTCTGATGCCGCACGACCAGGGATAGCGAGCGCACGCCAGTGCGAAGACCCGCCATGCCACTGCAATTGAGCTCGTCGGAGACCCCGCTGGGCCTGATCGCCGGCGAGGGCGAGCTGCCCAGGCTCGTGGCGCGCGGGGCGCGCGCGGCCGGGCGGAGCGTCGCGGTGATCGCGCTGCGCGGCTGCGCCGACCCGGGCTTGCGCGAGCTGGCCGACACGTTCTGCTGGCGGGGCATCGTGCAACTGGGGCGCTGGATTCGAGCGCTGCGGCGGGCCGGGTGCCGCGAGGTCGTGATGGCCGGCCGGGTGCGCAAGGCGCGCATGTTCGCCGGGCCGCGCTGGCTCCAGTGGTTGCAGTACCTGCCCGACTGGACGAGCATACGCATCTGGTACTTTCACGCCCGCGACAAACGCAACGATGCGCTGCTCGGGGCGGTCGCGGACGAGCTGCAGCGGCGAGGCCTGACGTTGATCGACTCCACCCGCTATTGCCCGGAAGCCCTGGCCGCGGCCGGCGTGTTGACGCGGGAGAATCCGCCGCGCGGCGTGCGGGAAGACGCGGAGTTTGCCTGGCCGCTGGCCAAGCAGATCGCGGCGTTGGACATCGGCCAGGCGGTGGCCGTCAAGGAGCGCGAGATCATCGCGGTCGAGGCGATCGAGGGGACGGACAAGCTGATCGAGCGGGCCGGCGAGCTGTGCCCGGCGGGCGGCTGGACGCTGGTGAAGGTGGCCAAGCCGAACCAGGACATGCGATTCGACGTGCCCACCATTGGCCCGCAGACGATCGAGAACCTGCACCGGGCCCGCGCGGCCGGCCTGGTCATCGAGGCCGGCAAGACGATCATCCTGGAGCGCGAGAGAACGCTCGGGCTGGCCCGGCAGTATCGCATCGCGGTCATTGGCCGCAGCGATACGTAGTGCCGGGGGGAGCGGCCGCGTTCGGGCAAGTGAGTGCTCGTCCCGCTGAGCATCTTCCGATAAAACCGCTGTTGGGCGGCGAAGAACTGAAGGTGATCAAGATGCTCATTTTTGTACACCCCCCAGTTGAGCGCCTTTGTTATCTGGACGTAGGGAGCCATCAGCCATCAGCTTTCAGCCATCAGCCAAAGCGAACCGCCAAGACGCCGAGGACGCCAAGGACACAAAGAGCTGGTCCGGTGGTGGCCGCTGGGTGCGCTCATCAGAGAGTAGTGTAAGCGAGGAAACGGGACGGTGGGACGACGAAGGAGGGATTGGCGGATTGTGCGGGGCAGTGGTGGCAACTCGCGGGAACTGTGGCAGGGTGAGCAAGGTGATAGGGGGAGGGACGAGGGACGAAGGCAACGGGGCAACGAGGCACGGAGGGTGGCACGGTCCCGGCGCGCCGGGACCGTGGCACCCAGGCGGGCTACTTGAGGCGGGCGCGGAGGGCCGCGACGCGCGCGGCGTGCTTCTCGGCATCGGGGTGGCCCAGCTCGCGCTCATAGTCGACCAAGACCTGCATGAGTTCCGGCGCGCGGGGCAGGTCGCCGAGCTTCTCATACGCGAGGCCCATGTTCCAGCCCGCGTTCGCTTCGCCTCGGCGGTCGCCGATCGCGCGGGCGATCTCGAGCTGTTGCTCGTAGGACTCGATGGCCCGGCGCGGCTCGCCCAAGGCGGCGTAGGCGATGCCCAGGTTGCCCAAGGCGGCGCCTTCGGCGCGGCGGTCGCCGATCGCGCGGGCAATTTTGAGGTCTTGCTCGTGGAACTCGATGGCCCGGCGCGGCTCGCCTAACGTGGCGTAGGCGTTGCCCAGGTTGCCCAAGGTCGCGCCTTCGGCGCGCCGGTCGCCGATCGCGCGGGCGGTTTCGAGGCGCTGCTCGTAGAACTCGATGGCCCGGCGCGGCTCGCCCAAGGCGGCGTAGGCGATGCCCAGGTTGCCCAAGGCGTTGCCTTCGCCGGGGCGGTCGCCGAGCGCGCGGGCGATTTCGAGGGCTTGTTGGTAGAACTCGATGGCCCGGCGCGGCTCGCCCAAGGCGGCGTAGGCGACGCCCAGGTTGCCCAAGGCGTTGCCTTCGGTGCGCCGGTCGCCGATCGCGCGGGCGATTTCGAGGGATTGCTCGTGGGACTCGATGGCCCGGCGCGGCTCGGCCAGGTCTGCGTAGGCGTTGCCCAGGTTGCCCAAGGCCTGGCCTTCGGCGCGGCGATCGCCGATCGCGCGGGCAGTTTCCAGGACTTGCTCGTGGTACTCGATGGCCCGGCGCGGTTCGCCCAAGACGGCGTAGGCGTTGCCCAGGTTGCCCAGGGCGTCGCTCTCGGCGCGGCGGTCGCCGATCTGACGGGCAAGCGCCAATTGCTGCTCGTGGTACTCGATGGCCCGGCGCGGCTGACCTATTGTCGCGCAGAGGATCGCGAGCTCATTCAACCAGGTCAGAATATGCGGAGTTAGCGCGCCGTCCGGCTTGGCCCCGGCGCTGGCAAGGCGCTGTTCGAGCTCTGCGATGCGGAAACGCTTTTCATCGGCAGGGAGTGATGCCGCGGCGTCAACATCGCCTGCGAACTGATCCGTCAGGGCAGCACGCGCGTCGGCCTGCTCGGAGACGAACTCGAAGCTGTGGCTGCGATAGCGCCACCAGTCGCGCGCGTCGGCGGACAGGAGTCCGGCGACGTAGTCCGGAACCCAAAAAACGACCGGGCAGCGGAAGGTCCGCTCCCATAGCTCGCGCGAGGCATTCAGGGAACGCAGCGTGGGATGATCTGCGTCGGCTGACGCAACCGATTGTTCCAATCCGACGACGAAGAGAGCCGTACGGTGCAAGTTGCTTGCCTTACTGGACACAGCGCCGAATGGGTCCGTCGTCTCGGGCGGAATCTCCACGACCTCGACGGCCGGGTCCGCCGCACGGACGCGCTCGATCAAGTAATCCCGCAGGGGTGGGCTGTTGCAGACGGCGATGCTCAGCGAGAAGCAGTTACGGGAGGCATCCAGCATGCGGCGCAGGGCCTCCAGCTCGCTACTTTGGCGGGCGGATTCGGCAAACGGCCGGCCTGCTGGCTCCGGTGGATTCATTTTGACCGGCGCTGCGCGGTCGGGCGCGGCGGTTCGGGGACGAGCGGATTCACGCCGTACCACTCGGCCTCGTTGACGTACTGAAGGATAGCGCGGCTTTCGAGCAGCTCGCGAAACAAGGCCTCGTTCTTTTCCGTCCGGGCGAGCTTGCCGCTGCGCCGGACCTGTTGCAGCAGCGGCTGATGCTCCGCGCGGAGCAGGCGGGCGTACTCGCGTTGGCCCTCGGTGCGTGCGCGGTCAAGCGAAACGCCGTCGATAGGCAGGCCGTGCGTTACAATCGCCTCGCGGACCAGGGTCATGAGCGCCGTCGGCTGACCGCCGGTGAGGCGGATCAGCTCATCGCGCACCTCGTTGGTTGCGAAGACCTTCGCCTCGGCAGCGCCGGCGCTCTGCAGGCGGACACCAATCATCTCGCGGAATTTCTCGACGCCGGGGGCGTAGGACCTTGTTCTGGGCGGCTGGGTCGCAATCTTGGTCATGGGGATGACCGGGACGTGGCCGCCATAGGCGTTCTTGATGTTCTGCTCCTGGTGCGAATACGCCAGGGACAAGGGCATGGTGTAGAGAGTGTGGCATTTGAAGGCCGTAAGCTGGGCCGCACGATGGACGAACAGGTACTCGGTGGTGGGGCAGCCGACTTTCTCATGGGGGCGGAGGATCATCTTGTCGAGGTCGTCAACGAGGATGACCAGACCGGCGTAGCCTTTGTCGCGCAGCTCAAGGACGGCCTGCCCGATCACGTCGTTGGCCGCGTACAGCCAGTTGCTGGTGTCGGGCTCGAGGAGCTTGCGGACTTCGAGGCGGGCATCCGGGCTGCTCTTGATGGCGCTGGAGATCTTGAGCAGACCAGCCTCGAGCTCCAGGCCCTCGAAGCTGACCTCACTGCCAAGGAGTTTCTTCACTCGCTCCCAGCGATCCTTGAAATAGCCGGGCTGCAGCGAGATGTTCGCGCGGGCCTTCAACTGGGCGGCCATTTGGCGGACGATGGCGATGAGTAGCTCGGGGAAATCGACATCGTTGCGGTCGATGTCATCATCGGCCTGGCACAGGACCACGAAATAGCGATCAGCGCCGCCGGTGGGATGCTCCAAATCGTGCTGCAGCATGCGGAGCTCGGTCGACTTGCCGCTGCCGCGGTGGCCAGCGAGGACCTGGTAGGTCGGCTCGGCAGAAAGACGGATCTTCTCCGCGAGGCGGCGCCGGACGTCCGCGTTGCCACGAACGTCGTCGAGGTTCACGTACAACTTGTGTTGCTCGGGAGTGAGGGGACCGAGGCTGAAGGCCTGGTAAACTCGGTGGGTCAGCTCTTCCATTGCGGTGTACCTCCGAACGATGGAAGTGTACCGGCGGGAACGGGAGCTAGTCTACGGTTGACGCGGGGAGCGGCCGATTCCGGTGAGAACTACGGAATGGGCGGCCCTGCCGCGCGACCGAAGGCATCTTAGCATTCGGGGTCGCAGTGGCCAACGGCGGCGGGGCGGGGGACAGGGGCGCCGGGCCCCCGACTCGCGTCGGGGGTTCGGATCGGGCGGGGGACACTCTTCGACACGCCGGGCCCCCGACTTGCGTCGGGGGTTCGGATCGGGCGGCGGACCGGAACCGTGGGTGGGAGAAGGGATTCACGCACCAGCGGCAAACAGGCCCCCGACTTGCGTCGGGGGTTCGGATCGGGCGGCGGACCGGAACCGCGGGTGCGAGATGGGATTCACGCACCAGCGGCAAACAGACAGGGTGGGCGGCTGGCGGAACCGTGGGTGCGAGAAGGGATTCACGCACCAGCGTCCACATGCCGACGCGAATCCCGGCGCGCCGGGACGGCATGGCACCCGCCACCCGGCCCCCGGCCGACCCATTCGTCAGGCACTGAGGCCTGACGCTACCAGGACAGGCCGCCGCGGAGGGGCTTCTTCCGCTTTTTCTGGGACGGCGGCGGGGCGCCTTCGGCCTGGGCCGCCACGGGGTGGGGCTCCGGCTTCTCGCCCATGCCTTTCAGCGACAGCGAGATGCGGCGCTGCTCCGGATCGACCGCCAGCACGCGGACCTGGATCACCTTGCCGGGCTCGACGACGTCCTTGACGCTGCGCACGCGTTGCTCGGAAAGCTGCGAAATGTGGATCAGCCCCTCGATGCCGTCCTCAAGCTGGACAAACGCCCCGAAGTCGGTCAGGCGCGTCACCGCCCCGCTGACCACGGCCTCCGGCTGGTAGCGCTCGGCCACGCCGGCCCACGGGTCGGTCGCCAGGGCCTTCAAGCTCAGGCTGATCTTGCGTTTCTCGGACGTGACGGCGAGCACGACGACGCGCACCGCGTCGCCGACGTTGAGGATGTCCTTGGGGTGCCGCACGCGCTGGGTCCAGCTCAGCTCACTGATCGGAATCAGGCCTTCGACGCCGGGCTCGAGCTCGATGAACGCCCCAAAGTCCAGCAGCTTCGTCACGCGTCCCTCGAGGGTTTCGCCGACACGGTACTTGACGGCGACCTGGGCCCAGGGGTCGGTCGCGAGCTGCTTCATCCCGAGTGAGATGCGGTCCTTGACGAGATCGACCTTGAGGACCTTGACCTCGATCTCCTGCCCCTCCTTGAGCAGCTCCGACGGATGTTGCACGCGGGCGTAGCTCAGGTCGCTGATGTGCAGCAGACCGTCGATCCCGCCCAGATCCACGAACACGCCGAAGTCCGTGAGCCGCCGCACGACGCCCTTGCGGACCTGCCCCTCGGCCAACTGGAAGCGCAACTGCTTACGCTCTTCCTCGCGTTCCCGCTCGAGGACCCGCCGGCGGCTCAAGACGACCTTCTTGCCCCGGCGATCGATCTCCGTCACCTCGCACTCGAGCCAGTGACCGATATACGAGGCAAAGTCGTCGTGGCGTACCAGGTCCACCTGGCTCATGGGCATGAAGCCGCGCAGGCCGTGCAACCGCAGCTCCAGGCCCCCGATGTTGCTGCCGGTGACCCGCGCCTTGACCACGTCGCCGACGCACAGCGACTCCAGGTCGGCCTGCACCTTGGCCTCGCGCAGCGACAGGCGCATCAATCCCGACTCGCGATCGAAGCCCTGCGGCACCAGGCTGAGCATCTGCCCGACCTGCGGCGGTTCGTCGGGCTCGAACTCGTCCAACGGGAGCACGCCCTCACTCTTGCTCCCGATGTCCACGAAGACGTCCGGCCCGTGGAGGCTGACGACCCGGCCCACGATGCGGCCCTTACCGTCCGTGGGCGGGGGATGGAGCTCCGCGGCGGACATCCGCCGCTCCAGGTCCTGCGGGGCCAGGTCGCCGACCTGGTCGGCCACCTCGCGATTCAAATAAGCGTCATCCAGTTCGAAAGGGTCAATCGACACGACCACACCGTTTACACTGCCCCCTGACATTCCCGGAACCTATTATGCTACCGCCAAAGAGTCCAAACACAAATCTCTTTTTCACCCAGTGCGCTTGTTCATTCATCGGTTCGTCCGGGATGTCAGTTGCGATCGAGCGTCGCCCGTCCGCCCGAAATCGACCTGCCCGGCTTGTTATCAGCCGGTGAAGAGCTGTCTCCAGATGGCGGGGCCATTCTCGATGAAGGTCAGCGTGACCCCCGTTAGCGCATCGCCGGCGATCACGCCGGAGGCCACCGGGAACGTGTACGCCTCGGCCGCCTTGGGAGCCTTCTTCTCGAAGACCCAGGCGAGCACGGCCCCGACGAAGAAGAGCCCTCCCTGGTAGAACGGGAACGTCCAGGCCAGCCCCAGCCCCGCGGCCGAGGGGAGGAACGGGCGGCCCTTGGGCCATAGCCGATCGAGCAGCGGCAGGAGCAGACCCACGGCCCCGCCGACCGCGATCGACCAGACCTTGACCGGGTGCAGGGCGGCGAGGCCGTGCACGAGGGCCAACGCCACCGCGGACCAGGCTTGGGCCGAAGGGGCGGGGAACTTGGTGGTGCCGAGCACCTCCGCGCCGGTGACGATCGCCTTGAAGCTGATGACCGATATGACCGTGCCCATAAAAATGCCGGCGAACTGGGCGAGGAACTGCTTGCGCGGGTGGGCCCCGAGCAGGTAGCCGCTCTTCAGGTCGGTGAGCAAATCGCTCGATGAGTCGGCCGCGCCGGCCGTGATGCAGGCACTCATCAGGTTCACGTTCATCTGACCGGGGCTGATCGCGCCGAACGTTAGCTGTGTGATCTTCCCCATCGCGCCCACGGGCGTCGTGTCCGTTTCGCCGGTCACACGGCAGGCCACCAGGGCCAGGGCGAACGAGAGTAGGACGGCGACCACGGTGAGCCAGTAGGGCATGCCGAAGGTCGTTTGGGCGAGGTAGGCGAGGCCGATGGTGCCGACGACCTGGCCCGTGATGAACCAGGACACGGGCGTCTCGATCGCCGCGAGGTCGTCGCGGGCACCCGCCTTGGCTGGCACGAACATGCGGCCCAGATCGCGGAAGGCCCGCAGAGCGGAGCGCCATTGGAGCCCGAAAGAGAGCAGCCCCGACGTCACCATGCACGCCGCCCCGGCCCACACGGTCCACGTGACGAGCTCGCGGAAGCCGCTGCCGGTGTCAATGCCGTTGTACTGCAGGAGCGGCACGAACACGCACCAGCACAGGACGCCACCCAGGAGCATGCTCGCGCAGACGCGCAGGCCCGTGATCGCGCCGGCCGCGATGAACAACGGCTCCCAGGCGAACACCACGGTCCGGCTGGTCCACGCGCTCCCGAGCACCTGTTCGCTCAGTTTGCCCAGCCAGGTCGAGATCTGAAACGGCTCCAGGCGCGCACTGAACACCGACAAGCCTTCGCTCCACAGCTTGCTCAGGACCGCCAGCAGGCCCGCCAGCCCCAGGGCCTTCGCCGCACGCATGCCCGATGCGCCGGTCGCGTGCAGGGCCTTCAACGTTTCGGCCGCGGCGATCCCGCTGGGGAAGCGGAGCTGCTCGATGTTGATCATCTGCCGCTTCATCGGGATGGCCATCGTGACGCCCAGCACGGCCAGGAAGAACACCCACGCCATCATCGTCCCGGTGCCGATGGTGTGGTTGTTGACGATGATGTACGCGGCCACCGCGGAAACCAGCGTGCCGCCGGTCGAGTAGCCCGCGGCACTGGCGGTCGACTGCATGCAGTTGTTTTCGAGGATGGTCATCGGCGAGCGGGCGATGCGCAGCTTGTGGAGCGTCGTCCAGATCGCGTAGGAGAGGATGCAGGCCGTGATGGCGACGCCGAAGCCCCAGCCGGACTTGAGACCGATGTAGAGGTTGGTCAGCGACAGGACGCCGCCCAGTAGCGACCCCATCAGCACGGCCCGCCAGGTGAGCTGGAGCATGCTGTCGCCGCGGCCTTTATAGCAGCGCTTGAACCACTGGCGCTCGATCTCTTCGGGCGTGCCTCGGAAGCCCTCGACGGGCAGTTGGTAGTCGGCAGCGGAGGGCGCGTTGGCGGGCATGGTCACGGTCGGGGGCTTCCTCGCGGGTCCGGCGAGATTCGCCAGAGGCGGCGATTATGCCGGGCCGGATTAGTGCCGGCAAGCTGTGCCGTGCGTCTTTGACAGGCCCACGGTAGCGCTTATACGATCCGCGGCGGAAGTAGCGGCCGGTACAGAGCCCGGCCGCTACATCACTTTCGCAGACCGGACAGGTAGTTTAACGATGGCACTCAAGCAACTCACCGACGAGCAAATCCGCACACTGACGGTCGAGGAGAAGGACCGCTGGTGGCTGGAGAACGTCTACCAGGGCGACGTGCCGCAGATGACCGTGCGGGCGGTGCTGATGGGGTTTCTCCTGGGTGGCCTGCTTTCCATTCAGAACCTGTACGTGGGCGCCAAGGCCGGCTGGTCGCTCGGCGTGGCGATCACCTCGGTCATCCTCGCCTTCGTGTTCTTCAGGGTGCTGATGAAGATCGGCCTGGTGCGCCAGTACCACGTGCTCGAAAGCAACATCCTCCAGTCGATCGCCTGCTCCGCGGGCTACATGAACGGCCCGCTCATCGCCAGCATGGCGGCCTACATGATCATCACGAACTACGTGATCCCGTGGTGGCAGATGGTCATGTGGCTGTTGGGGCTGTGCGTGCTCGGCGTGCTGTTCGCGTTCCCGCTGAAGCGGCGGTTCATCAATCAAGACCAGTTGCCGTTTCCCGAGGGGCGGGCCGCGGGCGTCGTCATGGAGACGCTGCACAGCGAGGACACCGGCAGGTCCGTCCTGCCCGCCCGGCTGCTGGTCATCTTCAGCCTGCTCGCGGGCCTGCTCAAGCTCGGCCAATCGCCGAGCATCATGAACTGGCTTCGCCGCTGGGATTTGCCGGCGCTCAACATCCCGGAGATGCTGGACGGCTGGTACTACAAGCTCGTCGAGAAATGCGGCTGGTGGATGCCGAACATCCTGGGCACGCCGCTGCGCGAGCTCACGATCCGCCCCGAGCTGGACCTGGCCATGATCGGCGCCGGCGGGCTGATGGGCATTCGCACCGGCGTGTCCCTCCTGATCGGGGCCGCCCTCAACTACTTCGTCCTGGCCCCGATCATGATCCAGCGCGGCGACATCCGGACCACGGTCGACGCCGCGGGGGCCGTACACGTCGGGTTCCGGGCGATCGCGACCTGGGCGCTGTGGGGCGGCGTCGCGATGATGACCACGGCCTCGTTGTACTCTTTCTTCGGCAAACCACGGGCGCTGCTGAGCGCCTTCAAGGGTCTCGGGCGGCGCCGCAGCGGCGCGCTGGACCCGCTGCGGCACGTCGAGCTGCCGCTCTGGGTGTCCGGCATCGGTGTGCCGCTGGTCGGCGCGTACCTGGTGTGGATCGCGCACTGGTTCTTCGGGGTCCAGGTCTGGCTGGGCGTCATCGCCATTCCGATGGTCTTCATCTTCACGCTCATCGGCGTGAATTCCACCGCGCTGACCTCCATTACCCCGACCGGCCCGCTGGGCAAGCTCACGCAGCTTGCCTACGGAGCGCTGGCGCCCGGAAACATCACGACGAACATTGCCACCGCGGGCATCGCCGCCGAGGTGGCCGGCAACGCCTCCAACCTGATCCAGAACATCAAGCCCGGGTACATGCTGGGCGGCAAGCCGCGGCTGCAAGCGCTGGGCCACGTGATCGGGGGCATCGCCGGTGCGGTGGCGTCCGTGGCCGTGTTCTACCCGCTGTTTCTGAGGAACAATCCGGCGGGATTGATCAGCGAGCAGTACCCGTATCCGGCGGCGACGGTCTGGAAGGCGGTCGCCGAGATTCTGACCAAAGGGTTGAGCCAACTGCCGCCGACCGCGCTCTGGGCCGCCGCCATCGGCGCCGTGCTGGGCATCGTGGTGGAAGTGGTCCGCACGGCGAGCAAGGGGAAGTTCCCGATCTCGCCCGTCGGCATCGGCCTGGCCTTCGTGATCTCGTTCCAGACCTGCTTCGCCATGTTCCTCGGGTCGTTCGTGTTCTGGCTGATCGGGAAGCTCTGGTCCCGGCCCGAGCAACGCATGAACACGGTCTTCGTCCAGAACCAGGAGTCCATCTGCGCCGGCGTAGTCGCCGGGGCGGCCCTGATCGGCGTCGCGGTCATGGCGATCGAGGTGATTGCGGAGAACCTGGGTTACAAGCTGCTTTAGTGTTCGGTCGAGCCTCCACCTGCGCGTTCAGTCGGGCGGGCGACCTCGGTGCGCCGGTTGTGCTGTTCGGCCTCGCGCTCGTGGTCGTACCGTTGCTGGCCGGCTGCCCGGCCCCACCTGCGGGCATCACGCTCGAGTTCAACGTGGGCGGCGACCCGACGCCGATCGTCACGCACGACGAGCCCGTCTTCGTCAGTGAGCCCATATTCGACTCCATCGCCGGCAAAGTCGGCAGCCACGCGCCCACGATCACCGCGTTCCCCGACGGCGAGCTGCTCGCCGCGTGGTATTCGTACAGCGGGCCCGGCGAGCTGGCTGGGTCGGCGATCTACACCGCGCGCCGGCGGCCCGGCGGCGCCTGGGAGCCGCCGGAGCTGCACATCGACCGCCCGGAAGGCGACGGCAATCCCGTGCTCTACAGCGAAGGCGACGCCGTCTGGCTGTTCCAGGCGGTCGTACCCGGCGGGTGGAGCACGTCGCACATCGAGATGCAGCGCTCGTCCGATCGTGGCCGCACGTGGTCGTCGCCGCGGGTCGTCAGCGGGGCGCTGGGGACGAACGTGCGCTTCCCGCCGGTGCGCCTGACCGACGGGACTCTGCTGCTGCCGGCCTACGACGACCTGGTCACCCAATCGCTCTTTTTTGCCTCTACGGACGGGGAGCATTGGGTGCAGCGCGCCGCGCTTGTGACCAATGTGCCGCACCAGAACTTGCAGCCGTCGGTGGTTGTCCTGGAAAACGGCCGCCTGCTCGCTGTGCTGCGCAACGGCGGCGGCGGCTGGCTGTGGGTGACCGCCTCGGACGACGACGGCCAGAGCTGGGTGCCGCCCGCCGACAGCGGTTTCCCCAATCCGGGCAGCGCGACGGCCCTGCTGAGGCTCGCCAGCGGTCACCTCATCCTTGTGTACAACGACAGCAATACCAACCGACGGCCGCTGTCGGTCACGATCTCTGGCGATGAGGGAACGACCTGGTATCCGCCGCGGGTGCTGGCCGACGGCGAGGGGAACTACGCGTACCCCGCCACCGTGGAGTCGCCGGACGGGCTGATTCACATTGTCTACTCGCATGATCGGGAGCACATTCAGCACATCACGCTGAACGAGGCGTGGATCGCGGTGGGCGGGCCTCAGATTTCTCACTAAACGAGAATGAGCCGGCTGTGTCTACGAATACGGGCATGGGCTTGGTACGCGGCCGTGTCCGGCGAGAATCGTTCACGTGAAGTGCGGGTATCCGGCTGTGCAGAGGAGAAGTTCATGGCACGCAAGTTAACGTTCGCAGTGATGGCCCTTTGCGCGTTGGCGGGCACCGGGTGTACAACCTACGCCACGCGCCGCTTCACGCTGGCCAACCTGGAGGGATCCTATGAGCGGATCGTCGTACACAGCACCAACGGCAGGGTGTCCCTGACCTGTGGCGAGGTCCAGGAGCTGCGGATCGACGGCGAGAAGCGCGTCAACGGCGCCAGCTTCAGCGCGGCGGAGGCCAATCTTGATGCGCTGGAGGTCGTGGCCAAACCCGACGAGCGCGACCCCGCCACGCTGCGGATTGAGGTGCGGATCCCCGAGACGCTTAACCATCTGTCGCCGGGTGCCGACCTCGTGATCAAGGCTCCTGCGCCCTGTGCGGCCGAAATCTCCACCAGTAACGGCCCGATCCATGTCGCGAATGCGAAGGAGCAGGCCGTGCTGGAGACGAGCAACGCCCGGATCGAGGTAGAGCAGGTTCGGGGCTCCGTGGTGGCCCGCAGCAGCAACGGCGGCATCCAGGCGGCCGGGATTAACGGCGACCTCACGGCCCGCACCAGCAACGGCTCGATCCGCGCCAGCGCTGTGCAAGGTGCCTGCCGGCTGCACACGACCAATGGCTCGATCCGGCTGTACGGCGCGGGCGGCAACGTGCAGGCCGACACGTCCAACGGCTCGATCCACCTGAAGGCGGATGTTCCGGCGGACGCGCAGATCACCTTGCGCACGAGTAACGGGGCAATCGAAGCCTCGCTGCCCAGACAGCTCAAGGGTGAGCTCCGTCTGAGCACCAGCAATGCCGCGGTACACGCCGGCTTGCTCCACGTCCCTGTGGAAATCAAGTACCAGGACGAGGGCGACTTGCGGGCGGTCCTGAACGGCGGCGGCCCCGGCGGCGTGACGGCCGAAACCTCGAACGGCTCGATTCGGGTGGATTTTCGCTAAGCGCGCCAATCTGAACCCCGCCCGCAAGGGCAGGGCTGCCCCGGCCCGCCACTAGCCCGAAGTTCCGGTGCTCCGAAGTCGTAACTCGCGCTTGCGCCGGGGATTCCGCCGAAGTGGCCGGTTGCGTACTGCCTACAGCCTGACCTGCAGCAGGGCCAGGGCGTGCTGCTGCAGCGGC
>Ga0315285_10000453_pt1 | contig 42709 bp, 36 predicted proteins | sample YL17G09_36_MG_FD_203698 | JGI IMG/M metagenome (GOLD analysis project Ga0315285, IMG submission 203698) | Sediment microbial communities from Yellowstone Lake, YNP, Wyoming, USA - YL17G09_36 | ecosystem: Environmental > Aquatic > Freshwater > Lake > Sediment | place: USA: Wyoming | collected...
GGAGATCGGTCAGCCGGCGCGCCACCTGTTCCTCCGCCACGTGGAGAGGCTTGAGGTAGATGCTCCGGCCGCCGTCCGGCGATTCCTCCGCCATCACCTCGCCTTCCCGGGCGAGGTCGGCGATCGCACTGGCCAGCAAGTGCCCGGGGATCTCCAGGGTCGTCTCGGCCTCGCGCAGAAGGTCGGCCTCCGGCGCGTACACGTGGCCCTCGTCCGCCAGCTCGTGAAGCACGTGGATGATCCCCGCCTGGGCGCGGAGGGGCGAGTCGCTGGGCACTCCCAGGTTCTGGGCGATGCGGTCGGCGGTCTTGAACCCGATCCCGTAGATGTCCTGGGCCAGGCGATAGGGATTGGCCTTCACGGCGGCGATGGCCGCCTGGCCGTAGGCCTTGAAGATCTTCACCGCATAGGTCGAGGAGACGCCGTGGCCCTGCAGGAACAGCATGACCTCCCGGATCTCCCTCTGCTCCGCCCAGGCCGAGGTGATGCGTTGCAGGCGGAGGCGGCCGATCCCCTCCACCTCTAGAAGGCGGGCCGGCTCCTCTTCGATCATCCGCAAGGTATCGAGACCGAAGGCGTCCACCAGTCGCTTGGCGAAGACGGGACCGATCCCCTTGATCATGCCGGAGCCGAGATACCGCTGGATGCCGATGAGGGTGGCGGGGGCGACCGTCTCGTACTGATGAACGTGGAACTGGTCGCCGTACTTCTTGTGGTGGGTCCAGGTGCCCTGGAGGCGAAGGGTTTCGCCGGGAGTCAGCGAGGGCAGGTTCCCCACGATAGTGGCCAGGTCCCGCGATCCGGGAACCTCCAGGCGGGCCACCACGTACTGGGTTTCTTCATTGACGTAGGTGATCCGCTCAACCGTCCCCTGGAGGGTCGTGTAGGGCCGACTCATCGTTGCTGTTCTGTCCGATGCGGGCCTATGGCGGAGACTTCAACGGGGTCGCCACCCAGATCCCGGCAGGGCGGAGGTGGGCCGAACCCCGAGCCTCGTGGAAGCATCCAGGCTCACTCGGGGGACGTGCGGGTCGCCTGGCGGAGCCGCAGATGGCTGCGGAGGCCCTTTCGTCTCCCGTCTCCGTCCTTTCCGCTGATGGCCGGGTGCCCCTTGGCATGTTTCCGAAGGTAGTACTCGGGGTTGTTCAGGAAGGTCTCGAAATCCACGCCGCCCTGCCGGATCACGCAACGGACGTAGAGATCGCCGTAGTATTCGAGTTCCTCATCGGAAAGGCGTGGTGGCGGCCAGGAATTCTGGGAGTTGGTCATACCCCTCCTTTCTCTCCCGCATGTGACGGCGCTTCGGACCGAGCACAATATAACATCCTGATCGGGGAGCCACAATCGCAATTCCCGCGGTCCAGCATCCACGGGGCATCCCCGAAACCCCAAAGAAGATACTCCGGGGACCCCGCACTAAGGAGGTTGCCGCTTCGGGCCTCGGAAGATATACTCGGATCATATACAGGAACTCCCCAGAAGCTGCAGATTTCACGGACGACCCAGGTTCATCGGGAATGATGCCCCTCGTCAAATCTGCGCAATCTGCGGTTGATATTGGGGTCCTCTTCGGAGTGTTGCGGATGCCCCCGATCCCCCGACTGGTCGTGGCAGATTCCAAAGGGCAGATCCTGGACCACCCCGCGCTGGGGATGGCCGGCCGTTCGGGACCCGACGTTGTCGAGGTCCCGGCTGAGGATCTGCTCCGTATCCCAGAAGGGACCAAGCTCTTCAGCATGCCCGGGAGCCGCCCGGTCGTCTGGGATGCCCGGCGGCGCGAATTTCGGCCCGTGGCGCGTGTTCAGATCGGGAGGCGCAGTTTCGCGTGCACCCCGGTGGCGGCCTTTCTGCCCCCGGGCTACACGCGGACCCTCCTCCCGGCCGTGTCGTATCCCACCCCCCAACCGCCTCTTCCCCTCTGGCCCTACGGGGCGGTGGGCTGGGATGGCGAAGCGTTCGTCGCTGCCGCCATCCGCACCGATCCTATGGATCACTCCGCGGCCCGCCACTATGACGATCGGGAACTCTTGCCCCTGATCGAGACCCGTCTGAGCCAGGCGCCCGCGAACCCGATCCTGCGGCAGCTCGTGCGCTGCGCCACCGAGTACCACTGCCTGGCCGCCAAGAACCTCTTCCTGGGCCGGTGGGAGGCACCGCTCCCGGTGGCCAATGCGTGCAACTCCGCCTGCGTGGGATGCATCTCGTGGCAGCCATCGAGCGCCTCGCCGGCCTCGCACGAGCGCATCCGCTACGCGCCCAGCGCCCAGGACATCGTGGAGGTGGCGCTGCCCTTTCTCACCGGCGTCCCCGAAGCCATCGCCAGCTTCGGGCAGGGCTGCGAGGGAGAGCCGCTCCTCCTGGCGGACGTCATCGCCGAGGCCATCCGCCGGATCCGGGCCCGGACGAATCGCGGCACGTTGAACTGCAATACCAACGGCAGCCTGCCGCAGCGGGTCGAGCAGATCGCCCGGGCCGGCCTGGACAGCATCCGGATCAGCGTGAACAGTGTCCTGGGCCCGACCTACACTGCCTACTTCCAGCCCCGCGACTACCGGTGGGAGGACGTGCGGGAATCCATCCACAGGGCCAAGGCCCTGGGCCTCTACACAACCATCAACTATCTGGTGTTCCCCGGCGTCACCGACCGCGAGGAGGAGCTGGAGGCGCTGCTCGATCTCATCCGCGAGACCGGCCTGGACATGATCCAGATGCGGAACCTCAGCATAGACCCCGAGCTGTACCTGAGGACCATGCCGCCAGCGCGGGGGAAGTCCGTTGGCATCCGGACAGTGCTCCAGGCCATTCGCCGGGAATTCCCCCACGTGGAGATCGGCTACTTCAACCGGCCCAAGGAACTCTTCGGCACCTGTCTCTGCGAGAGCCTCGTCTTTTGACCGAGGATGCCGGAGGGCGGAAGTCATGACGCCGGAATTGGCAACGACAGGGGATGTGGCCCTTGAGGAGGCCGTCGCCCAGTTGCGCGAAGCGGTCGCGGCCGAGAAGTGCTGGCCGTGCGGCTGTCTCCACAACGGGCTGGCGGCCATCGAGCGCGCCTTTCCCGATGCTAGGCGGTCCGTGGAGCTCGATGCCGTCGTGCGCGCCGGTCGGGAGCGCCTGGTCAAGGTCCGCTACGACTGCCTTGGGTGCGAGGTGTGTTACCCGGCGCTGGCGATCAACGTCCTGAATCGCGTGGGGGGTGAGCGGCAGGTGGATGTGGCGACTTGCCCCACCGTGGAAGTGGAGGAGCGGAAAGGCTGGCCACCGCTCCCTGGAACCTACACGGTACTCCGGTACGGGGCTCCCGTCGCCGTGTGCAGCCTGACCGATGAGACGCTCGCGGCCGCGCTAGCAGAGCAGGCCGACCCTGGCCTCGCCATCGTCGGGACTCTTCAGACTGAAAACCTCGGCATCGAGCGGCTGATCCTGAATGTGCTCGCCAATCCCAACCTTCGGTTCCTGGTCGTCTGCGGGGCGGACTCCCGCCAGGCCATCGGCCACCTGCCCGGCCAGTCCCTCGTGGCCCTGGCGCGATCGGGGATTGACAAACGAGCGCACATTGTGGGTGCGCCCGGCAAGCGCCCGGTCCTCCACAACCTGTCGCGGGAGGCGGTCGGGCACTTCCGACGGACCGTGGAGGTTGTGGACCTCGTGGGCCGGGACCAGGCCTCTCTGGTCCTGCAGACGGTCAGGAACTGCGCCGCACGGAACCCGGGCTCGGCCCCGATCTTTGCTGATGCGAACGCGGTGACGCCGACCCAGGGCTACCTGCCCGAGCGGATGGTCTCCGACCCGGCGGGCTATTTAGTAATCTACGTGGATCGGCCTCGGCGGCTCCTCTCCCTGGAACACTACAGCAACAACGGTGGGCTCGACACGGTGATCGAGGGGAAGACGGCACCGGAACTGTACATCCCCGCCGTGGACAAGGGCCTCGTCTCCCGCCTGAACCACGCGGCCTACCTCGGCCGGGAACTCGCCCGGGCGGAACAGGCCCTCGCCTCGGGCGAGCCGTTCATTCAGGATGCCGCTCCGGAAAACCCTCCCGGTCCACCGACCAGCACCGCTTGCGGTTGCGGATCAGCTTCAAAGCACGACGGCTCGAAAGAGGGAGCCTCCTGAAGCACCTGATGGCGCCCGTGCGGCGCCCCAACAAGACCTCTCTGGGATCCGCAGATTACGCAGATTCACACAGATTATTCTCGGACCCCTTTGCAGAATGAAATCTGCGCAATCTGCGTAATCTGTGGATAAGTTGGCAGTTGGATCTTGACCTGATGACCTAGCCTCTGTACACTCCACTCTGGTTCTGACGGGATTGGACGGACACCTGATGCCGCGAGGACCAAGCCGCCTCGCGGCGTTTTGCTTTCTCTGGGCCACCACCCGTCGCCGTACCCTGGACTCACGTGCATCGCCCCTGGAGGCATGGATTCATGCAGCAGGAAACCCGGAACGACGTCCGCAACCTGGCCATCATCGCCCACGTGGACCACGGGAAGACCACGCTGGTGGATGCCATGCTGTGGCAGAGCGGGATCTTCCGCGCCAACGAGTACGTGGTGGAGCGGGTCATGGACTCCATCGACCTGGAGCGGGAGAAGGGCATCACCATCATGGCCAAGAACACCGCCATCACCTACCGCGGCACCCGCATCAACATCGTGGACACCCCGGGGCACGCCGACTTCGGCGGCGAGGTGGAGCGGACCTTGAAGATGGTGGACGGGGTCCTGCTCCTGGTGGACGCCAGCGAAGGCCCGCTGCCCCAGACCCGCTTCGTCCTCCGCAAGGCCCTGGAGCAGAACCTCCCGCCCATCGTAGTCATCAACAAGATTGATCGGGCCGACGCGCGGCCCCAGGAGGTCCTGGACGAGGTCTATGACCTGTTCATTGACCTCGATGCGACCGAGGTGCAATTGGAATTCCCGGTCTTCTACTGCAACGCCCGCAGGGGGCTCTGCCGCACGAAGCCGGATGGCCCAGATGAGCCGCTCATTCCCCTGTTCGAAGAGATCCTGCGGACGGTCCCTCCGCCGACCTATGTGCCGTCGCATCCGTTGCAACTCCTGGTAACCACTCTCGACTACGATGACTATGTCGGGCGTTTGCTCATCGGGCGGATCTTCAACGGCCGTTTGCGCAAGGGCCAAGAGGTGATGCTGTGCCGTCTTGACGGACAGCACGTTGCCGCGAAAGTCACCGGGCTTTCCGGGTACCAGGGGTTGCGCCGGATCGAGATCGACGAGGCGGGGCCGGGGGACATCGTCGCGGTGGCCGGTTTGGAGGCAGGCAGCATCGGCGAGACGCTGTCCGATCCCGAGGACCCCCGGCCGCTCCCGCCGATCACGGTGGACGAGCCAACCATCGCCATGATGTTCTCCGTCAACAGCTCCCCCATGTCCGGGCGCGAGGGACAGCACGTCACCTCCTCCAAGCTCAAGGACCGGCTGGCCAAGGAGACCCTCACCAACGTGTCCATCCGCGTCGAGCCGACCGACTCCCCGGACACCTTCAAGGTCTCCGGTCGCGGCGAACTGCAGCTTGCCATCCTGATCGAGATGATGCGGCGCGAGGGGTACGAGATGTCGGTAGGCAAGCCCGAGGTCCTGACCCGAGAGGTTGACGGGCAGCGCCACGAGCCCATGGAGATCCTGGTGGTTGACTGCCCCGAGGAGTTCATCGGAGTGGTGACCCAGAAGGTGGGGATGCGGCGGGGGCGAATGACCAAGATGATCAACCATGGGACCGGCCGGGTGCGCCTGGAATTCCGCCTGCCCTCCCGTGGCCTGATCGGCTTCCGCACCGAGTTTCTGACTGACACCCGGGGAACCGGCATCATGAACCACCTGTTCGACGGTTATGACCCCTGGCAGGGAGATATCCCGCACCGCGCCACCGGTGCCCTGGTGGCGGATCGGGCGGGACGCGCCACCTCATACGCCATCGGGCACCTGCAGCCACGCGGCGAGCTGTTCGTCTCTCCGGACGACGAGGTGTACGAGGGCATGATCGTGGGAGAGAACTCCCGCGACAATGACATTGACGTCAACATCACCAAGGAGAAGAAGCTCACCAACATGCGGGCGTCCACCGACGAGGCGACGGTCCAGCTCATCCCACCGCGGGCCATGAGCCTGGAGCAGGCCCTGGAGTTCCTCCGGGAGGACGAACTGCTGGAAGTCACCCCCAAGGCCTTCCGTCTGCGCAAGAAGATCCTCCCCGCCCTGAAGCGGAAGACCAAGCCCGTCTAACCAGGGCACGCCGGCGGCGGCGACCTGGCTCCCGGCCCACCCAGAGAGACCAGCAGGGGTTCAAATGTTCCGCGGACCCCGCCTCCACTCCCATCAGTTTAAATCTAGCCCTCAGACCCTGATCGTCCTTGGGACCACTCTCTGTTGTACGGAGCTTTGAATATGTCATACGCTCCAGCGCACGTTGGTTCTTCCAGCCCAGCGCTCGCCGCTCATTGGTCGGTTAGGCGCCAGGTGCTGAAAAGCCGACGATACTTGAATGGGACACCAAGGATTGCCATACCGCGTCGAATACTCGCCGGATACTGAGGATCACTTGCGGGTGCTGACGGCTCGACAGCGGGCGATCGTCCTGGACGCGGTGGATGAGCAACTGATGCATGAGCCGACAGTCGAAACGAGAAATCCTAAGCCGATGCGGCCTAACCCCGCCGCCCCCTGGGAACTCCGCATAGGCAATCTTCGCGTATACTACGATGTGGAAGAACAGCCCGAGCCCGTAGTGTATGTTCGTGCGGTTGGGATAAGGCAGCGCAACCGGGTCCGCATCGGAAAAGAGGCGATTGAGTTATGAAAAAACCTGAAATGGCCAAGGCAACCGCCCCCCTCGCGGAATACGCCCCGGAGGTGAAAACAGAGCCTGTGGTTCTGACTGTTAAGGGGAAGCCCGTCGCCCCACTGGTGTCCATTAAGAACGCAGCCTGGGAAACCGCGACGCTAAGCAGGCATTCGCGGTTTCTCCTGTGATCGAACGGGCACGGGCACGACAGAAAGCCGAAGGCGGGATCTCTAGCCCGAGGATGCGACGTCGACTAGATGGCCCAGACTGAGCTGCTGACCTGGCTGGGCTGAAGCTGCCGCTGACAGGAATTTGCTTTTCGGGCCGCCGGGCGTCGCGGCCGCGGGAGGCCGCGGTCACCAGCGCCGAAAGGGAGCTCGTGGCCTGCCGGCGATGATTGGTGGGTCTTCAAAAACATGCAACAACTTCTGCCGACCTACTTAGATGGACTCCATTTTCAAGATGGAGTCCATCTTGCGGCAACATCTGACTTACATTTCAACAAAAAACTCTTTGTCTAAAATGAGGTCTTCCATCTTCTGCCAGAGTTCGGCTACATTGTTCGTCATAATGATAATATCATGCTCTTTGCCCCTCAAATCCTCAGCCATTTTTTTCAGGACTGCCTCACGAACAAAACCGACCTTCTCGAATGCTTGCATTGCTCCGATCTGATTATCCAAGAACTGTGTCTGGATTTTGCGGAGACCTCGCTGGGTTGCCTGGTCAAGAAGTTCACGAATCAACAGAATCCCAATACCTCTCCGCTGGTATTCTCTCGCTACAACGCATCGAATCTCCCCAACACGCTGCATCCACCCGGAATTATAAGTATGAAGCGTAGCATCACCAATGATCTTGCCGCCGCTTTCCGCCAATATGGGCAGAACGCGGTCATAGTTCAGCTCCTCTATCCAACGGTGAATAACCTTCGGTTTTGTCACATCCTCCTTTAGAAAGAGCCTATCCTCGTCTGGCAAGCAATAGAAAAACTCCAAAAGTTTCGCTTCATCTCCCTTCACCACCGGTCTAAGTGTAATGAGCGTATTATCTTTCAGTTTGAACTGCTTGGGATAACCGTGCATGGGTGTCTCCATCGCAATAGATTAAGTCAGTTTTTCGAAACTGCCTCTGCAAGAGCACTCTGTTTCTTCATAACTTCTAACCCATATTCATATCCTCGGTCGAATGCTGGCAAGTTCAAGTCTTCCGTTCGTTTCGGTATCGAGTCCTTGACTGATTGTCGCACGGCATCGGCATCAATGGGATTGGTGACAGCGGTAAAGAAACCAACGATCACAATGTTGAGAGCAATCCTTCGTCCAAGTTCCTCTGCAATGCGTCTTGCAGGATTGGAGTAATGCTGAATGCTCGGCCGGTGCGGGTGAATCTGAACTAAATCTTTCTCTGTGATGAGAATACCGTTCTCGTCGAGTTCAGGTTCGAATTATGTGTAAGCCTCCTGAGACATCACCATCGGAACATTCCGCTTCGTCACATACGGATAGCTGACAGGAATTTGCTTTTCAGGGCGCCGGGCGTCGCGCCCGCGGGGGGCCAGACTCGCCAGCGCCGAAAGGGGGCTGGTGGCCCGCCGACGATGCCGGGATGAATACCTTTCAGCGCTCCCGGTGTCAAGGAAAAAGTGGCGGGGTGTCTCTCCTTGACACAGCACATGGAAGGGGCTATCGTCCACCGGTGTCGGCGTCATAAGAAGTGGTAGAAGAGGCTGGCGGGGCCTGCCGGTGAGGTGGAGGCACAACGACGCATCACAAGGCTCCGTCACTAACGCAGTTCGCGGATGAAAAAAGCGATGACGAAGGACCTCAGGTACTTTCTCAAAGCCGTCGAAGAGAGGGCGCCGGAGCTTTTCCTCCGGGTCAAGAAAGAGGTCAGCCCCCGGTGGGAGCTTTCGTCCGTTCAGAAGCGGCTCGAAGCGGAAGATAGGCTCCCGGTCGTAATCTTCGAGAAGATCCAGGGCCACGATATGCCCATTGTTACGAACCTCTTCGCTTCGAAGCGGCACCTGGCTCTGGCCCTGGACACGTCTCCCGCTGATGTCGTAACCAGATTCGCCGAGGCGCAGAAGAACCGCATCAAGCCCAAGACCGTGAAATCCGGTCCCGTCAAGGACGTCGTCCTGAAGAGCGACAAGGCAGACCTGCGGACCCTTCCCATCGTGACTCACTGTGAAAAGGACGCCGGTCCCTACATATCGTCTGGGGTGACGATCATCCGAGATCCGATCTCGGGCTGCTTGAACGCGGGGCTCTATCGCAACCGGTACCTTTCGCCTACGACGCTCACGGTCAACATGGCCCCGTTGTGCCACGCCTCGGAGGTCACGCTTCAGGCTGAAGCCCGCAAGCAGCACGTGGAGGCGGCCATCGTCATCGGTCACCACCCGGCGATGGGGATGGCCTCACAACAGCGCGGCCAGCTCGGTGAGTTCGAACTCGAGACAATGGGCGGTTTGCTCGGAGAGCCTGTGGAGGTCGTCCCCTGCGAAACGGTCGACGTGCTCGTCCCCGCCGATGCCGAGATCGTGATCGAGGGGAGGATCAGGACCGATTCGTGGGCGGATGACGGCCCCTTCGGAGACTACTGGCTGTACTATGCGCCCCCGAAGAAGGCCCGCGTGTTCGAGGTCACGGCCATCACCCGCAGGCGCGATGCCATCTTTCACGACATCTTCAACGTCGGCCCCGAGCATCTGGTCCTGTTCTCTCTGGGGATGGAAGGGGTCGTCCTCTCCCAGTTGCAGCAATTGATCCCTCAAATCACGGCCATCAACGTCCCCGTTTCGGGCTCCGGCAACCTGGTGTACGTTCAGATCAAGAAGGACATGGACGGGCTGGGGGTCAACGCCGCTCTGGCGGCCCTCGGCGCCTACCGGTTCAAGTGCGCCATCGTGGTGGATGAGGACGTGGACATCTACGATGACAAGAAGGTCATCTGGGCCGTGATGACGAGGACCCAAGCGGACCGCTCGTTCTTCTTCGTCCCCGGCTCCTACATATCCAGGGTGGACCCCACCGGGTACCCCGCCTGGCAATCAGGTGAAAAGGGAGACCGCCTCCTGAGCACGCGGCTAGGGATAGATGCCACCAAGCCCCTGGATCCGTCCTTCCCCGAAGTGGCGGAGCCGCCCAGGAGCATGTGGACCCGCCTCGATTTGGGCGAATATCTCTAGTAGAGGTGCTCTCGAGAGATTCATGCATCACGCTGTTGACGTGTAACGTCTTCGCAGAGTCATCTCTGACCCGGACGCAACAGTAACTATCCTTCTGACGGAGGTGTGACGAACATGAAGCGGAAACACGTGTTGGTAGGATTGCTGGTGCTCGCGATCGTTCTGGGTGGCAGTTTCGCTGATGTCCTAGCTGGCGAGAAGCCGCTGAAGAAGGTAAGCTTCCTCACCAACTACGTCTTCCACGGCAGGCATTCGCCGTTCTTCGTGGGTGTGGACAAGGGCTTCTACAAGGAGGCAGGCCTCGACGTCCAGATCTCTCCGTCCACGGGCAGCGGGTTCGTCCTGTCGGCCCTGGAGGGCGGGAAGGCCGACTACGGGATGGCGGAGTCCACCTCCGTCGTGCAAAACGTTGCCAAGGGTGCCAAGGCCAGGGGGTTCGGGGTCTTCATGGACATTACCACGAGCGGCTTGGCCTCCTTGACGCCGTACCCGACGCCAGAATCCCTAGCCGGCAAGTCTATAGCGGCATCGCTCACGGACAGCGCCAGAGTGATCCTGCCGATCATATTCAACCTGAAAGGCATTGATCCCTCATCCGTGAAGTGGCAGGCCGCTGATCCAAGTGTCTACTTCACCCTGCTGCTGGATGGGAAGGTGGATCTCTTCACCGCGTCCATTGACGGTGACGTCCCGGCGCTGATGCGGGTCGCCACCCAGCAGGGCAAGACGGTCCACTTCTCCTCGTTCGCCGACTGGGGATACGATGTGTTCGGCTACTTCCTGGTGACCACGGCCGACAAGATCGCCAAGGACCCGGACGAGGTGAAGGCATTCGCCGCGGCGACAGCCAAGGCCGTGAAGTACTGCCTCGATCGCCCCGAGGAGACGGCGCAGATCATGGTGAAGTACAACCCCACCCTGAACTACGACACGACCCTCGCCCAATGGAGACAGTCCATCAAGGCGATCAACACGGCCTACGTCAAGCAGAACGGGTACGGAATCGCCACGACGGACAGGCTGCAGCGGACGGTCGATCTGGTGAAGCAGGCCTTCAAGCTGGACGTGAAGCTGGCGCCGAACGACATCTACGTCAGCGGATTCATTACCCGCTGACGCCGAGAGAAATAGAATCGGTGGCGCGGTTTTGGACTTTGGGCCTTCTCAGCGGGGAGACAGGGGTTTTCCCTATCTCTTCCGCTGAGAAGGACGCCACTGCAGGAGGACTTTTTCCAGCAGCACGACCACGCCGATCACCAGGCTCGTGAACAGCGTGATAGACATGAGGCAAGCGAAGACCAGGGGGGTATCCAGGTTGAACTGCCCGGATAGGATCAGGTAGCCCACGCCGCTGTTCCCGCCGATGAACTCGCCCACAATCGAACCCACCAGCGCCAGCGGGAAGGCCACCTTCACGGCGTCGGTGATGTACGGAACGGCATTCATCAACCGCACCTTCGTGAAGATCCGCAGCTGAGTACCACCCGCCAATCTGGCCAGGTCCAGGACATCCGGCTCGATCTCGCCCAGGCCCGTCACTGAATTCACAAACACCGGGAACAGCCCCAGGAGGAAAGCCAGCAACACCTTGGGTTCCAGTCCCAATCCGAACCAGATCACGAAGAGTGGGGCGATGGCGATCTTGGGGATGCTGTTGAAGGCCGCCAGGACCGGCAGGACGATCGCCTTCAAGGGCCTGACATAGATGACGGCCAGCGCCAGCAGCACCCCGATGACGAGAGCCAAGGCGAGCCCGATGAGGGTGGTCGAGGCCGTCACGCTCAGGTGATGCGCCTGGATAAAAAGCGTCCGCCAGAACGTGATCGCGATGACGGAAGGTACGGGAAGGATGTATTCCGGCATGCGAGCGAAGCCGGCACCGTACTCCCAGACCACGAGGATAAGCGCAAAGCCGAAGACCGGTTCCCCGGCCCTGCGGAGTTGTTCCAGACGTGCCCGTGTCATCTTCGAGTCCCCTTCATTCCACCCACTGGGCCTCGATGTTGTCGCGAACGGCCGCAGCGAGCTGCACAAACCTCGCGTCACTGAGCGTCTTCGTATCTCGAGGACGCGGAAGGTCGACCGGGATCACCGCCTTCAACTTCCCCGGCCGGGCCGTCATCACGATGATGGTGTCCGACAGCAACACGGCCTCCGTGATGCTGTGCGTGACGAACAGCACGGTGTTCCTGCTCGCGCTCCATATCTTCTGGAGCTCGAAGCCCATCTTCTCGCGGGTCATGATGTCCAGGGCGCCGAACGGCTCGTCCATGAGAAGCAGCGACGGGTTGAGGAGCAGCGCGCGACAGATCGCCACCCGTTGCTGCATCCCGCCGGAGAGTTCGTGAGGATACCTCTTCTCGAAGCCCTCGAGGCTGGCCAACTTGATCAGATCCAGGGCCCGCTGGCGGTACTCGCCTGGATTCTCCCCGCGCATCTCTGCCATGAACAGGACGTTACTAATGGTGCTCCTCCACGGCAGGAGGACGGGCGACTGAAACACCATCCCGACGTCCCCGATCGGTCTATCGACTTCCTTCCCGCGGATGTACGCCTTGCCCTGCGTGGGCGGCACCAGGCCCGATATCATCCGCAACGTGGTGGACTTGCCACAACCGCTCGGCCCGACCAGGGTGACGAACTCGTTCTCCCTGACCTCAAATGACAGGTCTTCAACCGCTGCCCCTGTTTCGAAGCTCTTGGTCAAACCTTCCACTTTGACTGCTGCCATGTTCGTCGTCATGATGATGCCAGTACCCTACTGAAAGGCCATTCAACCCAGGAAAGGACGGCTTTGAGAACCCGTGTCAAGGTCCGGCCGGCCCCAAGCCTGCCGCCAGAAGAAAGACATCCCGCCAGGATCGCTTGACGTCCTCTCCTCTATGAACAATCTCGTAAGAGGCCAAGAGTCGTAAAGGCGTCTATTACGCGAAAATCCTCGAAGCGTCAAGCCAAAAGGCCCAGACATAGACATTCCCTAACCGGCTAAGCACGGGAACTCTAAGCGACGGACGAATCGTCGCGCAACTTGGTACCGGGCACCTGCTTGCAGGACCACGCTCTTCGTGGCCCAACTAAAGGGAGCAAGGCGGCGATTGATATCACCTCGGAGCGACCCCGAAGCGACGAACTCAAGACTACGCAGACCTTCCTCAGGCTCAAGAAGCAGGCGCTCACCCTCATCCGAGAAGAGCCGATCAAGGCAACCCAGTATCGAGAATGATTCCACCCGCCAGTCAGCTACCCCCCCGACCCACTTTCGCGTTGACACCTATCCCGGCATTGCTGCCTTCTGCTCACCTCGACAGCGGCAACAAGGCCCTGTCCCAGGGCGACGCCAGAGCTGCCATCGGCTTCCTGCTCGAGTACATGCGCCAGGACCCCAGCAACCTGTCGGCCTACCTGAACCTTGAGCGGGCCTACTGGCAGGCGGGCGAGAGGCTGGAGGCGCTGAACACATTCCGGCGGATCCTCGAGCTGAGCCCAGGCCACGACGAAGCCCTCCAGTTCCTCCGCGGCCTCGGTCGGTGAGCACAGATGAATCGGTGAAGAGCACTGACAGATGCTCCAACACAGACATCTTGTAGTGGAGGGATTGGAGCAGAAGATTCTGTGACGGATGGTGGAAGCAAGCAGGTGAAATGAAACGGACGGGTGGTTTTCAGGCTGTCGGTCAGAGGAGATGGACCGGGGCTAGAGATTGATCGTGCGCCTCGCCATGGCGCGTTCCCACTTCTTTTCGTAGTTCTCGTCGAAGACCAGCGCCTCGTCGGCCGGGACGATCTCCCAGGCCCCGGCCTTGATCTCGGTCTCGAGCTGGCCGGGGGCCCAGCCGGCATAGCCGAGGGCAAAGAGGCTTCGACGTGGGCCAGCGCCCGTGCCGATGGCGCGGAGGATCTCGGGCCGGGACGTCATGGCGATTCCGTTCTTGACAACGTGGGTGCCCTCGGTTGCGTAATCGGTCGTATGCAGGATGAAGCCCCGCGCTGGCTCCACCGGGCCTCCATAGTGCACGCGGATCTCCCCGTTCACCCCCTTGCCTTCCATCCCAAGCCGGTCCAGCAGAATTGAGAGAGACGCCTCCCCGATCGGCCTGTTCACGATGAGACCCATCGCCCCGCCTGCGTCGTGCTGGACCATGTAAACGACAGTGCGGATGAATCGTGGGTCCCGTAGCTCATCCGTCGCAACCAGGAACTGACCGGTGAGGCCGGCGGGCTCGGCGGCAAGGGCAGCTCCCTGCCTCGAGCTTCCACCCGTCTGGACAGATCCCAGCGCCAGCAGCCCCGCGATGACAGTGAGACTTACGAAAACGCCCCATCTGCGGGTGCCCCAATGCGGGAGAGAGAAGGCAGGACGAAACGGACCAAAGATAGACATTGGTCGCAAACCCTCGGCCTCGAACATTCCTGGCTTGCACGCCAGTGTATACCAGTTATCCGGCAATTCCCACGCATTTCTGTCGGCCTTGGGCGAGCATTCGCTTGACACGGGCTGGCAGCCCTGAGTAGTCTCTAGCACCATCCTCTCGTTCGAAGGGGTCTCGATTCGATCCGATCACCCGTGCATAAAGGGGAAAACACATGAAGCGACGGGATTTCTTGAAGGCAGCAGGGGTAATGGCAGCGGGCACCGCCCTGGGTGCCCAGGTGAAAGGCGCTGCCGGGGCGGCGAAACCCGAGCAGCTCGTGGTGATGACCTGGGGTGGCCTCTGGGGAGACTCGGTGCGGAAAGGAGTGGACGCCGCCTTCGAGAAGGCCACGGGGATCAAGGTCGTCCAGGACCGGGGATCCAGCCCGGTGGAGCGCATCACCAAGCTAAAGGTGAACCTGGGGAACCAGATCTTCGACCTGGTGCAACTGCACGACGGACTCTTTCCGCTGGCGGTCAAGCAGGGGGTTCTGGAGCCGATCAACAAGAAGTCGTCCCACCTGACCAACCTGAAGGATGTCTATCCGGAGTTCATTCACGAGCACTGGATCGTCCAGATCTTCTCGGCCCTGGGGATCATCTACAACACGAAGCTGGTGAAAAAGCCGCCCGTCGGCTTCGCCGACCTATGGTCCGAGGAATTCAAGGGCCGCATCGTCCTGCCTGAGGTGTCCCATTCCATCGGCACCTACATCATTCCGATAGGCGCCATGGCCCAGGGGAAGGATCCAAAGGACGCCGAGGCAGGCTTCGAGATGCTGAAGCGGATGGTGGCCCTTCGCCCCATCTGGGCCAAGGACACCGATACCATCATGAACAGCCTCAAGAACGAGGAGGCGGTTGTCGGCCTCCTGTATAAGTCGCAGACGTACACGGTCCTGGGGTGGGGCGCACCGGTCGCTTGGGTCTACCCGAAGGAAGGCGCGATCTCCATCACCTGGGGGACCGGCATCGCCAAGAACACCAAGAACCTGGAATGGGCCGAGCGGTATCTGAACCTCACGCTGGACGCGGAGGCCCAAACGCACTTCACCCACGCCTTCAACTATCCCGGCTCCAACCGGAAAATGATCGATCTGCTGCCGCCTGAACTCCAGCAGCGCGCCCGCTTCGCCCCGGAGGAGCTCAAGCGCCTGGTTCAGTTGGACCACGGCTTCATGAGCGACAAGCGCGCAGAGTGGACGGAGCGGTGGAACCGGGTGGTGGCGGGCGGCTAATGTCCTGTCTCAGTTATCCCCGCATTGACGTGGTCTCCGGGGCAGCCCAAGGCGCCGGGCCGTGCGATGGGCCGCGGGTTCGGTCGCCGTGTCACGCCTGTGGCGTGACGGCGGCGCGGAGGAGCGCGGCACGCGCGACGACCCGGAGCAAGCGGCCCTACCCCGCCCGTGCAAGGCGGGGTTTCGTCGCGGGCCGGCCCCGCCGGGCTGTCCCCGGACCGCGGTTTCCTTAAGCAGCTTCGGAGACAGCACCTTGGCAGCGGGCAGTCCCAGGGAGTGCGAAGACCCGTAGGATGGCGCGACCCGTTCGGCTGCATCTCTCCTGGCGGCGCAACGGCGATGGACTCGACGTTGCGTTCGCCGTCAATCGCCTGCTGGCTCACGGCCGTCCTGTCTGGTGGTGCCTGAAACCTTCGGGGACGGCAGAGCCTGGCGACTACCTCGTTGAAGGACCACCGAGTCTGGCAGAGCACCTGACGGCGCTCGGCCTGTCAATAGATCGCTGGGCCAGCCGTGTGCCCCGGGGTGCCTGCCCGCTCGAAACTCCACGCGTTTCGCTCCTGGCTGGACATGCTTCGGCCTACCCCTACTTCGCCTACTACGCCCTCTGCCTCACCAGGCTGGGCCTGACTTACGACCCGGTCGGCGGCGGCGAGATCGCCGGAGGGGCACTCACTGGCGCGAACCTTTTCATCCTGCCCGGCGGCTTCGCAATCTGGGGCCTCGATAAGTCGGAGGCAGCACCGGGGGCCGATGCTGCCCTTCGAGTATTCCTGGAAAGGGGCGGTGCCTGCATCGGCTCGTGCGGCGGGGCGTACTATCTGTCCGCAGGTCGTCCCGCGTGGACAGGGACCGCCTGGGCGCGACCCCGCTACACCCACGAGTACCTCCAGAGTGGAACCGGCATCGTCTCCCTGAGACTTGCAGACCACCTGCTGGCGCTGGGCTGCCCTGCCACCGTGGAGATGCCCTATTACCATGGTCCCATCTACGACGACGTGGGACCGGAACTGGAAGTCGCGGCGGTCTTCCACAGCCTGTGTTTGCCTGGGCGCCTCGCGATCGACAACCCGCTGGAAGCCCGTCGGTTCAGACGCGAGATGGCGGGTCGTCCAGCGATCCTTCGAGCGCAAGGACCCCGGGGCCGCGCCATCCTCTTCTCGCCCCACCCCGAGATGGGAGATCTCGTGAGGAAGTACATGGCTCTGGACGGGTACGTGCGCCGATACCTTCCGATCCGGGGACGGCGCACGATAGAGGAAACACTCCTGGCCTATCGTCCCCTGGACTCCCCCGCCTTCCGCCTGGTTCTGAACGCTACCCACGCCCTGATGATGACGACGCCAGGTCGTCGCCAACCCGGCCTAGCGGAACCTCTGAGAGTTCCGACGCATCTCGGGCGCTCGCTATCGAGCCTCCGGTCGTTCCAGGAGGGGGCGGGTAGGCTCCTGGCCTCTCTCATGCGCCCTCGTTCCGCAGGGCACGGGGCCGTGGTGCGGACCGTCGCAGAGGATCTGGCTGAACGTCTCGTCCCGGCGGCGGACAAGCTGGGGATGGCCCTCCGCCTGCTGAGTCGGAGGCCCAGCACCGAAGGGTGGCGTATCCTGAACGCGTGGAACCACCTGGCCAGGCAGGCCATCGAAACCCTGGCGCATGGCCTCTCATCCAGGCGCTCCGTGGCCGAGAGACTGATGCACGTGGACCTGGCCATCTGTTTGTGGGACGCCTGGCGACGCCTGATCGAGGCCGAACTCCAGCTCGCTCCCGTGAGGTCCCGACAATGACCGGAGCCTTCGCGGAGGCGGATGTCGCTCTCCGTGGCGTGACCAAGAGCTTCGGGCCGGTCGTTGCTGTTGACGACCTCACGCTGGAGATTCCCCGCGGCATCTTTCTGTCCCTCCTGGGCCCCAGCGGCTGCGGCAAGACCACGACGCTGCGTCTCATCGCCGGCTTCGAGCAACCCTCACAAGGCGACATCTTCATCCGGGGCCAGCGGGTGAACCTGGTCCCGGCGTATCGTCGTGACTTCAGCATGGTGTTCCAGAACTTCGCCCTCTTCCCCCACATGACGGTGGCGAACAACGTGGCGTTCGGATTGCGGATGCGACGGCTCCCGCGTGACGAAAGGGAAGCCCGGGTCCGCGAGACGCTGGCGCTGGTTCACCTGGCGGGATTCGAGGATCGGTACCCTCGGCAACTGTCCGGGGGCCAGCAGCAACGCGTGGCCCTGGCGCGGGCTATCGTCGTCCGCCCCGCCGTCCTGCTCCTGGACGAGCCCCTGGGATCGTTGGACAGGAAGCTGCGGGAGGAAATGCAGGTCGAACTCCGCCAGCTTCAGCAAGAGATTGGGATCACGACGGTCTTCGTGACGCACGACCAGGAAGAGGCGCTGACACTATCGGACCGGGTTGCCATCATGAACGGGGGGAAGATCGAGCAGATAGCCACCCCTCGGGAACTGTACGAGCGTCCTGCGACGGATTTCGTGGCCAACTTCCTTGGGGTGAGCAACATCTTCGACGGGCGGGTGGCGGGCCGGGATGGGGAAGACGCACTGATCACGATCGGGCCCATCCAGGTCCGCGTGCCCTGGGAGGCAGGACTGGAGATGGGTGGTCCTATCCGGGTGGCTGTTCGGCCCGAGAAGATCCGGCTGGGCCCCCACGATGAGAAGGAGGGCCTCCCGGCTCGCGTTCGTCACGTCATCTACCTGGGAGCGACCACGCACTTCTACCTGGAGGGGCCCGAGGGTCAGTCACTGGTGGTGCACGTCCAGAATATCTCTCCGGACACCGCCCCGTGGACACCCGGGGACGAGGTCTCCTGTCACCTGGAGCCGAAGAGTGTCTTCGTCCTCAGGAAAGGGTAAGCGTACCGTGGAGTGGGTGCGGTGCTTCACCCGGAACCGGTGGGCCTGGGCCCTCGTCCTGCCGCCGCTCCTCTTCTTCCTGGCATTCTTCGTGGGACCCCTCCTGTACCTCTTCTTCGTCAGTCTGCACGTGGAGTCCCAGACAGAGCTGTATGGCAGCCGACTGACGCTGGACAACTACCTGCGGGTGGCCGGGGATCCGTTCTATCTTTTGATCATTCGACGCACGCTCACGGCGGGGCTTGCCGTCTCGGGCCTCAGTCTCCTGATCGGGTATCCCGTGGCCCTGACCATGGTGCGCATGCCCGCTTCCCGGCGCAGCGTGTTTCTCATGGTCCTCCTCTTCCCCCTGATGGTCAGCAATGTGATCCGCGCCTACGGGTGGATTGCCATCCTGGGCCGGCGCGGCGTGGTCAATAACCTGCTGCGGGATGGCGGCCTCATCCAGGCACCGCTTCCCTTGCTGTACTCCGTGGAGACGGTGGTGGTGGGCCTGCTCACCATCCTGCTGCCCTACATGATCATCTGCCTGGTGAATGCCCTCCTCACCGTGGATCGGACGCTGGAAGAGGCGGCGCAGGCCCTGGGCGCGGGCCCGCTGCGGACCTTCTTGCACGTGACGCTCCCGCTCAGCACGCCGGGAATCGCCTCCGGCCTCCTGCTCGTTTTTCTTCTCACGTTGAGCGCATATGTCACCGTGCAACTCCTGGGGGGGCCGCAGAGCAAGATGCTGGTCGGTCTGGTGTACGATGCGGTGATGACCTTCATCTGGCCTCGGGCTGCGGCCCTGGCCTTCATCCTCCTGGGCATCTCGCTGGGAGTGACCACGCTCATGCTGAAGGGGCTCCGGCCGCAGCGGGTGCAGGGGCAAGGCTGATGCGAAAGGAATCCTGGGCCCTCCGGATGGTAGACCTGCTGGCCCTCTTGATCATCCTGGGGCCTATCGCGATCGTGATGCTGGTCTCGTTCAGTCCCAGCGACTTCTTCGCCTTCCCGCCGCGCGGCCTCTCCCTCCGCTGGTTTCGGGAGTTCTTCAACCTCCCCAGCATGCGGGGTGCGTACCTGCTGAGCCTGGAGGTCGCCCTGGCCGCTTCCATCCTGGCGACGGTCCTGGGCACGCTGGCCTCCCTCTTCCTGGCTCGGCGGCGTGGGGCAGTGGTGGGCGTGCTGAACGCCCTGTTTCTCTCCCCCCTGGTCTTTCCCACGATCATCATCGGCGTGGCGCTCCTCTTGTTCTTTCGCCGCGTCGGCATGCCCATCCTGCCGGGCCTGATTCTGGCCCACGTCCTGATCGGAACGCCCTACTGCATCCGGTCGGTCCTTACGAGCCTCCAGGCCTTCGATGTGTCCCTGGAAGAGGCCGGCCAGAGCCTCGGGGCCAGTCCGGTCCGGACGTTCTTCCTGATCACGCTGCCGCTGATACGCCCTGGACTGCTGTGCGGGTGGCTCTTCGCCTTCATCGTCTCCTTCGGCGAGCTCAACACAGCCCTGTTCTTGACGGGGCCGGGCGTCACCACCCTCCCCATCGAGATCTTCGCCTACCTCCAGTTCCAGGGGAGCCAACTGGTCATCGCCGCCGCCTCCACCCTCCAGATCTGCCTGATCATCGTCCTGGTGCTCACGATCGAGCGGCTGGTCGGCCTCAGCAGCATCGTGCGGTGAGGCCGCTCCTGTACGTCCCATCCAGGGCCCCGAGCGCGATTCTTGCCCAGGCAGCGGCGGACAAGAAAAGTCAATAACGTCGCGACGTCCCCTTCTCCACAGCTGGATGCCCGTGATCCCCGCTGGAGCACCCACTGATCCCTGGGCAGCGCGGGGACGGCCCAGAATTGCAACCACGACCTCGCAGATTCAAGCAGTTAGAGAGCAAATGGTGTCCGGTACTTTTTTCGTACTTTTGGTACTTTTTTCGTACTTTTTTCGGATGTACCGCGGAGCGGGGAGCACGCGTGGGCGACATGTTGACATGGCGCCTACTATCAGATATGACCTGTGCCGTGTGGCAGGCAGACGCGTCGGGGGCCTCGGAGCGGAATCGGTGAATATCCACGAGTTCGTTGTGAAATGGAAGAAGGCAGACCTGAAGGAGCGGTCTGCCGCCCAGGAGCACTTCATCGACCTGTGCCGCGTGGTCGGGCATCCGACCCCGGCCGAGGCCGATCCCATTGGCGCGACGTTCTGCTTCGAGAAGGGAGCGGCGAAACACGGTGGCGGCGAAGGGTTTGCGGACGTCTGGAAAAAGGGCTTTTTCGGCTGGGAGTACAAGGGGAAGCACAAGGACCTGGATGCCGCGTACGACCAACTGCTGCGCTACAAGGACGCCCTGGAGAATCCGCCGCTCCTCCTCACCTGTGACCTCGAGCGATTCGTGGTCCGCACCAACTTCACGGGCACGGCTCCGGCGGTGCACGAGTTCCGCCTGGAACAGATAGCCGAGCCGCGGAACTTGGAGATCCTGCGAGCCGTCTTTTTCGATCCCGACAAGCTGAAACCGGGCAGGACCAGCACGGCAATTACACAGGAGGCGGCGGAGCGATTCGCTGGAATCGCCGAATCCATGCGCCAACGCGGGCTCGACTCCGCGAAGGTGGCGCACTTCCTCGATCGCATCGTCTTCTGCCTGTTCGCCGAGGACATCGGCCTTCTGCCCGACGAGATCTTCTCCCGCATCGTGGAGAAGGCCGCGGGGGATCCGGCCAAATTCACGCGATTCATCGGGCAGTTGTTCGAGGCGATGATCAAGGGCGGCGACTTCGGCCTCGACACGATTCGCTACTTCAACGGCAACCTGTTCGACGACGCGTCCGTGCCGGAGTTGGCGGCCGAGGATGTGCAGCGGATTGCCGACACCTCCCGCCTGGACTGGAGCGCGGTGGACCCGACCATCTTCGGGACCCTGTTCGAACGGGGCCTCGACCCGTCCAAGCGCTCCCAGATCGGCGCGCACTTCACCGGCAAAGAAGACATCGAGATACTTGTCGAGGCGGTTGTCATGCGGCCCCTGCGCCAAGAGTGGGCCGAGGTCCGACAGATCGTCGACAACCTGCTCACCACCGGCAAGAAGAAGTCCGGGCCGGCACCGGCCAAGCGGCTCACCCTTGCTGAGCTCCGAAAGGCGCAACGCGCGGCCGAAAGTATTCTCCATCAGTTCCTCGTCAGGCTCCAGAACATCAAGGTCCTCGACCCCGCCTGCGGCTCGGGGAACTTCCTCTACGTCACCCTACAGAAGCTCAAAGACCTCGAGAAGGAAGTCATCCTCTACTCGACAGAGAAGGGCCTCGGCGCCTTCCTGCCACTAGTCGGGCCCTGGCAGCTCCGGGGCATCGAGATCAATCCCTACGCCTTCGATCTGGCGCAGATGACGGTCTGGATCGGCTGGCTCCAGTGGATTCGGGCGAACGGGTTCGGCGTCCCGCCGGAGCCGATCCTGCGCCCCCTCGAAAAGAACTTCCAGTGCCGCGACGCGATCCTCGATCTGTCCGAGCCGGCGAGCCCGAAGGAGCCCGACTGGCCGAAGGTTGACTTCATCGTTGGGAACCCGCCGTTTCTTGGCGGCAATCGTATACGGCAAGAGTTGGGCGACGAGTACGTTGAGGGCTTATTTCGATTGTACTCCAGCAGGGTTCCGGCGTTCGCCGACCTCTGCTGCTACTGGTTCGAAAGGGCCCGCACGCACATCCAGAAAGGATGGTGCAAGCGCGCAGGTCTTCTGGCTACACAGGGAATTCGGGGCGGGGCAAGTCGGGAAGTCCTCAAAACAATCCAGGAAACAGGCAGCATCTTTTGGGCGATTTCAGACAAGGACTGGATCCTCGATGGAGCAAATGTTCATGTCAGCCTGATCGCCTTTGATGATGGTGACGAGAGAAGCCGAACCCTCGATGGGAAGTCGGTCGAAAACATCAACCCAGACCTGTCAGCCAACGCAGACATCACACGAGTCCACCCCCTGAAAGAGAATCTTGGGATTTGCTTCATGGGGGCCTCACCCAAGGGGCCCTTTGACATCACCGAAGAAACCGCCAAGAACATGCTCTTGGCCACGGGCAATCCGAATGCCAGACCGAACTCCGACGTCGTGCGCCCTGTCGCCAGCGGAATTGATCTGGTCGGTACACCACGCGGTAAATGGACCATCGACTTCGGCGTCATGTCAGTCGAGGAGGCAGCTCAATACGAGGCCCCCTTCGAGCACCTCAAAAAGCACGTATATCCAATTCGATCGAAGAATCGACGTTCCAGTTATGCCGCGAAGTGGTGGCAGTATGCAGAAGCACGACCCGGCATGAGAGCTGCCCTCAGCAGAAAGCCAAGATTCATCGCAACACCAGAGGTGTCAAAGCATAGGTTATTTGTCTGGGTCACTCCGGAAGTGCTGTGCAATCAGCAACTTCTTGTCTTTGCCCGCGCCGATGACTACTTCTTCGGGGTCCTGCATTCGCGGCTTCACGAGCTTTGGGCGCTCAGGCTGGGGACACGCCTTGAGACGCGGCCCCGTTACACACCGACCACCTGCTTCGAGACGTTCCCGTTTCCCAAGCCAACGGCAGTACAGGAACAGGCGATCGCGGAAGCTGCGCGAAGACTGGACGAGGCGCGGCGGAACTGGCTGGGCGACCGTTCGGATAGTCAGCGCACGCTGACCGCGCTCTACAACAAGAAGCCCGCCTGGCTGGTGGAGGCGCACCGGGTACTCAACACCGCCGTGTTCGCTGCCTATGGTTGGGACCCTGCAATGGGCGACGAGGAGATACTCGCACAACTGCTCGCCCTAAACCTCTCCCGGTCTGCAGCCAACTGAGTTGCCCTGCGACGGCTGAAGACATCGTCCTGCGCCCTGGCTAAAAACGGAAGCTCGCCCTGGTGGCCGATGACCACGCCCTGACGGCGGACACTATATTGCGTTGCCAAGAATGACAAGTGACGATCTAAGGAGGCACTCCCATGCCGACCGCGCCTCACGGCCCCGCGCCACAGCTTGGTAGACGGCCTGCGGGTGGACGCCGATTACCGGCGCGAGGGGCCGGCCGGGGTGGCCGAGGACCTCGACCCAAGGGTACGCGATTCCGTCCAGGGCGCGACTGACGGCCTCGCGGGTGTGACCTCGCGGGTGTGATCTTGACACCCTGGTCCAGCGGGTGGCGAAGACGTTGGGGGTGTCGCCCGCAGCGGTGCGGGGATCCCCCGGGCACGGCACGTGGTGGCGTACCTCCGCGTAGAGCACCTCGGGAGGCCTGGTGGTGAGCTGGCGCGCGCGTTGGCTTGGGGCCGCGGTTATGTCACTTGGGCAGTCCGGCGGGAGGCGGCGATGGCTCCATCGTCGCGGCACGGGATCGATCGGTGGTGTAGGTAAGAAATCAGACTTCTCGAGCAACGTAGTCCCCTTTGATTTCCCGGTCGACGCGGGGATCGAGAAGGCCGTCCCCAGGGGGGAGCACCGGTAAGTTTACTTGGTCAACAACGTACCCATACCGCGCGGTCTCGAGCGCTCCTCGCGGCGGTGCCACCGACGGCGCCCGCAGGACCCTTGCCCGTGGCCACCCTCATGTTCCGCTTGACGGGCGTGGACATCGGCCAGTGCCCGGTGTGCCACCCGGGGCGCCTGCGAGTCGTCGCCGTCTTCCGGCCGGGCCAAATCCCGGCCCCAGCCCTGGACACCTCGTGAGTCCGCCCGTCGCGTGCCGCTGGCCCCTCGTGTCTCCGCCTCCCTGTGCGCGGCGGGACGGTGGCGTCTGTCCCCGCGTGTCTCCGCCGGCCCTCCGGAGGCCCGGACTGCCTCCCCTGGCCCTCGGTCCACCCCCGGTCCCCGCCGGTGTCCCTGTAGTTTGTGGCCACAAGGCCCTTCCCTTAGCCCCAGGGTTCGGATACAATCCCCATAGCTTATAGGCCACCTGTCTGCGTGCGGCACGCACAGGCAGGGCGGTTCAGTTCAACCCGTTTTACCCGGCGGGCCCGTCCGTCCGGTCGCTGGGCTGTGCTCCGCGGGGCCCGCCGGATAAAGGCTCGTTCGTTAGCCGCCATCTCATCAATCCGGGCACCGGAGAGCTTCAAGCTGTAAGAAGCAGTGTGTTTAGGCATTTCAGTAAAGGTATAAGCAACAATGGATGCTGACGAGATCGAGAAGCGTATCGCACACTTATTCGCAGCCATCCAGAACTGCATGGATAAGAAGTATATGCTGCCAGCATTGATTCTCGTCTATTCAATTATGGACACTATGGCCTGGCTCAATCGTGACGAACAACATGACGATGTAACCCGAAGCGACTTTCTTGCCTGGGTAGACACTTTCCTGATGCCCGACTCTGATCTTTCCTGTTCGAGCACAGATCTATATGCAGCACGCTGTTCACTGCTTCACTCGTACTCAGCGGAGTCAAAATTGAGCCGCGAAGGAAAAGCCAGTCAGGTTTTCTATGCATGGGGTAACGCCGACGAGAAAGACTTGCAGAAGCTTATTGACTGGGTAAACACTCACGACGCTAAAGCCGTCCATATTGACAAGTTGTATACTGCTTTGAAAGTCGCCGTCCAAAGATTTCTTGCTGTCACGAAGCACGCCGAACTTATCAAGAGAAGGGCAGACAAGTTCTTTACAAGTATGCCACCCGTGACACTTGACGACTCAGTAGCATGATCATGGAATCCATATTCACGGTGGGGGCTAACACGGCATGCAGCCGACCCGCTTCGCGTCGGTCGCTGCGCTCCCTTACCGCTCAGCGGGCGGCTGATGCCCACGTTCGCAGAATAGAATGACAAGACATCGCAAACTCAGTCCGGGCAAGAAAGCACAACACACCGCCAAGTGGGCCCGCACCATGACCAAATGGCTGGTTACCTACAGCCGACGCACCGGCGCCAGATGGAACTTGGTGGACTTCGGCGGCAAGACAAAGGCTGAGGCTCGCGGAATCGTTGACTTGCTCGCCATCCGAAAGGACCATTGGCATGACGGCTCTGGACTGAAGCGCGGAGACCTTCTTGAGATCGTTGTTATCCAGACAAAAGGGGGAACCTCTCCGCGCCCAAGTACGGCAGACATTGCCCGACTCTCTAAAGTCGCAAAACACCACAGAGCAAGGGCCGTCGTTCTGGCTGAATGGCGGCGCGGAGAGAAGCTTGACCTGTTCAGACTCAAGGGAACGCAGTGGTATCCGGTCAGTCCGATCGTCATTTTCGGATAGTCACATGGCTAAACATCGTCAGACCTTGAGAGTGCGAATCCCACCCTACAAGCACCCAAGGAACGAATGGCGTCGCACCATCCACGCAGAACTCATCAAGGCATCCACGTCGCAAGCCGTCTCATACAGAGCAGAGGACACGCTTGAGTTGCTTGTCACGCTCTACATGCCAGAGAACCAGCTCAGATGGCATGATGTAGACAACCGACTGAAGGACATCATGGACGCCCTTCAAGGCAGAGCGGGAGGACCGAAATCCAAGCATGGTCTTGCCCCCATCATTCCCAACGACCACCAGATTCAGAAAGTGACGATCGAGAAGAGAACGCCCCCGCCACAGAGTCACGGATGGGGGCATCTGACAATCAGGAAGAAGAAAGAAACTGCGAACCAGCGGCTCTACCTTACGTTTTTGCCGGGGCGGCAAAAACGAAGGTGAGCCGTAACGTTAGGCCTACACGGGGACCGAACACATGAAAGCTGAGCCAGGGTTCTGCGACATGTGCGGGCACCAAGTTGCGATCCGCCAGCGTGCCCATATCGTCGCCGAGGGACGAAACGCGCGGCCGAATCTCCTGCTCCTGTGTCCCTCGTGCCATATCGTGCTTGACACGCGGCTGAAACCGGCGATCTGCCAAGCACTCAAGGAGGCCGGCGTTACGAACCTCCCAAAATCCTGGCAACGTTCGATCTACGAGCAGGCCGCTTTGGCTTCGGCGGAGGCCAGGCGGACGGCCGCCGCGCGGCCCGCGGTCGTCGATACAGGTACTCGCTCACCGGCCGGTTCACGGCGCACGCGTTACCGCGCTGAGGCCTAACAGCGCGCTGCACCCGCCCGGGGCGGGTGAGGTAATGAGCGCGGGCGGGTGAGCGCGAGTCGTCAGCCGCAGGAGAGGGCTATGGAGCTAGTCGTGTACGTACTCGGCGCGGGCTTCTCTGCCCCTCTCGGCCTCCCGGTGATGGGCAACTTCCTTACCAAGTCGAAGGACCTGTTCGCGCAGGATCCCGAGCGCTATGCGCATTTCAAGGATCTCTTCGCCGAGTTCGACCGGCTTGCCAAGGTCAAGAACTTCTTCAAGACGGATCTCTTCAATATCGAGGAGATACTCTCGCTTCTCGAGATGCTGGAGGACTTGGGTGGCAGCGCTCTGGAGCGATCCTTCGAAGCATACCTCTGCGACGTCGTTGAAGCTCTGACGCCGGTACCGCAGGCCTACCCTGGGAACCTCCCAGAGAACTGGCACGGGTTTCTTTTCCGTGGTCCCGAGCCACTGCCCTACTATGGGTATTTCGTTCTATCCTTATTCAACATGCGCGTAACCCGCCCACGGGATACGCTTCAGTTCAGTGTGTCCGACACCGCCAACAGGCGCTACGCAGTTGTCTCGCTCAACTACGATGCGGTGCTAGAGCTGCAAGCGGCCTTTATTGGCGAGAGGTACGGTTACCCTCTTGCGTTCGTCAGCGATGCCGCCGGTGAAGGCGTGCCCCTTGCCAAGCTACATGGATCGGTGACAGATAGGCGCGTCATACCGCCGACATGGAAAAAGAGACTGGACACGGCGGAGATCGAACGAGCATGGTCACTGGCGCATGACTTGCTGGCCAGCGCCAATCACGTGCGGATTGTCGGATATTCCCTCCCGGAGTCGGACACTTACGTCAAGTATCTGTTCCGGGCGGCGGCCCTCAAGTCGATGAACTTGAAGACATTTGACGTCCTCACGCTCGACGACCGCGTGGGTACGTGTCACGCGCGCTACGACGGGTTTGTGGACTTCCCGTACTGGCGGTTCCGATCGGCTCGTGTGGAGACCTATCTGAGTCCGCTGCTTGAACAAGCCCGGCGACCAGGGATGCTGGACAGGCCGCTGGACATGACAGGGTTGGAGGCGGTTCACGAACGGCTGTTCGAGACCGGCTAACTCGCGCTTGCAGCGGCCGAGCGCCGGGGATCATAAAGGGGGACGTAAAGGGGGACGTTGGTTCTGAAACAACTTATCCGGGCAGACCGGAGGTGATCGGCGGTTCTTTGCGAGCAATAGTGCGGTCGCTCCGAGCCATTCTGCCGAATGCGCCCCCTGGGCGCTCACGGCCAGCCCTGTATGGTGAAGCGCTTCCTCCCATGCTGGGGGGGATGCTCTTGCCTTCGCTAACGTTCACGTCTCCGCCAGGGAAGCCCACACCCCCGGCTGTCGCGGCGACGACGGAAGGCGTGACGACTACTTCACCGCCTTGCAACTGATCGAGATGCCCTCACTGCTCGTGAAAGGGGACGTAGTTTACCTGCCTCACTTTTCCCTTTACGCGAAATAGGGGACGGTCATGAAATAATGACTTTGTCATCATAAAGCGGGAGGCCCCTCAATAAGTAAGAGCTTATCCGTAAATAGGAATCACTTGTCTGTAAGCGATTAACGCGCATGCTAACTCCAGCAAGCCCTCGTGAGCGGCCGTGGTTTTCTCGAAGCGCACCAACAGCTTCCGGAAGCGGTTCAGCCACGACTGAGTCCGCTCGACCACCCAGCGTCGGGCGCGTCCCTGCGGGTGTCGGCGTCGCGCCGCGGGATCCTCGCCTCGCTGCGGGATGTGGGGTACGTACTTGCGGGCGCGCACGGCCTGATCCGCCGGCTGCCCCGCGTACCCTTTGTCCCCACAGAGGTGCTGGCGCTGGGTGGGCCGGGGCCGCGGCCGGCGACAGACGATCCGGTCCAGCGTGGGGACCAGGAGCCGCACGTCATGCCGGTGGGCGCCGCTCACGACCAGGGACAGCGGGATTCCATTCGCGTCGACGAGGAGGCTGCGTTTCGTCCCCTTTTTTCCCCCGATCCGTCGGGTTCGGCCCGACGGCTTCGAGGGCGAGGGGGGCTTTGACCATCGCCCCGTCGATACTCTGCCAGGCCCAGGCGATCCCTTCGAGTTCGTCGTACTCGGCGAGCCCCTTCCGCCAGAGCCAGACGAAGATCCTTCGGCGTTTCCACTCCAGGAAGTACTTGTGGACCGCACTCGCGCTCCCGAAGGCGGCCTTGGGCAGGGCCTTCCACTGGATGCCGGTGCGCAGGACGAAGATGATCGCCGCGAAGACCTGCCGGGGCTCCATCGGCTTGCGCCCGCCCCCGGGGCGGCGCAGGTACCGCCGGCCCTTCTTCCGCTTCCGCTTGGGGATGAGGGGTTCGACCTTGGCCCACAGCTCATCCGAGACCGTCCATGCTTTGATAGCGCTCATGGCATATCTGTATCATGAGCGCCCGGGAATGGCAATACTTATTTAAGGATAAGGTCTAAGTATCATTCCACCCTGGGCTCTTCCTCGTCCCGCCGGGCTCTTGGGAGCCGGAGTTCCTCAGGGCTCCGCGTGGTCTCGCAGGTGACATCCGATGCGAGGTAGGCCTCACGCAGGCGCTCTCCTACCCGGGACATTGTGGCAGCCATCCGTATTGCGTTGTGAGAGACATTCCTGTTAGCTTTTGCGTTCCGGTGAGTGCCATAGGGACAACGTACCCGCCAGGCAGCGTGCTGTCGGCTCAAGGGGTCACATCTTCGGGTGTGACCCCTTGCTCTTTGGAGGGCCGGAGGGTATTACGCCACGTTGCCAAATGCAACAAGTTGACGCGTGGACCGCCGACCCGAGGCGGGCTTGCCGACTCAACTGCCGACCCAACTTGCCGTACATGGCAACGCATGCACGTCTCGGGATCGATGGGTGGTGTAGGTAAGAAATCAGACTTTTCGAGCAACGGGTCCGTCTTACAAGCACTGAGAGTGCCTTAGAACTGCTGTCGCGACGGAAGCAATGTCATTTGGAGTTCAAGGAGCCCAGGGTGATAGATCACCGCCACGCTTCAGGTGGGACATGAAGATCTCTATTACCTCCCTGGCGGTGTCTAGAGCAAACTTACGCTCAGCCTGAAGCGCCGTCAGTTTTGCTGGTTCCAAGGAATGATGAGCTACGTCGGCGTCATTGCGGAGTTCCCGCAATCGTTCGATCCGGTCGAGCGTGGGCTGCTGCAAGCCGAGCGCGTGCCTTCTAGCGGCCATCTGTCTCGACTCGCCAGGGATTGTTTTGTCCCCGACAACAGTACTCACTGCCTTGTTGAAATTGAGGATGATCTCGGTTGTGAGAAGCTGGGCATTAAGTGATCGAAGGTCGAGGCCCTCTGTCCGCCAGCCCTGTTGCCACAGGAACACACCATGCCGAAGGTATGCGCAGGACTTCAATAGAACCCCGTTCTCGAAGCCAAGGGCAGCGCCAGACTTGTCGAGGTCACTGGCGACCGAGGAGGGCTCGTGGTTAGTGATCCAAAAAGACATAGGGAGTTGACTCCCGTAGAGCTCGCGGTCACAAATCCATTTCCTGTAATCGTTCTGTTCCCAATATGCGTACCGACCACTTGCAGCCGCGAACAAATCGCATAATTGGTCTGCCAACCGGTGCGCACGCTCCGTCGCAGACTTGTCGTCATCCTGAGGCTGCTCGAAGATCACCGAGAGCCGATCGCCTGTGATGATGAGGGCTCCATCCCCCGCCGAAAAGGTCTTCACACCGATTGCACCGAGGGAGAAGAAGCTTGCCGGGCGCAGGATAAAGAACACCTCGTAGCGCACCATTCAGGAATCCCCCGTGAAAGGGGACGTAGTTCACTTGCCTCACTTTTCCCTTTACGGGTCTCAGCACCAAACAGAACGGCCCTCCGGGGAGCATATCCCCAAAGGGCCGTTAGTTTCGTGGACCAGTTCCAGCCAACATCCTTGCCCCCTCCACCTCTCGCGGCGGAGGAGCCTTCAAGCCAGCCTCACGCTACCTCTGACGACGGAGGGTGTCAAGGCGATTCTGGACAGCGGGGGCTCGGGGGACGGGGGACGGGGCCCGGGGGCCAGGGAACTGGCGTGAGGAGCAGAGGGGCTGAGGGGCTGAGGGGCATGGAAGGACGCGGGAAATGCGTGCGTCTTTAAGTGACCTCCGGGGAAGATTCTTTTTCCAGTATCCTGAGGAAGGCTCTTGCCGTGATGATCGGGATGCCCGCGTGCTGGCGTAGGGAGAGCAGATGGCTATCGCCCGACACGATGCAGTCCGCATGACCTTCAATGGCGCATGCCAGCACCGCATCGTCTGCAGGGTCAACCTCAACCACTTGAACCTGCAGAGTGCCGGCTGTAATCTCGGCTTCCTCGACGAGCAGGCGGAGCAACGACTCTTCTTCGTCTGGAGAAAGGCGGATGAGGCTGCGCAGCTTCGGATAGGTAAGGACTCGCCGGAATTCAGCAAGCAAGGCTGGCGAGGTGAGGAGGACGAATCGCTTTTCCTGCCAGGCGCTTCGGATTCGATCCGCGACGCCTCCTGGCCGGATAGCCATACTGACAAGCTGGTTTGTGTCCAGGACCGCGCGAATCACCGGCGCGCTCGGGATGCGCGGACTGCCTCGTCAATGGTCGCGTCTAGCTGCTTTGCCGGGATCCTCTTCGTTCGGGCTTTGATCTGCTCGAGGATCTTGAAGCGCTCCTCGCGGTCCCGCTGATATTGCTGATAGCGGGTGACGGGAATGAGAATTGCCATCGCCTTGCCGGCCCGCTCGATTACCACCTCATCTCCCTGGTAATAGACGTCGTCAAGAAGCTGGCCTAGCTTGTCCCGGACCTTCATCGCCGCTACTCTCTTTACCACCGAACTTCCTCCCCTCGAGTACCTGCGATCACGATGGCTGAGTCAATCATATCATGGGAGACGTTGTTCGGATACTTCGGATTTGTCCGGACAGCGGGGGCCGGGAATCTGGCGCCGTGGGGTGGGGAGCAGAGGAGCTGGGGTGCAGGGGGGCAGAGTGGAGGTGACGCCGCTGAGATCCTTCGAATGTTTCCGCACGGGAGGTCAGGGGCCAGGTGTCAACAGCGGGTGTCGGGGGCTGGGGGGTCGGGGGATGGCGAGCAGAGGAACTGGAGTGCAACGAGGACGCCGCACCGATCGATCCCTGCGTCATTCCGCATTCGGGTACCCCCTGGGTGATCCGCATCCCGCATTTGCCATGCGCCACTCCGCTGAGGCGGGGAAGCGCTTTGGGAAGAGGGACGCATCAAGACGCGTTCAAGTAATCACCGCACGACGTGCAGGGGTCCGAGGGAGGAATTTACCTTGAAGCCGAAGAAACGGCCGGGTCCCCTCCTCCAGTAGAGGGAAGTCACTGGCGGACTTGGAAACGCCAGCGCTCCACGTCCAGGGCCCGGCCGGTGATCCCGCGCGAGGCGTCCGAGGCCAGGTAGATGAAGAGGTCCACGACCGAGTCGGGATCCGCGCCACGGTACTTGGTCAGCCGCGTGGCCACGAATCCCGGGCTGACGCTGTTCACCCGGATCCGGTAGGATCGAACCTCGGTCGCCAGGTACCGCGTCAGGCCCTCCAGCCCCCACTTGGAGACGCCGTAGGGTCCCCACCCGGTGGTGCTGTCTCTCCCCAGCCAGGATGAGACGTTGATGATGCTGCCCTGCCGTCGCTCCATCATGTGGGGAAGGACTGCCCGTGCGCAGAGAAACGCGCCGCGCAGGTTGACGTGCAGCACCGCGTCCCAATCCTCGATCGCGACATTCGCCAGCGGCCCCTCCGGGCCGCTGATGCCGGCGTTGTTGACCAGGACGTCGATCCGCCCGAACTCCTCCAGCGCCTGCCGGACCATCCGCTCCACCTGAGCCGGCTGGGAGACATCGCACGGAATCGCCACCGCGTTCCCCCCTGCTGCCTCGATTTCTCCTCGGGTCTCGGCGAGCTCCGCCTCCGTCCGCGCACAGATCGCCACGCGGGCGCCGGCCCGAGCGTACGCGAGGGCCACCGCCCGGCCAATTCCGCGTCCGCCGCCGGTGATGAGGGCCGTCTTCCCTGTCAGGTCGTCAAAAGATCTCTTCGGAGGCATGGTCGGCGGGCAACGCTAGCACCCGTGCGCCGGAGGATCAAGAGGATTCCCCGTCTCGGTTCCGGCTGCCCGATCGGAGATGGAAGCTTCCCTCAGACTCGACGGGTGGGACAAAATGGGTTAGATGCTGCCCTTGGATCGCTGCTGGAGGAGTTGTCTCAGCTCTTCCACGGCTGCCTGGATTTGGGCCAAATTAGGGCTCACGTCCAGGGCGCGCTGGAAGTACTGCAGGGCCTGCTCCGGCTTGCCGAGCTTCAGGTAGTTCAGTCCGAAACCGGACAGGGCACCGAAGTGCCAGGGATTCCGCCGGATGACCTCTTCGCAATCGACTAGCGACTTCTCATACTCGCCGACGAGATAGTACAGGGTGGCGCGCTTATTCCACCCTTCGGCGAACTCCGGCTTCTTCTGGACGATCTGGCTGAAGGTGTCGATCGCCGCCTCGGCATCCTGCCGCGTCATCTGCTCCAGCCCGAGCTGAAAGAGGGCATCCACGTCGGGGTCCCCGGATCGGCTCCAGACTTGCCACAGGGATTGCTCGGCCAGGGCGCGCACCAGGAGATCAGGGTCGCGAAGCGCCTCCACGAGGGCGGGAACGTCGTCCATCCGGCCCGTACTGCCCAGCCATGCCGCCCCCAGGCGTCGATGGTCGATGCTGCTCCTGTTGGCCAGGGCGGCCAGCGCCTGTTCGCGGGTCATGGCCTGGTCGCCCGCCGCCGGGACGACCCCGGCTGCGAGCACGATCCCCAGGATGATCGCTGCAACCTTCACGCTTCGATGCCCTCCCTCTTCATCAACCGTTCGGCGGGCTGAAAGGTTCCCGCAGGCGGCGCTCGCGTTCAGCTCGATCCCCCAGCGCACGCTGGAGGCCCGACCACGTATCCATCCCCACGAAGCAACGCCATGATCCCCGGACAGTGCGATGCGCCCACGAAGGCGATGGTCGGTCCCTTGTCCAGGAACCCCCGCATCCGCTCGAACAGAACCGGATTTCGTTTGCCAACGATCGCGTCGCACACAGTGGGATACCCGCTGATCCTGACCATCTGTCCTTCCAGGTTGCCTCGCAGATAACACTCGAGGTGATCTCGCCTGGATCGCTTCCAGTCCACATGCTTGAGAAAGTGCACGAACCGCTCGAAGGGCACGTTGTCCAACGCCTCGAGCTGCTCCTCGATCGTTTCCAAGGAGTGCACCGGCTTGCCCAGATCGCCGGCTATCCGCAGCGCATCCAGCTCCATGTTGCACGTCCAGCCATTCTTTTTCAGATACTGGGACCAGATCTGGAAGAAGGCCATCCACGGTCTCATGCCCTTGATCCGGTCCCAATCGAGCGCGTCAGGATCCGGGCCGATGAGGCTGCGCAACATCCGGTGCGAGCTGAGGCCCGGCGAGGAACTGCCGAGCTCCCTGGTGATCTTGCTGATCGTCGGCGCATCCAGCGCTTCCACGAGGGAGAAGCCCCCCTCTCCCTTCGACCCGTACTCCACGATCGCACGTGCCGATTCGGCGTCCAGCGGCCCCTCGAAGAGCGCCGTCTCCACCCGGCTGATATATCTGCGAAGCGACCCCCTGAAATGGTAGGGAAAGAAATGCGCCGTGCCCACCAGGTACGAGCGGTTCCCGTCCCGTTCCACCTCCCAAATCATTCTCAGCTCTCGCTCCTTCGAGAGCCGGTGACGCAGCCAGGTGATCATGTCCACACTCTGGAGGCAAAGGGAAGGAACCTGAGCGGGTCCCTGCGCCGGTACTCGCAGAACTCGTATCGCAGCCGCGGGATCCCTCCCCACTTTTCCTTGAATCTGCGGATGCCTTCATTCACCCCGAGTCCCAGGTGAATGTAGGTCTTTCCGTGTTCTCTGGCCAGCGCGATCATGTCAGCGAACAGGAGATCCGACGCGCCCACGACGTAGTGCTGCTTGGAATGACAGCCCACCACATACGTGGCGAAACGCTTTGCAGCAAGTTCAACCACATAAAAGGCCGATGCCGCTCCCGCCCGGTCCCGGCTGGTCAGCACGACTGCCGTGTGGGTTCCGGCAACGTACTCCGCCATGCCGAGGAAGAGCTTTTCGATGCGGGGCCCCGGCTTTTCCCGCCCCAGGAACTCCGAGACGAGCTCCTCATGTTCTTTGGTGATCTCCCTGCCCCTCTCGACCTTCAGCTCCTTGGACGCCTTGTTCACGATCCGCCTCAGGTGGGCCTTGGGCTCGAACTGCTGAAGGGCTAGCGTGTAGTAGTCGTCGCTCTCTCTCGCCTGGCAGAGCTGCGCAACGGAAGGCGGGACCTCGGGGGCGACGAACCACAGGTACTCGGGCCGGAAGGACGTGATGGTCCCGGCGATCACCCTGCCGAAATCCTCGGGGTCGAAATTGTCGGCCAGGGGGTAGCCGACGAGAATGACCCAGTTGTCCTTGGCGAACCCCAAGTAGTCACCGATGAGAAACGGCTCCCCCCGTGAGATACCACTCATGAGGCCTACGATGTGCTCCGGCACATAGGCCTGGGTGAGGATATATCGTTCTTCGTCCGGCGAGATCATAGCTTCCGCAACAGGAGATCGAACAGCGTTGGAGGCCCGGGCGCGTACCGGCAGTACTCGTACGTGAGAAAGGGTTTCCCTCCCCATTTCTCCTTGAAGTGCACGACCCCCTGATGAATCCCCAGCCCGAGGTTGACGAAGGCCTTACCTTCTTCCCGGGCGGCTCCTACCAGCTCGTGAAGGAGCAGGTCTGATGCGCCCGGAACATGCGCACTCTTCGAGCGGAAGTTGAACTGGTAGAAGGCGTAGTCTCTGCCCCCGAAGTCCGCCACATCAAAGGCAACTAGGTTGCCGGCCGCGTTCCTCGCGCTGAAGAGCCGCACGCTGGACACCGCAGAGACGTATGCCGGGATCCGCTCGTAGATGAACCGAATCTCCTGGCTGACCGGGCGAGAGTCCAGGAACTCGGCGACCAATCGGACGTGTTCCTCCCCCATCTTCCCAGTACGTTCTACCCGCACTTCTCTGGAGGCCCGACGGATCATGTTCCTGACCTTCGCATGGGCCCTCAGGGCCGAGAGGTCCAGTCGGTAGTAGTGGCCGCGATCGCGCTGCGGGCAGGTTTCCCGGATGACGGGGATCGTGGGCGCAATGACGGCCACCTGCTCCGGATGGAACCGTGAAACGGCCGCCCCGAGCGCATCCGACATCGCCTTCTCGTCGAAGGCCGACCGCAACGGATACCCGATGAAGATGAGGGAGGCCTTCGCGGAATAGCAGAGAAAGTCACTGAGCAGGGATGGTTCGGCTCCGGAGATGGCGCGCACATAGCCGGGGAGATGTTCCGGCACATACGCGTGGCTCAAGATGAGACGCTCTTCAGGCGGGGTGATCATCTTCAGATGTAGAGCGCACCCCGTTCGTCGGGCGCGACAGGGTGGGAGCGAAATCGTGTGTTTCGCGGCCGCTACATGCCGTGGGTGCCCGGCGCCGAGTACACGGGGAGCGAGCGAGCAGTCAGCCCGCCCCTCGAAGGAGTCCGATGCTTTACCGACCGGAGATCAGATAAGGGCCGGATGCTGAAAATCGCGGCCAGGTCGGACGGCCGGCCGCAGCCCTTAGCCCTTGAGCATCTTCCGGAGGACCGTCTGGAGGATCCCGCCGTTTCGGTAGTAATTGATCTCCACCGGCGTATCCAGGCGTGCCGTCGCCACAAACGAGGTCTTCGTGCCGTCCGGCCGCTCCACCTCGACCGTCACGTCCTGGCGCGGTGTGAGCTCCCCGCTGACTCCGCGGACGGTCACCCGCTCCTTGCCCGTGAGGCCGAGAGTCTCGGCGTTCTGGCCCAGCTTGAACTGGAGCGGCAGGACGCCCATCCCCACCAGGTTGCTCCGGTGGATGCGCTCGAAGCTCTCGGCGATGGCGGCCCGTACACCCAAAAGCATCGGTCCCTTTGCCGCCCAGTCCCGGGACGAACCGCTGCCGTACTCCTTGCCGGCGACGGCCACCAGCGGCACCCCTTCCGCCTTGTACCGCTCCGCCGCATCGAAGATGTCCATCCGCTCCCCGGAGGGGTAGTGCACCGTCACGCCGCCCTCGACGCCCGGCACCATGAAGTTCTTGAGCCGGATGTTGGCGAACGTCGCGCGCGCCATGACCTGGTCGTTCCCGCGTCGGGCCCCGTAGGTGTTGAAGTCCTTCTTCTCCACCCCTCTGGCCTTGAAGTACCGGCCCGCCGGGCTGTTCTCGGCAATGTCTCCTGCCGGGGCAATGTGGTCGGTGGTGACGGAGTCGCCGAGGATCGCCAGGATCCGGGCGGCTCGGATGTCGCTGAGTGCTTTCGGTTCGAGCGTCAAGCCCTGGAAGAAGGGCGGATCCTGAATGTAGGTGGATTCCTCCTTAAATTCGTAGAGGTCTCCGGCCGCGCCGCCAATGGCGTTCCACATCGGATTCCCGTCGAAGACGTTGGCGTACGTCTTGGCGAACATCTCGCCGCTCACTGTGCTCTCCAGGTCGGCGATCTCTTTCTGGCTGGGCCAGATGTCCGAAAGGAAGACGGCCGTGCCATTTTTGTCCGTGCCGATCGGCTCGCTCGTGAGGTCCACGTCCGTTCGCCCGGCCAGGGCAAACGCGACCACCAGCGGCGGCGACGCCAGGTAGTTGGCCTTGACATGCGGGCTGATGCGCCCCTCGAAGTTGCGGTTACCCGACAGCACCGCGGCAACCACCAGCTTCCCCTCGGCCACCGCCTTGGTCACGGGCTCGGCCAGGGGGCCGCTGTTGCCGATGCACGTCGTGCATCCATAGCCCACCACGTGGAATCCCAGGGCCTCCAAGTCTTTCAGCAGTCCCGTCTTCCTGAGGTACTCCGTCACGACCTTGGACCCTGGGGCCAGGCTGGTCTTCACGCAGGGCGGCACCGTGAGCCCACGCGCCACCGCCTTCTTGGCCAGGAGCCCCGCCCCCAGCAGGACCGACGGATTCGACGTGTTGGTGCAGCTCGTGATGGCCGCAATGACCACGGCCCCGTGGCCGATCTCCGCCTTCTTGCCGTTGAGCTGCACCGTCACCTTCTTGGAGACCTCCTCGGCCGGCAGGCCGAACCCCCGCTCCTTCACCGGGGCGGTCAGAGCCTGACGGAAGGCGGCCTTCATCTGGGCGAGCGGCACGCGGTCCTGCGGGCGCTTGGGGCCCGCCAGGCTGGGCTCGACCGTGCCGAGGTCGAGCTCCAGCGTCTCGGTGAACTCCGGGTCCGGCGTCGCATCCGTGCGGAAGAAGCCCTGCTCTTTCGTGTAGCGTTCCACCAGCTCCACCTCGGCGGTGGTGCGCCCCGTCCGGCGCAGGTAGTCCAGGGTCTCCTGGTCCACCGGGAAGAAACCCATCGTCGCGCCGTACTCCGGCGCCATGTTGGCAAGCGTGGCCCGATTGGGAAGGCTTAACTGGCTGAGACCGGCGCCATAGAATTCCACAAACTTCTCGACGACCCCCTTCTTCCGAAGGATCTGGGTCACGGTCAACGCGACGTCCGTGGCCGTCACGCCTTCCCGCAGGCGCCCCACAAGCTTGACCCCCACGACCGGGGGCGCGACCATATAGAGCGGCTGGCCTAGCATCGCCGCTTCCGCCTCGATCCCGCCGACGCCCCACCCGAGGACACCCAGGCCGTTGATCATGGTGGTGTGCGAGTCGGTCCCCACCACGGTGTCGGGGAACGCCACAACCGCCCCGTCCTGCTTTCGCGTCATCACCACCTTGGCCAGGAACTCCAGGTTCACCTGATGGACGATCCCCGTCGCCGGAGGAACCACGCGGAAGTTCGCGAACGCCTTCTGGCCCCAGCGAAGGAACTCAAACCGCTCACGGTTCCGTTCGAACTCGATCTCGCCGTTTCGCCTCAGCGCGTCGGGAGTGCCTGCCACGTCCACCTGCACGGAGTGGTCAATCACCAGATCCACGGGAACAAGCGGGTTGATCTTGCACGGATGCCCGCCCAGACGCTTGACCGCCGAGCGCATGGAGGCCAGGTCCACCACGGCCGGCACGCCGGTGAGATCCTGGAGGAGCACGCGGGCGGGCATGAACGGCACCTCAACGTTTGTCGGCGCGGACGCGCGCCAGCCCGCCAGATTGCGGACGTCATCCTCCGTGACCAGCTCGCCATCTACCGAGCGCAGCACGGCCTCCAGGAGGATCTTGATGGAGAAAGGCATGCGGTCGAGGCCAGGGGCGAGGCCCGCCTTCTCGAGGGCACTCAGCCGGTATATCGCGGCCGTGCCGTGACCGGTGTCAAAGGTGCTGCGAGCGGCAAAGATGTCGGGTTTCATGGCTACCCCCTTATGATAGGGAGCGCGACAGCTTCCAGGATTCTTGAGCCTAGCTCGACCCGCCGGTGAGCGGAACCAATCCCGCGTCAGCCGTGAGACGACGAATGCTCGTGTTGTTGCATGATAGCCTAGAAGCCCTCGGGGAACAAGCCGGCTTCTCCGGCCGCTCCTTCGGCTTGCAAATCCTTATTCCCCACAGGTATGATCCGCTGGCCGCCCATGGAAGGGAACCAGCGATGCTGATCCTCCCCCACCTCGGCCTGGTCGTCGTGAAACGGCCCGGGCTGCGCACCGTCGCGCTCGATTGCACAGGGGGATCCTCATGAAGATCGCGAGCGTCGAAGGCTTTCGCCTCTATCCCGTTGCCGTGAAGGAGGCCTGGGCGGACGAGGAGTACGTCTGGCCGAGCCATCCGCCTTCCTTTCTCGTCAAGGTGACGGCCGAGGACGGCACCTACGGCGTCGGCGAGGCCTCGAGCCAGGCATGGTATCTGGGCGAGACGGCCGACCAGATGGCGGAGCTGTTCCGCCTTTACGATCAGGCGCTCCGGGGCGTGGATCCGGCCAATTTCGCCCTGTGCCACCACCGCATGGAGCCGGTGTACGGTGGGGGCATGCCGGGCGGCAGGAGCGCCCGCTCGGGCGTGGACATGGCGCTGTACGACCTCGTGGGCAAGGCGCGGGGCGTGCCGGTCTGCCTGCTCTTGGGGGGTGCCTACCGCACCGAGTTCGAGATGCTCACCAACCTGTACCACAAGACCCCGGAGGCCATGGCCGCGGCCTGTCGGGACTTCGTCCGGCGTGGCTTCAAGGGGCTCAAGATCAAGGTGGGCGACGTGCTGCTCAGCCGGGGCTGGAGCCGCGATCACGTCCTGGCGGAACTAGCCAAGCTGGATGCCGCCCTCGATGCCACACCCCGCGACGTGTACATCGACGCCGACGCCAACCAGGGCTGGGAGAGCGCCCAGTGGACGGTGACGTTACTGCGCCGGTACCAGGGCCGCGACAACCTCTCCATCGAGCAGCCGCTCCCCTACGCCGACCTCGACGGCCATGCGCATGTGCGGCGCGCCGGGATCGTGCCCGTGATCCTCGACGAATCCGTCTGGTCGGCCAGGGCCATGCTCCAGATCGCGCGCATGGGCGCCTGCGATCGCATCGTCTTGAAACTCAACCGGCTGGGCGGCTTCTTCGAGGCCACGAAGGTCGTCGCCATATGCGAGAGCGCCAACATTGGCGTCTCGGTGGACACCAACCCCTACACGATGGTGGGCGACACCGCCTGCTGCCACATCGCCGCGGCCATCCGCGCACCCTACCCCGTGGATTGCGAGGGCCACGTATCCTTCCTCAACTGGGGTCCGCACCGCTTCGTGACCGGAGGAATCACCATCAGGGACGGCCGCGCCAGGCTGCCCGAGGCACCCGGCCTGGGCGTGAACATCGACTGGGACGCCCTCACCCGGCACCAGCAGGCGGGATACCGGCGATAGGGCCGGAACCCCCCGGAGGACCTGCTGCCCTGGCCCGTGTGCTACTTCTGGAGCGAGGTGACCGTCCTGAGCCAGGTGTCGGAGAGCGTGTACCCTTCGGGCAGGGGATCGTCGGGGTCGAGGCCGTAGTGTCCGATGCTGGTAACGTAGCCGCGGCCTGCCACGGTCGTGACGACGGCCGGCTTTTTGCCCGCTCTGGTCGTCCCCACGATCTCCGCAAAGAAGTGCGTGCCGATGATGGACGTGTGATCGAAGAGCTGGCCCTTCCGGATTTGCCTGCGCGCGTGCATCACGGCCAAGCGGGCCGACGTCCCGGTGCCGCAGGGCGAGCGGTCGATGCGTCCGGGCGAGACCACGACCGCGTTCCTGGCGGTGAGGCCGTCACCCTTCTTCTTGAGTGGCCCCATGAACTCTGTGATGGTGATACCCCGGATCTCCGGGTTCTCGGGATGGACGACCGTGAGCTGCTCGCGGGCCGCCTCGCGGATCTTCTCGCCCATGATGCAGATGTCGCGCGCCTCGTCGGGCGTGATGCCAAAGCCGAGCTTGGCCGCGTCCACGAGCGCGAAGTGCATGCCACCGTAAGCCACGTCGACCGCCACCGTGCCCACGCCCTTCACCTCGACGGGCGCCTCCAGGTATTGCACGAAGGCGGGCACGTTGCGGAACTTCACCTGCATCACCTTGCCGCCGCGGCACTGGCAGGTGACGTGGATGAGGCCGCCCGGGGTCTCCAAGTCCAGCTCCGTCATCGGTTCCTTGATCGGCAGGATGCCGGTCTCCAGGATGGCGGTGACCGTACAGATGGTGTTGGAACCGGACATGGGCGGGTACTCGGTTGACTCCATGATGACGTAGCCGAGCTGCGCCTTCGGGTGACTCGATGGCAACACCACATTAGCGCTGTGCACGGCGGCACCGCGTGGCTCGTACAGGAGGAACTTGCGCAGGCCGTCGTCATGGTCCCGCAGGTAGCGCATCTTGTCGAACATGGTCTTGCCGGGCACGTCCACTATGCCACCGGTGACCACCTTGCCGTACTCGCCCTCGGCGTGGACGCCCACGACGTTCAATACCCGTTTCCAGCGCATCGTCTTCCCCCTTCCGTGGCGCGGCCGACGCGAATCGCCGCCCGGATGTCGAGCCCAATGACGCCCGGATGGGCGCCGCGCACGACGCGCGGCTCGCGCACGCCGGCGACGGCCCCCGGACCCTACAGCGCGCCGGAACCTATCAGCAGCGCGAGGACCTGTCAACTGACAGGGAGGCAGATGGGAGCGATGTTCCTCGGGTAATCTGAGAGGAGACAGAGGAATATTCTTGCCTCGCGGCCGGGGATTCTGGGCTATCACTTGCGGCCGGCGTAGACCGGCTGCATTCGAAGGCAGAAGGCAACGGATCGCCCGCTGGCGGAAGGAATGATGAGGCTGGGATTCATCGGCACGGGACGCATCACGACGGCACTGGTCGAGGGCTTCTGCACGACGCCCGATCCGCCGGCGAGCATCATCGTGTCACCCCGGAACGCCGAAAAGGCCGCACAGCTTGCGGTAAGGTTTCGTCACGTCACAGTTGCGAAAGACAACCAGGGCATTGTGGACGGCTGTGATTGCGTCTTTCTCGCCCTCCGTCCGCCGATGGTGTCCGTGCTCGGCGAAATCCGTTTCCGGCCCGAGCAGCGAATCATCTCCCTCATGCCCACCCGCCCCTTTACTCAGATTACATCGCCGCGATGTTCCACGCCCTGTCAGCATTGGCGATGGAAATCCCGGACGGACGATACTCCAGCCTGGTCGCCGACTCCGCCACTCCCGGGGGGCTCAACGAGCAGGTGCTTCGAGAAATCCGAGAGCGCAACGGGTATCGGGCGTTCCTGGATGCGCTGGATTCGATTCTGACACGAATGGGCGGCACACCTTGCGGTCGCCGGAGTTCCAGGCATCCATCAGAACGATGAAGATGGGGCAGTGGGCCTTCGGGCGCCGTGAGGGCGTCTTGGCTGGTCGCTGGCCCGGATCGGCGTGCCGATCGGTTCGTGAGTTCCCCGCTCCCTCGCCCCGGCAATCCCTGCTACCTGCCCCGGGAAGTCCTGTTGACCCGAGTGTCAGCACCGATCCGAGAAAAACCTTGAACCGCCGGTACCAACGGCACCGCCGTTGGTGCGCCGGGTCGCCTGATTAACTCCAATCCGAAATTAGCAACCGCCAAGGCGCCAAGAACGCCAAGACCGAAATGGCTTATTGGGGGAAAGGAGCGGAACTTCTGAATGCCCCATAAACCGGTTTTTGTGTTCTTCGGTCGAGAG
>Ga0315285_10000454_pt1 | contig 42593 bp, 45 predicted proteins | sample YL17G09_36_MG_FD_203698 | JGI IMG/M metagenome (GOLD analysis project Ga0315285, IMG submission 203698) | Sediment microbial communities from Yellowstone Lake, YNP, Wyoming, USA - YL17G09_36 | ecosystem: Environmental > Aquatic > Freshwater > Lake > Sediment | place: USA: Wyoming | collected...
ACACCACCAATTATTCCAGATAATGGCGGGATGGATGAATATGATTCTCAATTCATATCTTTATTGAATGAATTAAACACTCCTCTAAAATTACTTAATTTTTTATCAACTTGCCACTATAAAGAACATGACGGCGTGTATACTCCCTATGAATTTTATATTAGGAAAGAAGGAGATTGTGCTGATTTTGGTATTTTTAGTTGTTATGTTCTAAACTATCATGATTACATGGTATATTCTGTACCCATATTTTTCCTTAATGAATCTGCAGGACATCTCATAACTGTTTTTGAATATAAAGATACAGACGTCAATTGGTATTGGGGTTCTACGCTGGGTAAATATGGTTTTATTGAAGTGTGGGATTTCTTTGCCTCAGCTACTCCGGCTCTAGACAGCATTAAATCCTGTGTAGATTATTATATGGAATTTTGGGGAAACACCTACACCTTGGCAAGTTATGAAGTTCACCCCTGGAATTATTGTTCTTATAGAACCATAGCTCGATAATAGAAGAAATAAGAAAAGAAACGGAAAAAAGACTATCAGATTTTTGGAAAGTGCAGTTAAATAAGGGAAGAGTTAAAGGTAAAACATCAAAAATGCTCGAGGTTGTCTTAGAAGAAAAGAGAAGAGAAATAATAAAAGAGTGGATTAAAGAGGGAAAGATTGAAGATGTAGATAATAAGAGGTAAAAATATTTTACCCATAATCCTATAAGCCGTTGCAAAAAGAGAACTTAGAGGCGTTTTTAGGTGGGGTAGCAAGGTAGAAGGTTAACCAATAGTAATTCATTAAGAAAAAGGAGGCTAAGTTAATATTAGAGGTATTTTTATAAAAATTAGGGGGTTTAAAAAGATAATGAAGGCACTTGAAAGAATTTTTCTTTATTCAGTATTAGCGATATTGGTGTTTTATGTGTTTTTGGTAGATAACAAGGTTGAAAGTCAGGTAGCTATTCAGGAGGAGATCAGGGCGAGGCGTATAGTAATTGTGAATGATGAAGGGCGAGAAGTTGTTTTGTTATCCGCTAGTAAAGACGGTAATGGAGCAATAGTTATTTGCAATAAAGACGGCACTCCTGCTGCTTTTATGGGAGCTAATGAATATGGTGGGGCAATGAGTATTAAAAACAAAGACGGCACTCCTGCTGCTAATATGATAGCTATTGAATCTGGTGGAACAATGGATGTTAGCAACAAAGACGGCATTCTTGTTGTTGTTATAGGAGCTAGTGAATATGGTGGAATAATGGGTGTTTACAACAAAGATGGCAATGTTGTTGCTGGTATGAGAACTAATGAAAACGATAATGGAATGATAGAGGTTTTTAACAAGCATAGTAAAGTGATTGGTAGCCTACCTTAGAACCATAGCGGTAATAAAAAGTTCAGGACCTCAATGGCTTTTTCGAGTTGAAGGTTTTGCTATCAGAAGGCAAAAAGGAGGTTTAGAAATGGATGAGGAGTGAAAGAGTTGAAAGAGTTTAGAACGTTTAAATTTTGTTCCAGTTGCGGAGAATTTAAACGCGTCTCAGAATTTTATAGAGATAAGGGTAAGCGAAATGGTTTAGCTATTACTTGCAAATCCTGCCGGAGCAGATATAGCAAAGAGTATTATCAAAAAAATAGGGGAAGGCTTTTAGATATGGCCAAAGATTTTCAGGCGAAATACTACCAGAAAGTAAAAAATAGGAAACTTTCGAAGGGATCGGGCCCAAATATCGATGTTTAGCTTGTGGAAAGATCTTCTAGGGCTGGTCAGGGTCTGATATATGCCCGAATTGCGGTGGGAAATTGATTTTAGCGAAAAAACACAAAAAATTAAGCTTTAAAGAGGATTCGCTAAAACAGAAGGAATATCATAAGCGGAGCCTCAAAGTCGAGAGAATTTTGAGGGTATTTGAGACCTGATTTAGGCTAATTTTAGAAAAAAGGGTTATTCCAGAGAAATGCGGGATATTATGACAGAAAAGAAGAAATATATCGCACAAAAGGAAAAAAAGGAATTACGTCTTAAACTTTATAAAAGAGATAGAAGCAACTGCCACTATTGCCACTATTGCGGGATAGAAGAAGAAGATTTTTTCCGGAACGGTGGCAAAAGAAGAAAATTAGAGGTGGACCGCAAAGATAATCAAAAAGATTATAGCAAAGAAAATTGCGTTTTATCCTGTCCCATCTGTAATAGTGAATATTGGATGTGGCTATACATGATAGTTAAACCATGCTTTAGATATCAAAGCGGTGGTAGATTTTTATTGAGACTCTTTACGGTCGGGGGATATTAATTAAGGGTAATTGAAGCCCTATCCAGAAGCAATTAATTAAAAAGAATTAGAAGGGGACGGCAGAAAATGTTACTGATGTTACTAAAAATCGACAAATCCGACAGGGGGTCCCAAGATTTATTTAAAAAATGCCACAAATGCCACAGGGGTACAGGGATTCTTAAAAGGGTTTCCTCTGCTTTATAGAAAATCTCCTAATGCAGGAAAATAGCGAGAGATGGCCTCTTTTTCGCCTAATTTAAGGAGAGGGAATCTGGATATTTAATCGAAAATATACCCTATTTTTTGAAAAATGAGGCTATTTAGAAGCACCTTAGAAACACTTAGAGGCATCAAAAGCTGTCTTAGGGGCCGATCAGCGCTAAGACAGATAAGAGAAAGGGCTTTTTAGAACTTCCAGAGAACCGCTATTTTTTATGCAAATAAAACATTCAAAGAATAGCCAAAGGGATCTTATAAATTAAGCTTTCTATCAAAATAAGAAGAAAAATTATATGTCAATTTAGGGCAGTATTTTGGGGTAGAAAACTACTTCTTTTTTTATTCTGATCCTAATTAGAAATTTTTCGTAAAAATAAAATTACCTGCTTTTCCTATAAACCTTATAAAATAAGGATTTTAATGAATAGGAAAGAAAAATTATAGTAGAATTTAGTAGACAAAATTGGGGTATAGGTTGTTACAAAAGGTAGACAGTTTTAGTTGAGAAAAGTTGAGATATAAGAAATGTCCGTTAATAACGGAGAATATCGGAAAAATTTTAACCTTTAGCCACTCAACAAAATCAACAAAAAAAGCAGTTTTTTAGAAACGGTTATCGGTAATACACCGCAAAGAGACCAAAAAGATGGATTTTACAAGAGAAACACCGTTGCAAAAGATAGCCAGATTAGTATGTATATAGTGAGCCTTCTTTTCTGCTTAATTATCAAGCACTTGAGCCTCTTTTACTTCTTAATAAAGGTTACAAAGGTTACAAAAAAACACTTTTTCAAAGTTTACAAAGTTTAGCTTATCAATATACTATTTTAGGCTTGTAGGAAGCTCTACAATCGTTTTTAAGGGGGTTGTTTTTAGGTGGGTGGTATAGATTAACCTTACTTTTAGCTAAATTATTTATGGATTTTTTAACCGCCTGGTATAATCCAATTATCACCACTTGACCCTGTTTCTACTATCCTATTTTCATAATCATAGACGATATAATCTTTTAATTTCCACTCAGGGTGATGTATACAAGCAAAATCTACAATTCCTTTAAAACTGTTAAATCCATAAATATCATTTAAATAATCATAGACACGATAAGATTGGTTGTCAGTATAGGATAATCCATCATCTTCTACATAGACCCCTAACCAATGATCCCAAAATGTGCTATAAATCATTTTTATTAGGTAAGTTTCATAGCCATGCCAGTGGGCCACGAAAACCCCAAAAGTCGCAAAATCGTTACAGTCTCCTTTTCCTGTTTTCCATAAGGCATAAGGACTGGGAGTCCATAAATCGTGTAGTTCATAAGTAAAATTATCAATCATATAATCGCTTATTTCCTGAGGAGTTTTTAATCCCTCAATCGTAATAATAAAATCTAAATCCTCAGGCCAGACCCAACCATTAAGATTAAATGATCCACAACCCACTAATATTAAAATTAAAAGTATGACAAGGACCGATAACAAAACTTTCTTTTTTATTGCCTTTATCCCCCATCTATTTTTAAGTTTTATTTAAGTTCCCAGTTTCCGTATGGGTAATTTTGCTTAATTAATTCTGTTTCGTATTCAAAGATATCAATATCTATTCCATTCATTTTTTTAGTGGGAAAAACTATTTTATCGGTAATAATTCTTGCATATACAACAGCATTATCTCCGATTAACTTAGTCGGTTTATAAAACTTATCGAAATAAATCATTAGTGAGGAGGCCTCGCCTTCAGAATTAATATTGATATATTCTTCCCACTCATCAACCTTGTTACACCAAATTCCGTCAATTATACAATAACATTTAGCCAATTCATATTGTCGATTAATGATTGCCTGCCAGTAATCATAAACTGTTTCTTCTGCCAAAAACCTATCAGTTAATTCCGGAGCAACCACGCAACCAGTTAAGGCTAAAATTAAAAGTATAGCCAAGAACGATATTAAAACTTTCTTTTTCATTGTTTATATGCCCCCTAAAATTATCTTTAAACCACCAATATATAATACGATATAAGCAAAGGAAAGTTTCCCACAGGTTTACCAAATAGTAAAAAATGAGACCAGGGAGTAGCCACAGGGTTACCAAAAAAGAGGTTAGCCGGGGGTTAGTATAGGGTTGGTAAAAATGTCCTTATAGTGTCCTTATGATGTCCTTAAAAATGCCACCAAGATGCCACCAAAAAAGGTTACCTGTTAGTTATCTTTTTAATGTCCCCGGAGTGTCCCCAAAATATCAAATTTACCAGACCTTAAAAGTTGCAGACAAATTGCAGACAATTACAATACTATAATGTCCGTAAAATGTCCGTATGGTGTCCGTAATTTAGCCTTCCTTTAACTGATATAAAAAATTGCACCAGGATGGCGCCGGGACTGCACCAAATTATGCCTATTTTTTAACCTTACTAATTACCTTAAAAAATGGCACAAGAGTGGCACAGGAATGTCATTAAAGCGGTCCGGGGGTGTCCTTAAAAAATGTCAGTGATCTGTCAGTAAAATGTCAGTAAATTTTACAAAAAATAAAACAACCTTCTTTTCCTTGAAACACTTAATTTATAAAGGTTTGGAAGGATAAAAGAAGCAAAATTACAGTGCAATTCAATGCACTAATTGGGGGGTTACCAGATACTACAAAACCACAACCTTTTTAGTCGTTAGGGGAAGTTAAGATCTTAAGCAGTTATTCGGGGTAAAAATTTCGTAGAAAATAAAATTGCCTGCTTTTCGTATAACCTTTATAAAATAACCTTCTTAAGAAATAAAAAAGCAAAATTATAGTGGAATTGATGACACTGATTAGGGGGTAGAAATACCTTCTTTTTTTATTTAATTACAAAAAATATACCTGTCAATTATTAAGAAATATTAATTTTTTATAAAGTATAAATCTTAAAAAAGAGAGATTTTCAAAATTTATGTGGTATAATAAATAAAAATACAAATTCAATAAGAAGGTGAAATATTAAAATAATACTTCAAAAAAAGTTGAGAAAGGTAAACTATCCAAAAGGACAGGCCACAAAGTCATGGGTCTAAATCACTTTAGTGACATGACTGCCAAACTGCCAACTTTTTAAAATTAAATATAGTTGACAGTTTTTATTTAAAACTAAGACTATAATTATTTTGCCAATATTTCTCACATACCAAGAAAAAAACTACTCAGAAAAACCATTCCAAGATTCAAAAACCTACTCAAAGACCTATTTTATAAGATTATCAATAAAAATCGAGATACAACTTAAAAAATCTGTATCCTAATCCAAAGAACTTATCCTAACTAGAAAAGAATTGATATCTTATCTATTATATATTTAGCTTACAGACAACATTTTTCAAATGATACAAAAAGGAGGCGATGTCCCTTGATTGTATTGTATAGAATTACATTCTAAATCTAGCTTTTTTATTAGTAAAACTTATGCGTATAGTACTTTTATTAACCCGAAGGGCAGAATACCACGGGCTTGCCCGTGGGTATCTACTCTTGAAAGGTGGTAGGAGAAATGATGAGAAAATTGAGGATCCTGTTAATGTTTCTTTTTGTGTTTTTCATTACAGGTATTGCCTTCGCTGATATATATGTGGTAGCGGTCGTCCCGGGGACAGCGGGCGAGAAGGCGGGCTTGTATCCGGGTGACATCATCCACAGCATCGACCGTCAGCCCGTGGCCAGCCTTCTAGAGTTTGCCGGCATCGTACTTGACTTGCCGGATGGCATCCACACCATCCTCATCGAACGAGCGGGGGTCAAGCGCTTTGTCACGGTCCAAATACTGCCCGTCGATTTTGTAGCTTTTTTACTTGATTCTATAGATGCTCATGAAGCTAAGACCGAGGTGAACACGGCCATCTCGGTTCGACGGCTCGGTGTGAGCATCTCCAGCAGCATGCCAGGTGCCGCCGTTACGACCGTTAGCAGCGAGGCCAACCTTGCCTTGACCGAGGCGACCCGCAAGGTTATCCACAAGCCCTCCGATTCGCTGAGTGAGCGCCTCGCCGAGATCAACGTCCTGAAATACGCTTTCATTGATCCGAATACCGGACGCGTCAGCTTCATCGGCATCTATGACCCGGCTTACGCCTCCGGACCCATCCCCTACGCCGATCTGCTGGTCGAGGCGCTGGACCACCCCTATCCCGAATTCTCCTTGGACGAGGGGCCAGCAAAGCCTGCCGTGCAAGCAATCAACCAGCTGTTCGACAAGGAGATGCAGCATATCTATACGGATCCGGAGTATGGTATCAAGTGGATGCAAAACACCCTCGGGACCATCTTACAGTCCAAGGAACCCATTCCGGAGAAGCTGGTCTTAGATCAGCACTTAAAGCAGTTGGGTATCGAGCCCCAGGGGTTTGCGGCCTATCTCGATTTAAAGAAATCCAATGCTGATTTCACGAGCGAGGAGCAGTACCAGCTGGTGAAAAATTTCATGGGCAAGTTGTTTGCCAGCATTGGCATTGAGGAGCGTTACGGCAAGGCACTTATTACCATGTCGATGATTGGGCAGATGTTGAAGAGGGGCGAGACGAATTACGAACTGACCATGGAGCTGAGCGATCTTCTGGGTGTATCCGAGGAGATGCAGAGCATCCGCAGTGATCTCGGATCAAACCTCATCAATAATGATACCGCCGCGAGGCGGCTTTTTGGCTTGTTCTACGGCAACCTCCTCAAGGGTATGGGCGTGCCGGCGAGCCAGGTGGACGCCATGGTCGAGCCGTATCTCCGTGGCCCCCGTTGGGACGAGGAACTGGCTGCCGCCACCGATGCGCGAGCGGTAACCTTGGCAAAAGAGGCCTTCCTGCGGAACATATTAAAAAGCTTTGTACTTACACAGGCCTTTCTTAAGCGCATGTATTCGCTGCCCACGGTGTATTCCGGGGTAATGCTGTACGGCATGCGCGCCGACTCGCCATTGACGCGTGTCATGTTCGATGCCGACTACGCCTTGAAGTATGTCACCACTCTCAACCCGGACACCGCCGCCTTGCCGGGGTATCTGTCTACCGTCGAATTTCTCAGCGCGGCGGCTGAACGTTTAGGGCGTTCTGACGAACTCAAGGAGGGTTACGTCCGCTACTGGGTTCACCCCGGCGAGGTGAGGCTAGAACCCTTCACCGATAATAGCGGCGTGCGTTTCGCCTCGGCCACTCTGCGTATTAGCGTGGAGCCTCTGGATGATGCCTCAAAGAAAAAGGCATGGCTGCAGCAGGTGCTGAGCGAGTACGCAAACATACTCAACGAACAATACGACGACTATGCGCGCCTTTACCCCTCCCTGCATGTGATGCGCGAGACGGAAAAGGTCATCGCCCTAGCGCGCTGGATTAAACAGAATAGCCTCCAGGTCGATGTACCCAAGGCACGCCCGGTGGTCAATCCGGTGCCCGATCGGGTAGAAGGTTTCGTTAGCATCATCTATGTGAGAAAAGCCACCGGCACCACCGACGATATTTTTGTGTGTCCATCAGGCGGCGTCGTTTTCGGTCAGGATGAAGGCGACGGCTGGATAAAGACCCAGCCGAGCGTCACCACCACCCGCGATGTGTTGCAACAACTGGCCGCGAGCGTCGCGCTGGCGGAGCAGGCCTCGGCGGCGGCACTTAGCGGAAACATGGAGAGCGCGCGTGACCTGGCACAGCACAGCGCCGACGCGATGATAGGGCAGATCGACACCACCCAGCTAACCGACTTGGTGCCTGTGCCCGAGCCCACCAGTGTGGATGCTACGGTTCCCGTTGCGACCCGGGCCGCCGTCTCACAAGAGGCCATCGGCGCCCTTGATCGCAACCTCAAGGGGCTGGCTGAAGCCCGTAGCCAAACAGGTGCCGTCGAGGGTCTGCGCGCCACTTCACCGGAGGAGTACCAGCGAGCGGTCGCCGCCGCTAAAGACCTCGAAAAACGCTCCGAGGACAATCTCAAACGCCTGCAGGACCTTCTTACCTTATACCGCACCAAGCCCGCGCAATATCCAGCCGTGATGGTGGACCTGCGTAGCCTTGACCCCTCGAAACCGATGGTGGATGGCGGTCCGGAAAAGGATGCTGCGAGCGTAGTGCGTACCACGCTGCATAATGAGCAGGATCTGCAGAAGATTCAGGCGAAGATTGCTACTTTGCAACTAGATGCGAAGATAATTCGGTCGCGCCTTGCAATGTTTTCAAGAGCGTTGCTCTTGAACCAAGGTGAATATGAGAAATGGGCACAAACCATCGATGACTCGCTCGAGGATGCCTCTCAGAGGGCAAAGGAGTTTGGTAAGGACCTCCTATACGAGAGTGCGATGGGTTTCCTAGAGAAGATCGTCCAAAAGAAAAACTACGCCCTACTTGATAAGATCATTTTTTCAACGGATAGCGAAGAGCGGTTGTGGCTCGGAAGAGAGTTGCTCTCCCGGCATATCCATTTCGACAGAGTTACGGCTCTCCTCGAGTGGAACAGAATCAATGGTGACCTGGCGGAGTTGATGGCGAGTGATGAGAACAATTTGAAAAAATACCTGGATGCACTTCTCTTTGTGAACGACCTGTTTGAGACTACCGGTTTATCAAAGATAGCATTGAAGGGAACGCTCCCGGGAAAATGGTTTTATCTGACGAAAATGGCGGGTGAAACTGCCATGGACGTGGTCTCCATTCGTTGGGCGTGGTCCGAGACGCGCAAGCTCAAACAAGAGAAAGAACAAATCGAAATAGACGTTGCGTGGCTGTCGGCTCGTATGCAACTGGTTGAGGAAGAAGCGCAGTGCCTGACGCGCTGCCTCGACGCCTACACCGATGCCTGTACCAACAGGTGCGGGGGCAAGAGCAGATATTCGACTCCGCCGCCGCCGCTTAAGTGATCGAAGGAGTGCGACTATGAGCGGACATTCTGCAATGAGAGTGACCTTCGTCGTGATGCTATTCGCTTTCGTGGGCTTTGCGAGCAACGCTTTTGGTCAGAATGTGCCCGAAGAAGCAAAACGGCATTTCAGCCGCGGCATGGCTGCTGTTGAGATGGCGAAAAAAAAGACGGATTATGAGGAGGCGATCCGCGAGTTTCAGGAGGCGGCCGTCTTGCCCCTAGCTGGGCGGATGCTTGGTACAGCCTTGGGTTCGTCGAGGAGGAGTAGGCAGAGAAGTACGGAGAGGCGCTGACGATCCTAAAGCGATACCTAGAACTTGCCCCTGGTGCTCCCGAGGCGTCACAGGTGAGGCAGTTGATTGATAAGATTGCATATAAGCTGGAGCGGACACGCAGACGCAGGGGAATAGTTGGCTATTGGAATTTTGATGAAACAAGCGGAACAACGGCTGCTGACTCTTCAGGGAATAATAATGCAGGAACTTTGGTTAACAGTCCAAGTTGGATTGCTGGAAAAGTTAATAATGGTCTCAGCCTATCTATACACGGCGTCCTAAATGATTGCGCATAGTTGATGAAGAGTCAAATTGGGCTTTTGCCAAAGTCGGAATCGCTCGAACACGGTCGATGTCAGATCTTCCAGTTTCGGAAAATAACGATTATGCGTACAGAGTCGCCGCGTCAGCTTCCAAACGCGCTCAATGGGATTGAGGTCGGGGCTGTAAGGCGGAAGGAAGTCGAGTTGAAGTCGAGAACGATGATCGTCAAGCCAGGGCTGAAGAACAGCGGCATGCTGGGATCGCGCATTATCCACGACCAAGATCATCCTCTGGTTCGGCCGGGCGTGACACAGAAGCAACCCCAGAAAAGCCAGGAATGTCTCAGCGTTGAAGGGCGTGACCGAGAGAGTGACGGGGCGGCCGTCGGCCGGATATACGGCCCCGAAAACGGCCACCGACTTCCTGGTGGGGGCATGAAAAAGCATAGGATCGGGGTTTTCCGGGGGAATCCACATGACATACCGAGACCCGTGCTGCTGAAAGTGACATTCATCGGCAAACCACAAATCAACGTCCTCTCTTCGGGCCAGTTTTCGGAGTTTTTTTATAAAACCGAAGGGCAGAATACCACGGGCTTGCCCGTGGATGAATGAATAGGCGGCGATATGTTACAATGTGCTTATGGAAATAAGACTATCAGGACATAGTGCATATCGCACCGAATATCATCTAGTATGGATATCCAAATATAGCCGCCGTATCCTAAATCCTGGTCTACGGGAGTACTTAAGAAAACTTTTTCCGAAGATACTAAGAAGTCTACCCGGCTGTGAGATCATCGAATACAATATCCAGATAGATCATATCCATATGGTGATGATAATACCACGCTATCCAAGGTATATTGGAAAGAAAGTATTGTTTGGTCACCAGGATACTTTGTCTCTACTATAGGCTTGGATGAAAAGAGTATTTTAGAATACATAAAATGGCAACAAACCCAGGATTTAGGTCAAGCGAAGCTTGAATTGTTTTAGAAAGTGCCACGGGCTTGCCCGTGGGTATCTACTTTAATTATTTATTTAAATTTTATAACTTTTCATAAACGAAAAAATTCATCTAAACTTATTGGAGACAAATTTTTAATTTTCTTTCTTAAGTTATAAGTCTTTTTCGATAACTTACCTTCTGTCGCCTTCTGTGTAAAAACACGCCATCAGCCAATTTAATAATTTAGCGCTATTTTGGCTTTTTTTATTAAAAAGTACCTTCTTAACTTTCATTTCCTTTTCCTCTTCCGAAAATTCCTCTCTTGGGAATGACTTTTTACCCATTTCTTTAATTGAGTATACCCTAACCTATCCGAGTTGAGCACTAAAATACTATGAAGAGAGAACTTTTAAATTTTGGAGCTGCTTGGAGACTTAATATAACACAAGAGGTATTTTGTTATGTTATTATAAAAAATAAAAATACCGTTTAAACTATATAATAATAAAGGCTTTCAAAGAAATTATAAAAAATATTTTATAAAAAGGCTTGACTTCATATAACACAAAATATAAAATAGGTTATAATGTTATATAAAGGAAGGTGGTAATTATGAACTCAGTAGAACCGATAAAAGATAAAAAGAAGATTTTAGCTATTAAAAGGAATCTAAAAGAGGAAGGGAATCCCCGGAATTATGTCTTATTTGTTATGGGAATTAATACTGCTCTAAGAATAGGTGATTTATTATCGTTAAAAGTAAAAGATATTATTAATTCAAAAGGTGATTTAAAAGAATTTCTTCACATTAAAGAAAGTAAAACCGGGCGTCAAGCTAAAATATATCTAAATGATACAGTCAAAGAGGCCTTAAATTATTACTTCGATAAGGTAAAAGGAATTGACCCGGACAGTTATCTTTTTAAAAGCGAAAGAAGCAATGAAAAATTAGATCGGATCCGGGTTTGGAGCTTAATTCAAAAATGGGTAAAATTGGCTGGCCTGGAAGGTGAGCGATACGGGACCCATAGCTTAAGAAAAACTTGGGGCTATCAGGCTAGAATGCAGGGTGTTTCAATTAGTCAGATTCAAAATAAACTTGGCCATAAATCCCCGGCTATAACTTCAAGATATATCGGGATTGATCAAGAAGAAATTAATAATGTAGAAAAAGAAGTTTGTATTTAAGCAAGTTTTTAATAGCGAATATCGAATTTTCATAGGCAAATCCTATAAGCAAACCTTTAAAGAAATGCAAAAAAACGCATAAATTTTAACGAATATAAGGTTTTAGGATAACTTTGGCTATTAAATAACAAGGGGGCTTAAAATGAAAATGGTAATAGAAGATATAAAATTATTTTTACTTTGTGTTTTCCTGATATTTTGTATAGTTCTTTTATTTCATATATGTATAGGCTTTTGTTACCAAATTCCTTTGAAAAATTTGCTTTTGTCTATAAAATATAGTTGTCCGTTTGTATTGGGTTTGGCCATAGTTTCATGGATAATACTTAAAGATTCAGGAGCTTGAGGTTGAATGCTAAGCGAGTTATTAAATAATAAAGAGGGTTTTAAAAAATGATAAAAAAAATTGTTATGTCAATAATTGTAATAGTTATTTTAGTATTATTTTTTAAAGGATATTCTTATTTTGTGGGTTTTGATGAATGGACAAAACAAACCCGGGCTGATTTTGAAATTTTAAGCATATTAAATAAATTAAGTATTTTTATATTTGTTTTTTTTGGTTTATTAGCTTTAATAAAAAAGTATTCTTCTAAGTCTATTAGTAGATCTATCACTGACAATATACATGGTCTAACCTTTATTATAGTATTTTGTACAACATTAACCTTTATTATACCGTTTATAGCTTTTAAGGATTTCTTTGATTCTTTTGTCTGGTTTATTAAGCAATATTCGATAATAAGCTTTATTTATCTATTTGGTGTAGCAAGCTTATGTATTAAAATACTTAAATTTTATTAGGAGATAAATATGGAAAACAAAACAAGTAATTTTATTAAAACGGAAACGTTAAGAATTGATAGAACATTATTTCGTGGCAAAATAATTAGCATTCTTATAGGATATATTGGTATAACTTTATGGCTTAATGCTATTCGTGCTACTGCACCGCTTTGGTTTGTATGGGTGCTAATAGTAATTCAATTTTTGCTATATTTTTCAATTTTCTCTGTTAGCTATACTCGTGCATCAGTTATTGGGCTTAATAAGAAGTTTGGATTTATTTTTTTCGTTGCCCTTGCTACTTTAGGAAGAGTAAACGATTGGGAATTATTTATTATCCCCTTACTTTTGGTAGTTATGTTTATATTTTCAGAAAAAAATACCAAACAGCCTTCTACTTCCGATAATCCTAATTACAGGAAGTAGAAATAAAGGAGTTAGAATGTGTCAACAAAGAATTACAAGAGATTGGTTTAAGAGCAGAAAGAAAAGCCGGAGAACTTTTAAATAAAAAGCCGGAATTTTTAAGCAATGATAAGGAAAGGTAGAAGGTAATCATAAGTGGAGCCTCAAAGTCAAGAGAATTTTGAGGGTGTTTGAAGACCTGATCTAGGATAATTTTAGAAAAAAGGGCTATTCCAGAGAAATGCGGGATATTATGATAGAAAAGAAGAAGTATATCGCACAAAAGGAAAAAAAGGAATTACGTCTTAAACTTTATAAAAGAGATAGAAGCAACTGCCACTATTGCGGGATAGAAGAAGAAGATTTTTTCCAGATATGGGGAAAATTCTACGGTGGCAAAAGAAGAAAATTGGAAGTGGACCGCAAAGACAATAAAAAAAGCTATAATGAAGAAAATTGCGTTTTAGTCTGTCCCATCTGTAATAGTGCTAAAAGCGATAGATTTACCTATGAGGAGTTTAAGAAGGTAGGTAAAGTAATAAAAGAGATGTGGCTTTCAAGGAAAGAAGTTATTAAAAAAGCGAAAAGTAAAAGTAGAAGGAATTATACCAGAAGAAAATTTGACCCCCCTTAAAAGCGAAATTTGAAGGTCTAAAATTAGCCTGATTAGAGATAAAACCCTTATATACCATAACTTTTAGCTATTTTTTAGATTTAAGGTATATGACAGGGGATAGATTAAAGGGATATCTAAAGGCAACAAATGCGAATAAAAGCACTTTTAGAAGGTTTTTAGGGGTATTCTGAGCGAATTATTATAATAAAATAAATGGTATAATTTGATATATAAAGGAAAAATTATGAGTAAAATGGCAATCTTTATCGATGGAGGATATATTAATCATTTGTTTAAGGATAATTTTGTAATTGACAATTATTCTATCGACTATGAAAAGTTTATAAAATGGATAAGTGGCACTTCTACGATACTTCGAGCTTACTATTACGATTGTCTTCCTTATCAGTCTCCTCAACCTACACCAAGAGAACGCAAATTCATCTCCAAGAAACAAAAATTTTTTTTCTCTTTAGAGAAGATTCCTCGATTCTGTGTTAGACAAGGAAAATTAGCATACCGAGGAAAGGATAATGGCGGTAAACCTATCTTTATCCAAAAACGAATAGACTTGCTACTCGGATTAGATTTAGGTTCTCTAGTAAGTACCCGTAAAGTTGATGAAGTAGCAATCGTTGCTGGAGATAGTGATTTTATACCGGTTGTAGAATTTGCTAAAAAAGAAGGGGTAATAGTTTGGTTAATTCATGGTCCTTTTGGAACTTATCATAAGGATTTGTGGCAAGCAACTGATGAAAGAAAGGAAATAACTCAAGAAATTGTTAACAATGTTATTTCTTTATCAGCAAATAATAATGAGAAAACCGCCATTTAGGCGGCCTCTCTTGGATCAACACCTAGCCTCCTATTTAGAACGCTAGGGATTATATTTTTATTATAAAGATATAAAAATATATCAATATAATTGCTGTAATATAATATATCACGAAAAATTATTTTGTCAAGTTTATAATTTCAATAATTGAAATTACGGTTGAAAAGGAATATTTATGAGAAAATAGCAATAATAAATTTTAAGGGTGGAACCGGGAAAACTACGACAGCGGTCAATTTAGGTTACGCCTTATCTCTTAAAGATTACAAAGTTTTAATTATAGATTGTGATCCTCAAGGCTCAATATCAAACTGGTTTGGGATAGATCCCGAATATACCATAATACGATTTACTTACAGATAAAGCTCAATTAAAAGATTGTATCTATCAAGCCAGGCATAACTTAGATATTTTCGCAAGCGATAAATATTTAGCACGGATTGAGCTTATATTAGCTAAAGAAAAGGACGTAGAAAAGGTTTTTAATAAAAAACCTAAATCTCTAAAGGGATACGATTTTGTTTTTTTAGATTGTCCCCCAAGTTTAGGTATAATAAATCTTAATGCTTTGGAATATGCAGAAGAGATATTTCTACTTCCTCTCAATTTCTTATTTTTACTCGAAATAGCTTTCTATCTTTTTGAATTTTCTTTAATTGTTCCAAAAATTGTCTAAAATCCTTGAATTTTGGGAATAGTATAAGTAGAGAGCATATTTTAATGTGCGGGGAAAATTGTGGCACTTGACAAGCATAATATAAAAATTATATAATTTAAATCTCTCTCGGATAACTAAAATGAGTCATTACTCAACTAAAATGAGTTATTACTCAAACACATTAAATGGAGGCACCCAATGTTTGTAGTAGATGCTTATGTTGCAATTAAGATATCTAATCTTCCCCATAATGAACAAATTAGAGAAGCAAGGAAACGAAAAAATATGATGCAGAAAGAATTAGCAGAAAAAATAGGAGTATGCTCGTCTTATATCTGTAAATTAGAAAAAGGAATAGAGGCCCCAAGCATTGAGTTAGCCAAAAAATTGGCTAACAGCTTAAAGCCATATATTAATAAAAGAATTTTTATAAAAAAAATATTATCAAATAAGGGTATAAAAGAAGAGGATTTATTTCCTTTTAAAAATTTTTTAGCTACGTTTAAAAAATATTTTCTCCTCTAGCATATTTATAATAACTACGTTCTTAACTTATCAAGCTTGTATATTCTCAAATTTACAAAAAGGAAAGCAAATTATATCTATATATATTGAAGTAACCTAGCTGAAAGGATAGGACACAAAGTTGTAGTCTAACGCATTTGTGGCTATTATTACTAAACTGCCGGTTATTTGTTTACGCGTATTTTAAAAAATTTAAACTTATTAAAATAATCAGAAAAATTTTGAATGAACTTAACTAAGTATCTTTAAATTATTATAAGCTGATCTTTAAAAAGTTTTAAGCTGGAATATAAGAATATTAATAAATTTATAAGGAGGGATAAACAGAAGAAAATCATGTAAGTTTTTTCTCCTAATTCTTTATTCTTTCCTTCTTTCTGACCGTGATATTTACCAAGCAAAAAGGGGGAAACGGTAAAGATAAGATCGTGTTCAGAAATCAAAGGAAAGAATAAAAATAAAAGGAGGAGGAAAATGTTTGTTCGTGTTACAAAGGAGGAAATAATGAAGAAATTATTCACTAAAGAGGTAACTGATAAGATAGAAGGTAAAATAAACAAGAATGGTATTGACGGAATTGATATAAAAGACCTAGTAGTATATATTTCTGCATTTTTTAATGACAAAACGGAGGCAATAGAAGAAGGAATAAAAGGCCTCAAAGATACATTTGATAAATCTTTTACAGAAAATAGAATGCTAAAGTTGGTTATAATTGCTATCCTTATTCCTCTATGGGGGCTCTTTTTACAATCAGTATTCTTTAAGTGAGAAATTATTCTACTTAAATATTCAGAAATATTAACCAGAAAAAGGGGATTAAATTTTATTTAATCCCCTTTTTCTTTATACCTTTGTCGCCTTCTGTCTAAAAGCACGTCGTTTACTCCTTCTATCAAAAATAAAATCCTTATTTTATATACATTTCAGATTACATATTTACGCCATCTCGGCGTCTTTTTTACTAAATGTTGACAAATTCTATTAAAAGCATAAACTAAAATAATGAACTTAAGTTCGGATATAAACAAGTTAGGCAACATTTTACTTGGCGGATTGAGGGGGGGGTGATGCTATATGAAATGATTTGATGTAAGGAAGGTAAGGTCTTCTATGGTCGATAAAGGCCTTTCTTTAAGAAAGATACAGGCCAAATAAGAAAAAAAAGAAATAAAAGGCGGTAAATAAAATGTATACTTTATACAAAGAAGTAGAAATTCTTGAAACAAAGGAAACAGTTGGAACAGGCTGGTTGCCGCCAATGCCTGATCTGCGGGACTATTCTGTGGAACATCAGGATATAAAAAATATGGCTAAAAAGCTTGGTTTAGTCGGCAAGACATTGACACTCCCTGCAATAGTTGATCTGAGGCAGTGGTGCTCGCCAATAGAAAATCAGTTAAATCTCGGCTCATGTACAGCCCATGCTGGTGTAGGGATAGTTGAATATTTTCAGCGAAGGGCTTATGGTAAGCACATAGAAAGTTCCCGCCTCTTTGTCTACAAGGCTACCCGCAATCTGATGAAGGTGACGGGCGATACAGGGGCATGGCTCAGGAATGTCATGGGCGCACTTACACTGTGTGGGGTGCCTGACGAGAAGTACTGGCCTTATAATGTACCCGACTTCGATAACGAACCACCTGCCTTTGTCTATGCAGTTGCGAACAACTATGAGGCACTCAAATACTTCTGCCACGACATTATAGGTGCAGATGTACCACCTGCTACGGTACTTTCAACGGTAAAGCAGTATCTGGCTGCCGGGGTCCCTTCAATGTTCGGCTTCTGGGGATTCCCCTCATTTGATAACACCAATGTGAAAGGCTGTATACCTTACCCCTGTTCCGGGGAGAGTGCCCAGTGGGGACACGCAATAGTTGCGGTCGGTTACGATGACGGCAAGAAGATAAAGAACAAGAAATGCAACGAGGAAACTACAGGGGCGCTGCTGATCCGCAATTCGTGGGGAACGAGCTGGGGTGACAATGGATACGGCTGGCTGCCCTATGATTATGTCCTCAACAAACTGGCTTTGGATTTTTGGTCTCTTTTATCAATGGAGTGGGTTGATACAAAGCAATTTGGCATTTAGACAAGGCAGTAGAATAGTGTAATAACATTTAATAGCCAAGCAAACGATCGCCTAACATGGGGTTGCCGACTTCACTGCGCTTCGTCCAAATCGCCTTCGGCGGCTTCGGTAACCCCGGAACCGTTAGGAGAAAATTTATGCCATATCAATACAAAAGAGAACCATTAAATAATGATGAACTAAATAAGTTAACTAATTCCTGTGATACTTTCAGGGAAAAATTTGTTATTTAGGCCCTTTTAGATACAGGCCTTAGACTATCAGAATTTGCTGATCTTAAAAAAGAAAACATTCAATGGCAAGAAAGAAGACTGGTTATCTACGGCAAGGGCGGTCCCTATGGCAAAAAAACAAAAAGGCGTATTATCCCCATAACAGACAGGGTTAAAGGGTTAATTGAATACCACTTTGCCGAAAATAACAACACCGGAATGAGCAAAAGAACAATTGAAAGAATAGTAAAAAAGTGGCTGATAAAGCGGGAATTTCAAAGAAAGTCAGTCCTCATGTTTTAAGACATACTTTTGCAATAAATTGTATTAAAAAAGGTATTTCTACCAGAGCCCTTCAATCTCTTTTAGGCCATGACAGATTAGCAACTACTGAGATTTACCTAAATTTATCTCCAGAAGACGCTATTAGAGAATTTTTAAATAAATGGTAAATATAAATTTTATGATAATATATAGACACTTTGAGTTTAAATAAAAAACAAAAGAAAATGAATATAATTATCAGAAGAAAAAATTAGAAAAAGGTCGATTCAATAATTAAAAACTAATTATAGAGAAAGGATAAAAATATGAGTTTAGTAATTATAACTTATGTGCCAGAGGGTATTGTTATGGCTTCTGATAGCCGTCAATCAATAACCATTGAGGGTAAAACGCCCGAGGGTAAAGAATTACCAAAGGTTGATACAGTAAACTCTGACAATGTCTATAAAACTTATCTCTTATCACTAAAAGATAAAGAGGGTAAACCAATTTTTGAAGTAGGAGTAAGTTCTTTTGGACAAGATCTTTTGGATGGGATTTCAATAGCAAGCCATGTTAAAAGATTCTCAGAAGAAAAATTAACAGATGAAGATGATATTACTACAATTCCTAAAAATTTAGTGGACTTTTTTAGGAAATTATTCCCGAATGCCAACACGGGATTTCATGTTGCAGGATATAAGATAGGAAAAGAGGGCGAGGTAAGTGAACCGTATATTTATTATTGTCATGTATCGCAAAATACCGTTGAACGAAAGAATGTAAAATCAGATGGTAATTTAAATTATGGCGCTACTTGGTCAGGACAGATTGATGTTTTAACTGGAATTTTGCAGCCAACTTTGTTGCCAGGACTAGAAGGCAAAGCCGTAACAATGCACAAACCGCCGATAGTATGGGGCACAATGGCCTTACAAGACGCAATAGATTTTTCAATCTATGCTATTCGCACTACTATTGATACTATTCGATTTCAAGCTCGTCCTAAAAATGTGGGTGGCCCAATCGATGTCTTAGTTATTACTCCTGATGGTGCAAAGTGGATACAAAGAAAAGAGTTAAAGGGTGAATAAATTATGTTATCCGAAAACGAAAAACAGGTAAAAGAATTAATAGAAGCCAAACTAACTGGCACTAATCAAGAAGAGGCACGATTATTCCATATTTCTGTCGAAAGAAAGTTAGAGGCAATGAGGTTGTGGTTTCAAAATGTCGAAGCTCTTTTACCATATTTTGCTCCTTCTACAGGTACCTTTAGTACAGGAGTTCATTCGGAAACAAAAAAACCAATAAGTTTAGAACCTCCGCTTATCGATACTATTAATAAAATGAGCGCTTATATAGATGCTTTTTTTATGAGCGCCAAAAGTACTCTCGATACTTTTGCCCATGAGGTGAGAAGTTTATATGATTTAGGTAATCACAGTGATGATCTATATTTTGAAAATGCCATTGATCTCCTTAAGAGACATCATTCTGATAGTGAATTAAATTCTTATGTAGAGTCCATTGATATCAAAAATTCCATTTGGTTTTCGGATTTGAAATTGTATAGGAAAGCATCAGCTCATGAAAGCATTATCCAAATCGAACCCTCTATGGACTTGGATTTTTTATCAGGGGAATGGAAAAATTTAATATTAAAATTACCCATTGATCCCACTCAGAGGCCGTTAACTTATAGTGGTAAAAATTTTATTAATACAGGTAAAGAAATTATAGATGAATTGACTAAATTTATTATCGAAAGCTACAACAAAATTTTAAATGATATAAATAATGGTAAAACAAAAATAATCTTGTAATATATTGGGCCAAAAGTTTAGTAAACAACTTATAAAAATTTTGCAGGAAGGTAAAGACATTCCCAACGTCTTTTAAAGATGTTTTATCTCTATAAATAAAAAAGAAATAGATATTGACATCTAATTTTTTTTCAGTTAAACTGTATAAAAATAAATCTATATTCATATTTTATAGGTGAAACAATAAATGCAAACTTCAGATGTCCTAAAAAAAATAGATATTCCCAGACACAAACTGTATTATCTGGAGCAAAAAGGCTACATCAAGCCTAAGAAAATAACTAGAGGCGATCTAGAGATGAGAGAATATACAGATGAAGATTTTCGCAAAATCCAGATAATTTGGAGCTTTTTAAAGCAAGGTTTTAAACATAAGGTTGCCTATCAAAAGGCAATAGAAAGGCTGAATAAGATTTAAACCAGTACTTTATCTAAAATCTAAAAAAGGTTAAGATAAAATATAATTATGAATAAGGGAAATGCCCAGAAACTTAAAAAGCCTAAAGTCATTGCTGTTGCCAACCAAAAGGGAGGAGTGGGAAAGACAAACATCACTTTTAATCTCTCCGGAGCTTTAGCTGAAAAAAACAAAAGAATTCTCCTTATAGATTTGGACCAGCAGGGCAATCTTTCTTCTTCATTTTTAGAAAATATCTACAACCTTAAACTTACCGTTGCTGACCTTTTTTTAGATAATGACCTTGATCTGGCAAAGGTTATTCAAAAGACTTCTTTTCAGAATATAGATATTGCTCCTTCTAATATTGATTTAAGTAAAATAGACCTGCAACTGGCCGGAGAGCCGGACGCCCAGTATTTTTTAGCGGACAAACTAAAAGATTTAAAAGAAGATTATAATTATATAATCATTGACTGTCCTCCCAGTTTAGGTCTGGCCACCAGAATCGGCCTGGTAGCCGCAGATGAGGTTATTATCCCTTTAGAGTGTCAGGAATGGGCGGTTAAAGGGACTGCCTATTTAAGAGGTGCCATAACCAAGATAAGAAAAAGGGCAAATCCCAAGCTCAAAATAATGGGTTATATTATAAATAAGTTTGTCGGAAGAAGAAAGTTGGAAGAGGTGTACCACGAAATTGTTTTAGAGGGTTTTAAAGATAAAGTATTTAAAGTAGAGTTAAAGAACAGTGTAAAATATGCTGAAGCAACTACTCTAAAAAAACCAATTACTTATTATCTACCCTCTTCAGAACAGGCAGAAACCTATCGAAAATTAGCTCAGGAGATTATAAATCATGGTTAAAAAAAAGGAAAATATTTTAAGAAAATTTGCCAAAGATACTTTTACTTCTCTTCCCATTCAAGAAGAAGAAGAGGCTATTAGGGAAGAAAGAAAGGGAATTCGGGAAGGAACTAAGGGACTTTCCGGCGCCAGAATTATTGATATTTCTAGAATAAAATCAGACCCTGACCAACCCAGAAAAAGCCTAAACCAAAAAAGTTTAAATGAATTAGCAGATTCAATAAAAAAGCACGGACTACTACAGCCGATTACTGTAGAATATATAGAACGAGAAGATTGTTTTAAGATAATCAACGGTGAGCGAAGATATAAAGCGGCCAAATTAGCCGGGATTCAAGAACTGCCCTGTATTATTAAATATATTGATAAACATGTCCGTCTTATCCATCAGTTAATTGAAAATATCCAGAGGCAAGACCTTCCGCCGCTTGAGGAAGCAGAATCTATCCAGGCCTTGATCAATAAAAAAAGAATGGAAAATTCAAAATATTCCCAAAGAGAAGCCTCTAGAGAATTAGGAATTCCAAAAAGTTATATTAATGAAATGCTTACTCTACTTAAACTGCCTAAGGATATAAAAGAGAGTGTCCGAACATCGGACAGTGTGCCAAAATCCTTATTATTACTGCTTGTCCGGCAGAGTAATGAAAAAAATATAAGGGAGTTTTACAGACAAATAAAGGAAGGGAAATTAACTGTACGGGAGGCAAAAACAGAACTTATAAAGTCTAAAGATAAAAAAGGAAGGCCTAAATACTACGAATACAAATTTAAATCTCCTGAAAATGAATTTGTTTTAAAGATCAAATTTAGAAAATCTGAGGTAGAACAATCCGAGATAACTAATGCCCTTTATCAGGCATTAAATAGTCTAAATAAATAATTAAAGATACTGGATTTTAAAGTAAAAAATAGTGGTATTTTAATTAAGAAATAGTGGGTTTGGAATTAAGAAATACCGTAGTTGGAATTAAGAAATACCGTAGTTGGAATTAAGAAATACCGTAGTTGGAATTAAGAAATACCGTAGTTGGAATTAAGAAATACCGTAGTTGGAATTAAGAAATATGCTTGTTATCCTTTATTTATAGGGATTTACTGAAACATACAATATTAACAATATATAACAATAACAACAACATTTCTCTGTTGTTGTTATTTAAAATAATTAAAGAGGGAAGAAATGAAAGAATCCGAAGAGATCACTATAAAAAATAATAACGAAATTGATTTACCAAAGATAATAAATTCCGAAGTAAATTTATTAGTATTTCCATTTTTTTCTCTTTCCACAAAAGGCCTTAAAAATAAAACTACAACCATTTATCGGGAAATAATTAAAAAAGGGAATCAAGAAATTAATCTTTTATGGAAAGTTTCTTCTAACTCTGAATACGGCTATCCAGGACCATTTGATAGAAAAGTACAACAGGCTATTTCGGAAATTTTATCGGAAATATTAAAGAAAGAAGGGGAGATAAAAAATCCTATTCCTTTAGGTTCTTTATATAACATTTGTAGGAGAATGGGAATCAGTGAATCCGCAGGAGAAAATTATCGTATGATTAAAAAAACTTTAGAAAGGATAAGAGCAACTACCATAAAATCAGTAGGCACCTTTTATTCAAAGGAAGGCAAGCAATGGGTTGACGATAATTTTAGTTTATATGATAGGATAGTCTTTAAAGGCAAAGAATTACCTAACAATGAAATAGCTGATAATAACTATTTATTTTTAGGAAGCTGGTATCTCCAAAACCTAAATTCCTTCTATATAAAACCGATTGATTATAATTATCTACAAAGCCTAAAAAGCAAAATAGCCTCAAGACTATATGAAATTTTAGGGGTTAAATTTTATGGTTTGAGAAATAAAAAACAAAGTTTTATCTGTTATAAATATTCTAAATTATGCCAGCTTCTTCCTGTAACCCCTCACGAATATATTTCTTTAGCTAAACAACAGCTAAACCCGGGTAATAATGAACTTAGAGATACTGGTTTCATTTCAAAATATGACTGGAGTGAAAATGGAAATAAGGACTGGCTTATATATTATTGGCCAGGAGAGAGAGCTAAAGAAGAAATGAAAAGGGCAAAGATAAAAATTATTGGCAGTCAGATAGAAGAATATTTACCAGAACCAAAAAAAGGATTTAAAACTTTTTCTGAGGGAGAAGTTAATTTTATTGATAGGCTAGTAAAGCTTAATGTTTCTAAGATAACTGCTGAAAATCTAATAAAAAATAATGATCAAGAAGTGATAGAAAAATGGATTGAGGCAATTAATTATTCTAACGCTGATGATAAAGCGGCCTATTTAGTGAAGGCCATCAGAGAAAATTGGCAGGTCCCTGAGGAATATTTGAGGAAGAAAAGAGAGGAACAACAGAAAGAGGAAGAAGAAAAAATAGAATTTATTAAAATAAAACAAAAAGAAGAGGAAAATAAAAAGAGGCAGGAAGAGATTAAAAAGATAGAACAAATTTATAATTCTCTTGATCCTCTACAGCAGGAAGAGATAAGAATAGAAACAGAAAACAGACTACCTGATTTTTTGAAAGTGCAGTTGAATAAGGAAAGAGTTAAAGGAAAAACGTCAAAAATGCTTGAGGTTGTCTTAGAAGAAAAGAAGAGGGAAATAATAAGAAATTGGATTAAAGAAGGAAAAATAAATTGAGTCTTTCTGCTTTTTTTGCAGGAATTGAAATAACATGGGAGAAAGAATATGGGCAAAAGTGTATTTAGTGATTCTGCAGAAGATATCCGGGCGTTACAGGAAAAGGTTGAGGATGAATTAAGTAAAGAATTCAAAAAGGGTAATGGAGTTTTCTTTACGCCTTATAGAATAATCCAGAAACTTATGGATCTTGCAGAGATTAATGTTGGCGACAAAATATTAGATCCATCTTGTGCGATAGGACAGTTTCTTGGTCCTATAGTAGATAGATTAATCCTAAAAGGTAAAAAGCAAGGATTACAGGATGAAGAGTTGGTAAAAGTTATTACCCAAGATGTTTATGGGACGGATATAAATGAAAGGTTTGTAAAACTTTGCAAGAAATATCTGACTGAAAAAATTTATAGACTTTCAGGACTAAAAGTTAAGTTTAAAATTTCTAAGAAAGATTTTCTTTCAGAAGATTGTGAGACAAAATTTGATGTGGTGATTGGAAATCCGCCTTATGGAATTCCAGGATACGACCCTCATTACCCTATAAGATTTACTAGAGATCAAAAAGAGAAGTACAAAAAGTATTTTAAAACGTGGAAGGGAAAATATAATATCTATGCATTGTTTATAGAACAAGGAGTAAATATTTTAAAAAAGGGGGGTCGGCTTTCTTTTATCGTGCCTGGTACCTTTATGATTCTGAATGAGTTTGAAAAACTTAGGAGATATCTGTCTACGATAGGGAAGACAGAAATAGAATATTTAGGAAATAATGTTTTTAAGGACGCACAAGTTGCTACGGTCTTATTAAAGGTTACGAAAGGAAAAAAAGGATTAATACTTAGATCTGATAATTATTGTAACGAAAAAGAGATATACGATGGCGGTCTTATAAGATTTGAAGATGAGTTTACGAAGGATTTGGAGAAGAATGCACCATGTAGATTAGGGGATTTGTTTGATATACATATTTCAGCAAGGAGCCCTGAAGTTGCAAATAATCCATTTGTTATTAAGACCCAACAAGGTGAACAGCGACGAGGGTGGTCAAGCAATAAGCCTGAGACGAAAGGCGAAGATACGAAAGAATGCTTAGAAGGGTGTCTGCCTATTCTAAACGGTAGAAACCTTAGGCCTTTCAAGATAGATTATAAAACTGATTTTTCTGGCTACTGGATAAAAGCTGATAAAATAGGAACTTTGAGAGATTATTATTTGAAAAAGCGCATAGCAGTTGGACATACCAAGGGAGGGAAGATAGAATCTGCTATCGATGACAAAAAATACCCCTGGATTTCTGATGTTTACTTCTTAATTCCCAAGAATAACTTACAGTTATTATTTTTGAATAATAAAGTAAAGGTCACTCTAAAAGAACCGGAACCATTGATAGGAATGCCGAAAGCTTTTGCAAAGGAAACAAAAGATGGGTGGTATATACGATGTTCAGAATGTAAAACAAAAATAGACTTAGAAGAGTGCCCTGCTCCCGGCGGAATGACGGCTAATATTAAGAAGTGTTATGAGTGTGGAATTGATATGGCAGTTTATCCGCCAAAATCCAAATCAACCCAATCAGCAAAAAAGAGGGAACATTTAAGTTTAGAAGAAGTAACTTATATTTTAAATTCTCCACTATCGCAAAAATTAATGAAGACTCTCTACCGAGATATAACACCCCATACTACGTTAACCCAACTAAAGATTTTCCCTGTCTATCCAATAGATAAGTGGAGGGAACTGGAGGAAAAATATGGAAAAGATAAGCAAAATTAATTGGCAAAGGTTTAAAGAATTAGTAAGCAAATTAATTAGATATAAGACTCAAACGACCAGTGTACCAGTTAGGGCAGAAAGTTGGGAAGAAGTCGTTTATGCCGTTCTTCTCTATATGGAATATAAAGTTGTATGGGAGCCAACATCACATGCAAAAGGAGTCGACATAAAAGTAGAAATTAATGGAGATGAGTTAGGAATATCTGTGAAAGGTGGGAAGGTAGTTACAAATGATCGTAATCTGCTTACAATATCGTCCTACCGTCTCACCAGATATGGTGGTATAGAAAGTATGCTTGAGTTTCTAAGAGAAAATGCGGAAGAAATAGATATATATCTTATATGTGCGAGGGAAGAAAAAGGAGCAAATGTGAAATATCGTGTTTTTAAAATAACAGCCCATGAGCTTGTCCCTGATGAGATGCTAGATTCTTCTAACTGGGAAGAAGACAATCAGGCATGGATATTAACAGAAGGAACAAAAAAAGGGTTGGAAGCCAGGATTGTTAAAAAAATGTCTAACCAATTATGGTACACGATTTCGCTTAATTACCTTCCATTAGAGATGCTTGTAGAAATGACTATTTCTAAAAAAGAGATAGGATTAGCTTTAGTCGAAGTTTTAAAGTCGTTAGATAAGTAAAAGTATCTATTATATGCCAACCATTTAAAGTTATCCCGTAAACTAATTAAGTTTTGTTTACCGAAGCAAAAAGCTGTGGTGCTTGTTCCTTTTGTTGGCTCAGGGTCTGAGTGTGTTGTTGCTAAACAACTTGGGGCATCCTACATAGGTTTTGAAATTAATTCTGATTATATAAAAATTAAAGTTCTGAGAAAATAGATTATAAAGCGAAGATAAAAAACCACTTAAAAGGAAATAGACAATAAGGGAGAATATAGGTTTATTTTCTACTATGAGATTGTCTTAAGCTTTTAAAGCACCTTCATCTATTTTATTTTTTATTTCTAAAAATATTTTAGGAGTGAAAATTACGAACCCATTATCAAATCTTTTTAAATCTTTATTTTCAATAAATTCTTTATAAGCTTTCCGGAGAGTTCCATCATTCCTAGTTGGATTTTTAAATATATCACCGGTTGGCACTTTATAATTAATTGGATAAAACAAACCATTCATAATTTTATTTTTCTGTTTTGCTACTCTAACTTCTCTGCTGTGTGTTTCTTTTTTAACCTGAAAATTAATTTTAATACCTTTATAATTTGCTCTAAAATCAACCCCTAGATGATCAAGCTCGGCAGACATCTCAATAGAACTCTCACCAAAAACCGATTCTGCCACATAACCTGCATGTATTTGAGTTATAAGACTTGCCCATGTCCTATAAATTCTAGCAGGCAATCCCAAATAGAAACATCTCTCACACATCATTATTTTTTTTCTAAAATATTCTAAATCGTTATCATATCTATATAGGTATTTTTCATAAAATTGATCATAGTCTATGAATAGTTTTTTATCCCAATAAATCTCATATAAAAGAGCGATTGCTTGTATGTTTTTAGGAAGGTCCATTTCTACAATTTTGATAGGCCTATATTTTTCCCTGTAAGAATGAAGATTTATTGATTTTAGGAATTCTTCAAATTTTATAATATCCATATAACACCTGCAAATAATCTCTTAAAAGCTAAGTTAATTTAAGCATAATAGCAAACCCATTAACAAAGTCTTGGATTACCTATACCATTTCCTGGTTAGCTAGATAATATTAACTAGTTAGGAGACTTTAGGCATTTTGCTATATATATTAATAACAAATAAAGAGTATTAATTTTAGTATTACTATCGTATTAAATTTAATCTTAAATAGTACTACTTTTAATCTTAAAAGGCCTTTTTTAGGTTCTGCGCTATATTTTCTGTAAAAGTTATCTAAAAAAACTTGAAGGGGTCATCAAAAACCTCCATAATAAAAAAACAAATACTAATACCATTAAAGAGGTAATTAAAGATGACCCAACTAAATAGTACTTCATTAAGAGAAATATTTCAAGAAGAAAAAAGAAAATAAATAGAGATAAGGGTAAGCGAAACGGTTTAGCTATTACCTGCAAATCCTGCCGGAGCAAATATAGCAAAGAGTATTATCAAAATAATAGAGAAAGGATTTTAGATAGAGCCAAAGATTTTCAGGCAAAAAACTATCAGAAAGTTAAAAAAAGGAAATTTTCGGGTGGACTCGGACCGGAATATCGATGTTCAGACTGTGGAAAGGCATTTTGGGGCGGGTCTGAAGATAATACTTGCCCGGATTGCGGTGGGAAATTGATTTTAGCGAAAAAATACAAAAAAATTAAGCTTTAAAGAGGATTTGCTAAAACAGAAGGATATCATAAGCGGAGCCTCAAAGTCGAGAGAATTTTGGGGGTATTTGAAGGCCTAATCTAGGCTAATTTTAGAAAAAAGGGCGAGTAGAGTAAATATTTTAAAAATTTTAAAAAATAAGGAATTGCTTTGAAAAGACAGATTATACATAAAAATCCGAAATGGGTAGCTGATTATCACCAGGATTTTAGATTAGGAGAGAGGAGTAAATTTTTTAAGGTTTGTAGTAAGTGCGGAGAAACAAAACTATTAATCAAATTCTCTCCGGATAAAAGACTTAAGAGAGGTCGGGTAAATATTTGTAAGGAGTGCCGGAGTAAATATTATTTAGAACGCTATTACCAGAATAAGGAAAAAATCTTAGAGAAGGCGAAAGCATATCGGCAAAATCATAAATGAGACCGGAGAAATTATTTTCGGGAATATTACGAGAAACATAAGGAGCAAAGAAAAAAGACCTCTCGGGAATATTACCTAAAGAATAGGGAGAGGATTCTGGAGAGAGTTAAGAAATATAGCCAGGAGCATAAAGATAAAATCAGAGAATATAAAAGGGGATATCGGCTTTTAAGAAAATGAAAACAAATATAAAGGGAAAGAAGGAATTAAGAGAAGAACTTTATGAAAGAGATGGCAGGATATGCCACTATTGCGGGATAGAAGAAGATTTTTTCCGGATATGGGGAAAATTCTACGGTGGCAAAAGAAGAAAATTGGAAGTGGACCGCAAAGATAATGAAAAAGGCTATAACGAAGAAAATTGCGTTTTAGCCTGTCCCATCTGTAATAATGCTAAAAGCGATAAATTTACCTATGAGGAGTTTAAGAAGGTAAGTGAGGCGATAAAAGAGGTATGGCTTTTAAGAAAGAAAGGATTGACTCTAATTTAAAAAAAGTAAGGTCATATCCTAAAAGGGACTCTAAAATTATGCAAAAAAAGACGGTATTTGAAGTCCTGTACCGGCTAAAATTAGAGGAATGGGCTGTCTTTGGTTCCAGACTAGGTTTTAATGGGGTAAAAGCTAAAATATACACATTGAAAGGAAGCAAGACAAAAGAAGGGACGAGCAAATGCAACCTGTTCATTCCCAGAGGACTCGAGAACTCGATGAATCTCTTTTAGTTTTTATTTTGTTTAACGGAAGGCCAAAAATATTCTCTAAACATATGTCTTGACAAATTTCCAGACATATGTTATATATAGGCTAGCCCAGACTTTCTATTTCTTTATATGAGGAGGGTAAAGAAATATAGTGGTGAAGGTCATATAGGCACTGAAGCAGTTCCTATTTCTTTATAGGCAAGAGTAAGGAGGGTAAAGAAATATGGCGGTGAAGGATTTTGTTAAAAAAAATGAAAAGAAGGATATTTTAACTTTAAGGAAAAAATTAAGTTGTTCTCAAGAAAAGTTAGCTAGAATAATTGGAATAGCAGCGAGAACGGTTTCGCGGTGGGAGACCAACAAAGGTGTCCCCAGTGCTTTAGCGAATAGGAGGATCCGCGAATTAGAAAAGATTCTTTATAAAATGGACGGAGTTATAAAAAAGGGCAAAGAAGCTGAGTGGTTAAATACACCTAATGAAGAGTTAAATAATGATACTCCTTTAGAAGTAATCTCAAGGGGTTCTGAAGGAGTGAAAGAGGTTCTAGAGCTTTTATGTAGAATTGAATGGGGGATACCCGTTTAATTTCGTCCTAAAGGGAGCTAAAAATTTATATGGTTAATTTATCGTTAGAAGAGCTGTCCAAAATTAAACTTGTTTCTTTATCTAAAGTTTTTTTCCGTTTAGTGGCATTAAAACATGCTGAGGAAATTTTAAGCCCCCAAGGCAGCCTTAAATGTGGGGGCAGATACAACCCCCCAAAAAAGTTTGGGGCATTGTACTTAGGAGAATCTGAGAATGTTTGTAAGGCAGAAAAATATGTAAGAGCAAAGCCTGATCTTTTAGATTCCCAAGTTTTAGGCGAGGTAAGAGTTTCCCTTAAGAAAGTTTTAGACTTAACCAATATCAATAATTTAAAAAAATTAGGGATAAAGAAAGAGGATTTAATATACAAAAAAAGCGAAGGTGGATGGAATTTAACCTGTCAAATCGCTCGTTTAGCCTACCAAATGGGGATTGAAGCAATTTTAGCTCCTTCAACCACTGGAGAAGGCGATAATTTAACCGTTTTTGATAAGTATGTAAAAGAAGATAAAATTAAATTAATATCAAAGAAGGAAGTATAATTAATTTTGAAAAAGTTGGTAAAATAAAGTTCTAAAAAGCCTATTAAAGAGATTTGGATTTTCTTATCTCTCTAGATGTTTAATATTGATTTCAAGGAGGTAATTTAAGGGGAATTTGATAGTGTAAAATTTTAGTGGGGGTTTTGAAGTTGAGATAGTGTAAAATTTCTTCTTTTTGACAGAAACAATTTATTCTGTTAAAATTTAGTTAACAATTAAATAAATACAGTAATGCCTTTAAGGGTTAAGTTAATAGCTTAAGCTCTTTCAAGGATTATTAAAATAATTTGAGAGAGCTTGAGCTATTTTTATTTTTGGATTAAAAATCCACGAAAAAAAATAATTAAAAAAGGAGAATAAATAAAATGGAATTGATTTTAGATATGAGACCACTTAGATATATACCAGAATATAATTGTTTCACTGGAGGAGTTAAAGCTACCCTTTTGTTCTGCCAATGTTACTATTGGTGGGATAAAAATGAAGGGCAGAAATTCTATAAATTTAGAGGTAAATGTAACCACAATCTATACAAAATAGGAGATAGTTGGTGTGAAGAATTGAGATTCACTGGAACTGAATTCGATGATGCTATTAAAAAAATAGGCTTCAAACTTGGCAAAGGAAAAAATATTATTAAGAAAGAAGAAGCCCTAATTATCTACTACACTGATTCTAATAGGCTGACTTGGTATGATATCAACTATGAACTCTTCCAGAAAAAATTGAATGAAACTAAAGAGGCTATATTAAAAGAGAAACCCTATTTGCAAACAAATGGAGATTCGAGATTACTAGATAATCCAGAAAACCTTAATTACGTAATCCAGGAAACCCAAATTAGCAAATTTAGAAAACCTAAATTACATAAAGACAAAAACTACCATATATTACCAGAAGATAATAATAAAGCACCTAAACCCTTAGTTAAGGAAGAGAAGAAGCCTCCTCTAATTAAATTTAACTACGAGACAAGACAATGGGAAAACATAACTAATGAATATAGGCTTGAATTAAAAGAACAGTATCCTGATTTTGACCTCGATAAAAAGCTTTATTTAATGAAGCAGTGGTTATTATATAACGCCGATAAGCCAAAAAAGAACTTCCGTAGTTTCATAACTAATTGGTTGGAGAACGATAAATTGCAAGAGAAAGAGAAAGCTAAAAGGGAATTGGAAGAACTTCCTGAATCTGATTTTGTAGACTTAAGAAAGGAGATGCCGGGTCTATGATGCTTTATAGCCCCGATTATGAGAAATCAGTAATAGGATCAATCTTGATAGAAGGAACCGGACTTTTTGAAGAGGCGCATAATATACTCTATCCGGATGATTTTTATGACTCAGATTGCAAAATAACTTTTAAAGTATTTATTAATCTTTATGCTAAGAAAATTCCTATAGATATGATTTCTGTAGGTAAATACTTTATGGAGAAGAAAATAGCTAAAATATTGTTTTTAAAACAGGCAATGGATTCGGTTCCCACTACCGCAAATTTTCATTATTATACCAAGGTAGTTAAAGACTATGCCTACAAAAGAGAAATTTTTAAGAAGGTCGAAAGCTTTAAGATAGACAAAATTGATACTGAGAAATTGGTTCAAGAGATATGCACCATACCGAAATACGAGGAGATAAAAGAGAAAAGCAATAAAGAGATTATGCTGGAGACAATCGAGGATGCCAATCGGGGGATGGACTTCGAGTTCCCGGAAAATTTCAGGTCTATAAATGGATTTATCGGGGGTATTGATAGAGGGAATTTAATAGTGATTGGTGGTTATCCTAGCAATGGCAAATCGAGCCTAATGGTTAATTTAGCCTATGGATTCGTAAATGAATTGGAATACAAGGTTTTAATAACTACTTTAGAGATGTCGCCCAAGGAAAACATGAGGAGGATAGAGGCAATCGCCCTTAAAATTAATACCACAAAATTCAAGACTAAATCATTAACTAAGGATGACCAGGAGGAAATAAAGGCTATGATACCCCATATTAACGATCTCTGGAAATACAATTGTGTGAGGGTTTACACTATTGCGGATATAGTAAGGGCAGTAAATAAACATGAACCAGATATCCTTTTTATAGATTATCTTCAGAATATCTCCGGCGATGATGATCTTAGCCTCTATGCCAAAAGGACCAAACATACTTTGGAAATACAAAAATTAACGAAGGAGAATAAGATAGTGACATTCCTATTGAGCCAATTTCATAGACCGCAAGAGGGAAAGATCAGGAGACCCTACAATAATGATTTTAGAGACAGTGGGGCAATTGAAGAACGGGCTGACATAATATTCTTGATTTATTGGGAGAGAAAGTTAAAAGAGGAAAGTTTACATAGAAGAGATGGTGATGACCCAGAGTATATGGAATTGAATATTACGAAAAGTAAGGATGGGGTAACTGGAGGTTTGCCGTATAATTACTATCCCGAATACCACAGGTGGATTGACCCCAGAGACGAGGACCGGGAAGCAATAAAATATAAAAAAGTTAAGAAAGTTAGCGAAAGGGAGAGGAAAGATATAGATGACTAAAATTAAATTCTTAAAAAAGGTGGATAAGATTGAGGAACTGGGCAGCAAGATATGCAGATTTGCGAAATATTACGAGAAAGGTAAAAATGTGATCTTGGAAAGCAATATGAGAAAAAAACAGTGAAATTAAATGGTAAAAAGAAAGGAATTTACCAATAAAAAGGCACTAAATTAGAGGTGACATAAATGGCAGGAAAAAGAATTGATGAGGTAGAAAAACAAAAAAGAGTATACCAAGTGAGTTTATTAATTCCCAATAGAACATCAGGATATATAGTGCAATTTATTGCACAAAATTGGGGTCTTGAAAAGCGGCAGGCGTATAACTACATTAAATTAGCAAGAGAAGAATGGCAAAAACATTTCACTGATGTCAAGAGGTGGGGGATGGGCTACCATCTTGCCAAAAGGAGAGAGATAAGAGCTAGAGCAATAGAAGATAAAGATTATAGGCTTGCCCTAGATGCAGATAAAGATGAAGCAAAATTATTAGGGCTATATGTAGAAAAGAAGGAAATTGGAGAACCAGGCAGTTTTGCAGAATTTATGAAGGCCACAATGGACAAAGAGAAGGAGCTAAAGGCACGTGATAGAGATAAATGAAGAATGCATAATTTTAAGGAAAAAACTTCAAGGTGACTGGAATAAATTTGCCAGAGATATCTTAGGGGTTCGATTGGACCGAAGGCAGAGACGGATACTTGAGGCAATACAAGTATCCAGGAGAACATCAGTCAGGTCAGGCCATGCAGCAGGAAAGGACTACGTAGCTGCTGTAGGATCTTTATGTTTCTTATATCTTAATGTTCCTTCAAAAGTTATTAATACGGCGCCAACCGATCGCCAGGTGATTAGTATTATGATGTCAGAGATAGCCAGAATATACAAAAATGCTAAAGTAAATCTCGGTGGAGAACTATGGACCCACAAAATAACTTTTGAAGATCCAGGTTGGTTCTTATTAGGCTTTAAGACGAAAGATAAAAAGCCAGAAGATTGGACTGGTTTCCATTCTCCTAATCTTATGGTAGTAATTACTGAGGCGAGTGGGATAGACCAGGCAACCTTTGATGCTATCGAAGGGATACTTACCGGCAATAGCCGATTAATTCTGATCTTTAACCCGAATAGAACCTCAGGAGAGGCATATCAGAGTACTAAGAGTCATTTATATACAAAATTTAAGATGAATTGCCTGAATGCCGTAAACGTCAGAGCCAAGAAAATCCTAATACCAGGGCAGGTAGATTATGAATGGATCGACGAAAAGATTAGAAAACCAGGATGGGTAGTAGAAATTAGTGAAGGAGAAGCAAATAAAGATGCCTTTGATTTTGAATGGGAAGGTAAATGGTATAGGCCCAATGATTTATTTTTAGTCAAGGTTATGGGAGAGTTTCCGAGAGCCACAGAGGATACTCTAATACCTTTAAACTGGATAGAATTAGCTAACGATAGATGGCAAGATTTACAGGGAAAAGGAGAAGGTACGCTAAAACTAGGAGTCGATGTAGCCGGCATGGGAAGGGATCTTACTGTATTTGCTTTCAGAAAAAGCAATGTTGTTGAGAAATTTAAGACGTATAGTAAACAGGACCATATGGTGACCGTTGGAAAGATCAAAAATGCATTAATAAAAGAGGAAGATATCGCTTTTGTAGATGCTTTAGGAGAAGGGGCCGGAGTCTATTCAAGATTAGCGGAACAGAAGGTTAATGTAGTGGGGGTTAAGGCTTCAGAGTCAGCGAGCGATTTAAGTGATATAACTGAACAGCGGACCTTTGCCAACATGAGGGCTTATTTATACTGGGCCTTGCGAGATTCTTTGGATCCCGCATTAGATGGGGAGTTAGCCTTGCCTCCTCTTGATGAGCTAACTCAGGACTTAACCGAGGTCCATTGGAGCACCAGGAGCAATGGGGATATTATAATTGAAGAAAAAGAGAAGATAAAAAAGAGATTAAGTCGGTCCCCGGACTATGGTGATGCGTTAGCCAATACTTTTTCTAAAAAGAAGGAGCGAAAATTAGCGAAAGTATATACTGGAGATGATTAAGTAAGGTGGAATAACAGCATCTATAATATAAGCAAATGAAGCGAATTATTTATCAGCTAGTTTATCACTTAAAAATAATTTGTTAGAAAAGAAGGATTTTTAAAATACTTGTCGTATGATACATAAAATAGTAGCGCTTCAACAATTATGTTTTCCTTATTTCTATGAGTTATAGCATTTTGTTAAAAATAAAAGGAGGTCTTCTAAAGTGAACAAAGGCGAATTAATCGATAAGGTGGCCAATGAAATAGACTGCACCAAAGTGGAAACTAAAAAAATCGTAGAATGTGTATTTGAAAATATTACTGGTTGTTTAGCTAAAGGTGATGCCGTTAGATTAGTAGGTTTCGGTACTTTTGGTATTAGAAAAAGAGCGGCTCGAATGGCCAGAAACCCACGCACCGGCGAAAAAATATCGGTACCGGCTAGGAGTGTTCCTTTTTTTAGAGCCGGTAAAGCATTAAAAGAGAAAGTAAAATAATAAATTGATTATTACCCCAAGCTAATCAAAAATTAAAAAATAGGAAAATACTTACCAGACCCTTGCCTCAAAAGAGCAGGGGTTTTTTATTTAAAAGAGGGAGAATCTCTATTAATTTTATGCTGAATAAAGCAAATTATAATTTTGAATTAAGGGCTTTGTTAGGACTTTCAGGGGTAAAGCGTCAAAACTCAATGGGGGCGATTTTTAAAAGTCCTTATATTATAAGGATTTTGAACATCTAAAATAAAAATATCCTCGTATTATGGCGTATAATAGTATATTCTGCGTCAAAATACTTGACAAAAGATCTGACATCTTTTATAATAATTGTAGAAATTATTAAGGAGATGCAAAAAATGAAAAGACAAAAAACTCCAGTTGTCTTAACCAGGGAAGAGGTTTCCAAGTTAATCGGGATAGGCACGGATCTTGAAGGACTTTATAAGAAAAGATTGCGAGAGGAGAAGCTAAAAAGTTCAAAGTATCTAAGTTATTTAAAAAATAGCATCTTTCTGGCGATAAGAAACCAAGCGATTATAAGGCTTCTATTTTCTACGGGAATTAGGAATAGCGAGGCCTGTAATCTGAATGATGAGAATATCTACTTTGAGGAGAATAGAATAAAGATCAGGGCTGGAAAGCGAGGGAACGACGAATACCAACCTTTAACTAAAGATGAGACCTGGAAGGAGCTTAGAAGATACCTAAGAGCGAGGAAAGCCTTTAGATATAACAAAGAGAATGCCTTCTTTATCGGCAAGAATGGCGAAAGGATCAGGCCCCGGGAATTACAAAGGTTTATTAAGCATTATGCAAAGCTGGCCGGGATCCAGAAGAAGGTTTATCCTCATATCTTGAGGCACAGCTTTGCGACTGAATACTTGCGAGCGACCGGGAACCTAAGACAGACCCAGAATGCTTTAAGGCATAAGAATATGATGAGTACCATTATCTATACTTATGTCTCAAAAGATGATGTGGCCGGAGGCTTGAAGACAGCGAATTTGTAGATATATGGAACCCGTTGGAGAGAAACCTTTGCTAAAACAAGGATTGAAACTCGCTTTTGAATGAGGGAGTGTTCAGTACTGAACACCAAATTACTGAAATTTTAGAAAGAAGTGAGAAGGGTGAAAGAGTTTATCCAATTTTTAAGAGACTTGAAAGAAACTAGGTTTGATGTGCATTGCCATAATTTAAAAGGAGAGGAAAGCAAAGAAATTTACGAGATCTTAAAAAGTTTAGACTTTACTTTTTGTTACGTGTTTCCTGAAGATATCCTCGCATTTTTTACAGGCAAATACTCCCGGGCTAGAAAAGCGGGAAGAATATTAGAGGAGCATGGATTTACCTGGCCCGAGGATGTGGCAATTCTTGGGCTAAACGAAGCAGAGGAGAGGGAATTATTAAGGAGTGAAAGAGTTGAAAGAGTTTAGAACGTTTAAATTTTGTTCCAGTTGCGGAGAATTTAAACACGTCTCAGAATTTTATAGAGATAAGGGTAAGCAAAACGGTTTAGCTATTACTTGCAAATCCTGCCGGAGTAAATATAGCAAAGAGTATTATCAAAAAAATAGGGGAAGGCTTTTAGATATAGCCAAAGATTTTCAGGCGAAATACTACCAGAAAGTAAAAAATAGGAAACTTTCGAAGGGATCGGGCCCAAATATCGATGTTTAGCTTGTGGAAAGATCTTCTAGGGCTGGTCAGGGTCTGATATATGCCCGGATTGCGGTGGAAAATTGATTTTAGTGAAAAAACACAAAAAATTAAGCTTTAAAGAGGATTCGCTAAAACAGAAGGTATCATAAGCGGAGCCCCAAAGTCGAGAGAATTTTGAGGGTATTTGAAGACCTGATCTAGGCTAATTTTAGAAAAAAAAACTATTCCAGAGAAATGCGGGATATTATGACAGAAAAGAAGAAATATATCGCACAAAAGGAAAAAAATGAATTACGTCTTAAACTTTATAAAAGAGATGGAAGCAACTGCCACTATTGCCACTATTGCGGGATAGAAGAAGAAGATTTTTTCCGGATATGGGGGAAATTCTACGGTGGCAAAAGAAGAAAATTGGAAGTGGACCGCAAAGATAATGAAAAAGGCTATAACGAAGAAAATTACGTTTTAGCCTGTCCCATCTGTAATAATGCTAAAAGCGATAAATTTACCTATGAGGAGTTTAAGAAGGTAGGTGAGGCGATAAAAGAGGTATTGTTTTTAAGAAAGAAGGCTTAACTTTCATTTAAGAAAGTAAGGTCACATTATATTGTCACGCTTTAAAAAAAGGCATTCTACGTTTGTTTTTATAGGTATTTTATAAATTTTAGGGGGGTTAAAGATAATGAAAACACTTGAAAGAATATTTCTTTATTCAGTATTAGCGATATTAGTGTTTTATGTGTTTTTGGTAGATAACAAGGTTGAAAGTCAGGTAGCTATTCAGGAGGAGATCAGGGCGAAGCGTATAGTAATTGTGAATGATACGGGGCGACCAGTTGTTTGGTTATTCGCTGGTAAAGACGGTGGTGGAATAGGTATTTTAAACAAAGACGGCACTCTTGTTGCTGGTATGGGAACTAGTGAATATGGCGGGTCAATGGAAATTTACAACAAAGATGGCACTTCTGTTGCTGGTATGGTAGCTGATGAAAATGGTGGGTCAATGCTAATTGGCAACAAAGACGGCACTTCTGTTGCTGGCGTGCAAGTTAATGTAGACGGTAATGGAGAAATAGGAGTTTTTAATAAATCTGGTAAAGGGATTGGTAGCCTACCATAGAACTATAATAAATGAATAATTTGGTTATTAAATAATTAAAAGGGGTTTTAATTGGTTAAAGATTTTTTATAGAAAAGAATATAAAAAAGGGGTTCTAAAAAATGAAAAAAATATTTGTTATGTTAATATTTGTAGTTATTTTAGTATCATTTTTTGCAGGATATTCTTATTTTGTGGGTTTTGAGGAATGGACAAAACAAACTCGGGCTGATTTTGGAATTTTAGGTATATTAAATACATTAGGTATTTTTGTATTTATTATTTTTGGTTTATTGGCTTTATTAAAAAAGTATTTTTTTCCTAAATTTATTTCTAGGTATTTTGCTGATAAAATACAGGATTTATATTATGTTATTTGTTTTTGTGTAACATTGACTTTAATTATACCGTTAATAATTTTTAATATTTCCTTGCCCGGGTTTATTTGGCGACATTCGATAACCGCTTTTATTTATCTATATGGTGTAGTAAGTGTATGTATTAAAATATTTAAAATTTAGGGGGAAATAAATGAAAACAATAACCGTAACAAACCAAAAAGGCGGGGCTGGAAAGACCTCTGTTACCACTAATTTAGGGGTGGCTCTTGCTTCAATGGGTAAAAAGATATTACTAATAGATCTTGATCCCCAAGCTAATCTAACTTATTCTTTCGGATTACAGAATCCTAAAAATACTATTGTGGAAGTATTACAAGGAAAACAAACAATACAAACAATACTTGTAAATAAAGAAAGAGTAGATATTGCTCTTTCTTCCTTTTTATTTTATGCATTTTAATTGCTACAAGAAAACGACAATCAGTAATTTACAGTTTTAAAAAGTTAGTGATAGGTTACTAGGGAAATAGTAAAAATCAAATACTAATCATTTTATTAAAATACCGGGGGAGAGAGGAAAAGAGGCCATCTACAATCGATTTTAAGGCATTTGTTTTTTTCTTTGTTTATGTTTATACCTTCTTTTTAACTGTAATTTTTATTAATAAGGGTGAGTTAATGGAGTGAGAGAGTAGCCTCTTTGCTGATTAGGAAAAAACTCATTTAAGCCTGGTCTATTTCAATAATTTTCCTAATGATTATTATATTCTAGGTGGGGGATTATATCAAAATGGTGAAAACCACCATTTCATATAACGGTTCCGGTGTAAAAGAAGTTCTGAGTAAGCAGAATTTGGACGAAGCAAAGCGTAGTCTTTTACACCGTGTTATACGCCGTGCGATTAGTCTCCCTCCTCTTCATCTAATTTTGCCTCTCTTAACTTTTGGTCATATATACGATCAACTAATTTTGTTTTTAAGTGTGTCCTAAATTTCGTCCACAATCCCAACATTCCACCGCCGCCTGCAATAAGGGAAATGAGTAAATTAAAGAATTCAGAGGCTCCCGCTTTCTTGGATACTAAATAAATTCCATACATTGCCCCTAACAATAACAGCGTTAGAGCCGAGGCGTATATGGCCGATTTTTTGTTAGCTTCCCTTTCAGCGCTTTCTCTTAGACTGCTTTTAATTTTTTGTAGTCTTTCTATCCATTCTGTTTTCTTTTGTTGTTCTTTTTTAGAAACTACCTCTTTCAATTGCCGGAGAAATTCCTCTTCTTTTTCTGTGATTGTTCTTTCTATCTCTTCCTTTTTGAGTTTAGCGGCTTTTTCAGTTTCTTCTAATACAAACTCTGGTGTAATTTTATCGGCTTCTTCCTCATCAAATTCTCTTAAGACGTCTTCTATATATCCATGGTAAAATAGCATTGGAATATTTTCATCTTCTACTTTTCCTTCTTGCCTTAATTGCTGAAGGAGTGCATAAAATCTATCCCATATTCTCCTTTTAATAAAGAGATCACGAGAAAACGCTGCAATTATTGATTTAAGAGGCGGTCTCGTACTTGGGTCTTTTAGCCACAAAATATTTGCCAGCAATCTATCTAGAATGACTTCACATACAGTTCCGTTCTCTTTATGCCCCATCTCTATGAAATTAAACCTGCTAAGCCTAATATCCGAAGTTAAAAAGAATACCTTTGAATTTTCAATTTTTCTTGCCGTCTTTCCTCGAAGTTCTTTAATTTTCTCAATAGTGGCGAGGTCATGATTCTGATGGAACAAATCTTGCGAAGGTTTGTATTTTCTCATGAGACTTCTAAGTTCCTCATTTGTCGGGTTGTAATTCTTAAGGTCTACATCTGGTCTCCATTCTATTTTTATTCCTTCTTTATGTAAGATGTCTTCTACATTCACTATGAATTCTCTAGCATCTGTTTTCGTCAAACCTTTTCTCTTTAGGCTACTGTAGAGGGTATCCACACCTACAGTAGTTGGATAACGATGAGCTTCTCTTGGGTATCCACCTATAACCCTGCAAATTTCGTTTACCGTGAAATCAAATACCTTAAGATCAAAGCCATACTTCTCAAGCAAATTAAAGAGTTCTTTTGCAGGCTCATTAAATTCTGGGTTATATAGATCTAATATAAAGAAGACAAAATTTGTATCTAGGAAAACTTGGCAATGTTTAAACCCCCTGGTGCTTATTTCAGTCATCTCAGAAGGTTCTTCAGCATAAAGAACTACCGAAATAATTGAGCCTAAGACCATGTCTTGCAAGGTCTTATAATTTTCTGGTTTCTGCTGCTCAGCAGCTTTGATATAGTCAATCAGAAGATTCTCATTACCTTCAAGCTTTGGAATGAGTAATTCACTCGGAGTAGCAGAAGGGTTTATAAACTCTGTAAGAGGTTCAATATTTTTATGAAGAAAAGAAAGAAGTAAATCGCGAATTTGATCCAGACTTAGAGAAACATTGCGCTTGTTAAAAAATTGCCCCATACCCTCAAGTAAGGCATTTATTCGCCTCTCTACTTCTTTGTCGGATTCAAGTGCATCCAAGTATCCGAGACCTTTCTCTGTTAGTTTATATTGTTTTTTCTTTTGTTCTATATAACCTCTTCTTTTAGCCCTGTTTAAAACAGTTCCAAGCACATGCAGTGGCATTTCTAAATCAAATTTTTCCTTTAAATTTCGCTGAATAGAGCCCATATCTACAAATCTGCCTACTGGAAGTAATTTAATTGCAAAAGGCCAAAAAGAATCAACGTAATCCTCCCCTTGGTCGTAGAGAGATTTAATAAGTGCATAAGTATAAATTAATCTTTCCATTTTTCAGCACCTCTTACTCGCATGGCGTATAACTTAAAATAATCGAACTACTTCGTTTATGCATGACTCTAGGTGAAGTTTCGAAAATTAACCACTAATTTTCCTTGTGGTATATCTTTATAGATTCTTATGCTTATTATAACTATTTTTATTAATTTTACAAATGATAATTTTATATATAGGTAAGTTAACACCGTGAAGCCCGGCAACCTGTAATGTCATAACCAAAGACATTATGTTGGTGCCAAATTCTGCGAAATGAAAATTCAATTCCGATTTCCCCTCCTTGAAGCTCTTTATTTATAAGGGTTTTAGACCCCCTTTAGGAATGCCCTTTTAACGCACCTAGAGTGCCTTTAAACGGGCTTCAATTTTCGAAAAATTGGCAATTACGACCCCTGTTTTTGGCCTATTTAAGCTCCTGCCCCCTCTCCTTGACCTTTCCTTATCATAAAATTAGGTCAGAACTCATTTTTAAATCTAGATGTTTTTGATAAATTATATCTCAGATTAGTATCTAAATTATAAAAATTTATAAAAAGTTTTATAGAAAAGAAGGATTTTTAAAATAAATAGTATATAATAAATGAAGATAGTCCAAATTAATATTCATGTTTAAAATTGAAAAAATAATAAAAAGGATTTTATATAAAACTTTATTAAATTTAATATGGTAATCTGTATGAAGGTAACAGGAGAGACCTTTTCTTTTATTTTAAGAAGAAAAGGAGCCGAAGAGGCAAGATATATATTGTATCGAAACTTTCAGGCCAAAGGACTGTTACCGGACAGAACTCTGGAGAGCTTTATACCAAAAAGCACCGACGGGGCAATTCCTAATATGGGGTATTAATCTGCGGGGTATAACATATTCCTGCTATTCAAAATGGGTAAAGTTTCAGCAAGTGAGTATAGGCAGTGGATACTGACCTTCAGATTAAAATAGGTGTTTGTGGCGGGTAAGATTATAAGGACTGCCAGGCAGACTATACTTGAGCTTCTGGAAGGGTATCCTTAC
>Ga0315285_10000455_pt1 | contig 42492 bp, 59 predicted proteins | sample YL17G09_36_MG_FD_203698 | JGI IMG/M metagenome (GOLD analysis project Ga0315285, IMG submission 203698) | Sediment microbial communities from Yellowstone Lake, YNP, Wyoming, USA - YL17G09_36 | ecosystem: Environmental > Aquatic > Freshwater > Lake > Sediment | place: USA: Wyoming | collected...
GCCCGGGGATCCTGAAGAAAGCCCTACAGTATGCAGATTCGAGGTTAGATGCTGCAATGGCCTCAAAGCCACCGCAGAGCCCCCAGGCGCCCCCCGAAACAGTAAAGGCATCTGGTACAGCGAAGGGCAAGGTAAAAGCCCAATCTGGTACCGGTTTTAAGAATGTGGGGGAGCTATTGACCTGGGCGCTGCAGCAGGGAATATCTCGCGTTAAATTCCTCGAGGTCGTTAAGGCTAGAGAAGGGGATCTTCCCAAACTTAACCTTGTGGATGCAAAGCAAGCTCTGGATGATTTTCTTAAAGAGCAAGCAGAATTCGAGGATGACCTGAACGAGCCTGGCGGCGCTGGTGTAAAATGAAGCGAACGCCCTTGCGCCGGGTAACTCCCCTTAGAAAGGTCAGTCATAAACAACAGAGGGAGCTTGCCCGGCGCTCCCGGCTAAAGAAGGAATTACTCCGGGATGGGCCTAAAGATAGCAGTGGGCGCAACCTTTGCTGGCACTGTGGCAATCTTCCAGACTTCAAGGATGGAAGAGGAGAGTTACATCTTTCTCATAAGATTCCGCTCAGCAGGGGAGGGCAGACAGATAAGGCTAATTGTGAGCTTTTATGCAGAGTTTGCCATAGTATGATGCACGGATTAAGAGAGGTGTAGATGAAGTTGCTCCAGTTCTCGAATCCGTTTTTGAGCCAATTCAACAAGTGTCCAGACAGAATGTTTATTACGAGGAAGAGCAACAAGGTTTTCAGAGCGGTTGTCATCTTTAATACCATTGAGATGATGAACAATCCATCCTTTGGGCAGTTTCTTATTATGGGTTTGTTCCCAGATCAAACGATGTTCCAATGTGCGCTTTCTATCCCAGCCATTCCATACTTCGATATACCCATTAGCAGCTTTTTGCTTGCCACCTTTCCAGCTTGGATGTGCTGGCCCACGCACAGCCAATTGCTTACGATCTCGTTTCCAGCAATCAGAACATCGGATCGCTCTATGGCTATGAAGAGGCGCACCACAGCTAATACAGTATTTAGGGTGATTCTGCATAAACAATTGCTCACGCGAAAGTTTGGAACATTCAGAGCAATAGCGGGTATTGCCAGAAGCGACAATAGAATTGTTACACAGTTTGCATCGTTTCATTGTGGAATAGCTTATCATAATGTGCTACAAGGGGCAAGCATGCAATTTGCATAAAGATGGACACAGAACGGAGGGCAGAAATAATGAGAGAACAGATAGCAGAAAGAATTTATGACTTACACTGGCGGGATGGAAGTTCATGGTCTTTTAAGCTAGCTAAGCAACAAAGGTTTATGAAAACCGAGATCGGCAGGTCTTATGAGGAAGCAGATGAGTATATCTCTCTGCTGACTGAGAAGATTCAAAAGGTAAGGAGCACAAATCCTTATAGCGCCGACGAAGACACGGATGAGTTCTTTGCATTTGATTCCGCTTGTGTGAGGGTTCTCAAGGCATTGGAGGGCGTGCATGATCAATCTAATACAGGAAGCGATTAAAGCTGGCTTTCAGTGTGATTCAGAAAAGAGCTTTGCTTCTGCGATCATCACGACAATACAGATCCCAGAGCAAGCTGTCCCATATTCAGATCCGATCCTGGCAAAGACGCTCTGGAAATTCAAGGTTGATGTAGGGATTCAGCCCTATCCTAATCCCCTAACGTATGGGGGATATTTTCAGAGCCTCGTAGTAGATGAAAAGCCACAGATGCAGGAACGGATGAAAATGATCGAAACAGAGTTTGCTCTATACAGACAGATCGGCATGATCAAAATATCGATCACCAATGAAGAGGGGGGGCTTATCCCGAAGCAATTAAGCCTGTTAAGATAGCAAGGGCTTGCCAAAGGCTAACGGGCATGGTAAGCTATGCGTGAAAGGAGGAATTATGGTAACAGCCGAAAAAGTGCCGACCAGGGGCGAAGTCAAACCCGGTAAAGTTCAGTGTAACTGGCGGATCGATGAACGAGCCCTGAATCATGCCAGAGTAGCAGCGCCGGAGTTGGGCTTCGCATCTGTGCCGGCGCTGGTAAACTTCATGTTATTGAAGGTCCTGACTAACGAGAAGATCAAGAAATCAGTCTTTGGGGGAGCATGAGGCTCCCCTTAGACTATCAGAAGGAGGCGCATGCAGACAGAGGTCAAAGTTAAACACGTCAATGGACTCAAGGATGCCAGAGCGAAATTCGGAGAAATGGGAGATATCACCTATTTGCTCACCTTCGATGTAGTGCTAGATCCGGGAGATTTGGAGCGAACATTGATGCTGTTCAAGCAGCGCATTCCGATCAACCTTACCATTTCCAGCCCTCAGAGTAAGATGGATCTGAAGTTCACCCTGATCTCAGACACCACGCCGGATACTAGCCCGGTGGATCTTACTACGCTGGGAGAAGTCAAGGAAGGCGTAAAAGCCGAAGTGGGGGCGAAGGGTGGTAAGGGAAAGCAATAGCGCAAGCAGACTACTAATCAACGAATCGCCCCTTCAAGCGCTGCCAACGCTAGCCAAGCTGATAGGGCTAGACCGAGCGGTAATCCTGCAGCAGATTCAGTATTGGCTCTCTATCTCTGCCAATGAGGTAGCGGGACATCGCTGGATCTATAACACTTATGATCAGTGGGGTGAGCAATTCCCCTGGCTGTCTTCCCGGTCAGTGCGCCGGCATATCAAGTGGCTAGAAAGTGAGGGGTATCTGATTACCGATACTTTTAATCACCGCAAGGGCGATGATACGAAGTGGTATCGTATCAATTACGATAAGCTTGAAGCTTTGCCCCTACCCCCTGTGGCCAATCTGGACACCCCTGTGGCCAATCTGGACACCCCTGTGGCCAATCTGGACACCCCGTTACCAGAGACTACTACAGAGACTACTACAGAGATTACTAAAGAACCTTCTATGAATGGCTTATTGCCACAGCTTCAATCTCTACCTTACTGGAAAGCTGAAGAATCAGATATTCCGTGGCTGGGCGAATTCACCGGAGAGTTTCCTGAGCTAACAGCGCAGCACATCAAAGAGTGCAGAGACTTTTGGGATGGGCGTCGGCCGCGGGGCAAGGGTGACTGGAAGAACCGATTACGGAATTGGATGAAGAAGGGGAGAGAGTTTGTCTCGCGGAGAACCGCAGCGCAGGGAGAGATTGAGCAGAAGCGCTCCTCTATCCCGAGGGATGCGAGGCAGGGCAAATATCACAGATTCAATCCCCCTACACCAGCGGAGCTTGCCGAGCAAAAGCGCCGGCTGGATGCGGGCTTACCACCTGTTGAGAGGAGCAGATATGGATGATCAAGAGAAGCAAGCTGCAGAAAAGCTACTAGCGGTCACCAGGTCGACATTGCCCCTAGTCTCTTTTAAGTCGAAGCGGTTTGATACCTGGTACTGGCCGGGATCTAAAGATGGCACGGTGCCGAAGAAATACGAAACTCTGTGGAAAGCTACCGAGCTATTCCGGGCTGATTCTATGGCTAGTCTGGTATTGTGGGGGCCGCCTGGAGTGGGTAAGACGCACATGGCCCTGGCAATCGGTTGGAACACGCTCTATCAGAATAAACGAGTGATCTTCTATCAGGTAGAGAATCTGCTAGACGTAATCAGAACCTCATATGATTCCCAGCGATCAGAGCATAGTTATGCTGTTCCAGAAATGCTTGCAGCGTGTCGGGAGTGCGATCTGTTAATCCTGGATGATTTCGGAGCGCATACGGTTACAGAGTGGAGCATGGCGAAGCTGGATGCGATCATCGATTATCGGTATGCGCATCAAAGCAAGCTATTGATCACCACGAATTCACTTGATATGCCCGAGCGAATCCTGGACCGGTGCAAGGATGGTTTGATCATCGAGGTCACCGGGGAAAGTCAGAGGGGGAAGCATGCGAGAAGATGAGTTTATGTCAAGCGTTGTCGACCTTGCGCATGTATTTCACTGGATGGGTCACCATGGGCGCCCGGCCTGGACAGAGAAGGGCTGGCGAACCCCGATCCAGGGGGATCCAGGATTCCCTGATCTGGTGCTGGTCCGTTGGCCCCGGGTAATCTTTGCTGAGCTAAAGAGCAAGCAAGGGAAAGTGAGCGATGCGCAAGCGGAATGGATCGCAGAGCTCAAGAAATGCCCTGCGGTTGAAATCTATCTCTGGCGCCCGGATGATTGGGAAGAGATCGTAAAAATACTACGTTGAAAGGAGGTGCCATGTTGCAAGAAGCAGGGATCTGCAACGTTTGCGGGTATGATCCTTGTCGTTGCGCCCAATAAGTCCGGTTACTCTGGAAGTCAAGGGAGGATCCAGGGGTGAAAATGAGCCGGCGCTCTGGGCGGGATGATCCTCAAAAAGAAGTAAACCTGAGAGCGTGGTAAGACACCTATCCCGCCCGCCAAATTTAATGGAGGGAGAAGTATGAAAGCATTATCGATTAAGCAACCATGGAGTTGGCTGGTCTGCAAGGGGATCAAGGATGTAGAGAATCGCACCTGGCATATTCACATGCCGCCCCTATTGAATTACCCGGCAATACCCCGGCGCATTTACGTTCACGCAAGCCTTTCCAGGTCTGAAATGACGAAAGCTGTTCTAGCTCAGATATTGAAGCGCTTGAACAATAGACAGGCAGCAGCATTGATGCTAGCTTATCCAGGCTTATCATTCGGCACCATCATTGGCGAGGTCGATATCATAGGCTGCACAGGCAAGTCTGGTTCGCCATGGTTTACCGGGCCTTATGCGCTCATGCTAGCTAAAGCAGTCCTCTATGATTATCCGTTCCCATGCAAAGGGAAGCTGGGATTCTTCGATCTAGAGATCCCAGCGAAGGAGCGATAAAATGCCTTGTGAATTCAGTAATATCGTTGTATCACCGCAGAAGCTAAAGTTCCTGGTCGAAGAAGGGAGTCAATTTGTCCCAAGCCAGCAATTCATAAGCGTAGCAGACGCTACACATGATCTGACTCCAACATGGGATGCCAGTGCAGATCAATCCTGGATATCCTGGCATAAGCAGAATAATACTACCCCGAGATATATCCGGGTAAACTGCAGATCGGTGGGGATGGCTGCTGGCATCTATCGAGGGCAGATTACCATAACCTCACACGTGCAAGTGCTCCCTTCACCCATAATAGACATTGAGGTAGAGATCAAGGGGCCAGAACCGGTGCCAGAACCAGTGCCAGCCCCGGTCCCCGAACCAGTACCAGCCCCGGCGCCAGCCCCGGATCCACAGCCCGGGGTACCGCCGGCGCCTATCCCAGAGGGCGAACCCATACCTGAGTCACCGCAGCCATTCGAGATATGGGAACTTATCAAGAAGATTATCGACTGGATCCTGGAGAAAATCTTTAAGAAAGGAGGGTAGAGAAGCTTTCGCCCGGTAATAAGCGGAGCAGCCGGGCGAAGGCGCTTGGCAGGGTGAGCGCATAGCAGGCGCTTTACGCAGCATTTAACGCGGCCCTGCCAGGCGAGACCGAGGAATGACAACTAACCATCAAGGATTTTAGGAGGGAACAATGCATCGTAGCAAAATAGAGTGGGTGCTTAACCCTGATAATAAAACGCTTGGTTGGGTCTGGAATCCCATCACCGGCTGTTTGAATCATGTCAACGGCTTATGCAAAGGCGGGGGATTTCCCTGCTATGCCTACAAGCTGGCGAATGGGAGATTGAAGCAGAGATATTTGGCAAACAGAAATATACTAATGCATCCTATAGGTGGCAATGCAGCATTGGGCTATCGCTATGATGTTGATGATTTTGCTGACCCCTTCTATCCTCGCTTCTGGGAAGAGAGGTTAAGTCAGCTTATCGGGCATGCTACTACCAAGCAAGTAGATGGCGTATTAGCAGCCCAGCCAGCGAAAGGGAAGGGAATCTTTGTCTGTGATATGTCAGACCTGTTCGGTATCGGCATCCCCGAAGAATGGACACGGAAAGCCCTGAGAGTTATCGAACATACCAGCTATAACCGCTATTACCTTCTCACCAAGCAAGCTGCCCGATTGCCTCAGTTTAGCCCCTTCCCCGATAACGCCTGGGTGGGCGTGACAGCTACGAATCAAGAATCCTATTATGATGGTGTTAGCAACATAGCAAAGATAGAGGCTAGGGTAAAATTCGTTAGCTTCGAGCCTTTATTGGAGCAGATCAATGGCGGCGAGTGCGCAGAAGAACGTAGACTTGATTCGATTGATGAATTCGACTGGGTTATCATCGGCGCCTGCACCGGTTCGCTGGGTGATATGCGAGCGCTTCGTGCGAGATATCCGGCGCTGGAAATAAGAGACAATAAGACGTTCACCAAGTTTGTAGCTGTACCGCCTCCGGCATGGGTAAGGGAGATCATTACCGCGGCCGATGCTGCTAATATCCCGGTGTTTATCAAGGACAACATTCTGAATGTAGCTTGGGGCGATTACAGATTGACAGAGGGACGCAGGGAGTTTCCGAAAGGATAAGGCGATGGCAGAGCTCACGGTAGGCGATAAATGCCCGGTATGTGACACCAGGCCATTAGAACTAGACTCAGAAGGTGATATTCACTGCTGGGGCTGTGGACGGACCTTCAAGAAAGGAGTTGAGCTAGTGGAAGAAAAACCGATCAAGAAGCGAGGGCGCCCTAATCCTAAAGAAAGGGCCAAGTATTACGATGCGCATCGAGAGGATATTGTTCGAGATCTACAGAAGATCGGAACAGCAGAGACACGCAAGAAATGGGGGATTCCACCTAGTACGATGAAGTATATGCTACAGCGCTGGGCGAAGCCGGAGGATGATCCGTTGCCGGCTTTTCCCCCATTCTCCAATTCTTGGGATGCTTCGGTACAGATAGCATGGCTGCAGACATACGGTAAATTGCTAGATCAGCGCTGATTGATCTAACTTGCGCAATTTCGCAAAGTTGTATGGTTGCATCATGAAACCAGAACTTCGTTTCAGGAATGAGCTATTTCGTATCGTCAATGGGGCTTTGCGTCTCAACATTGATAAAGTTTGTAAACTGAAGCTGAGTGGACGACTTTTCGGCTTCATTTCAGCAAACTAGTCCAGTGATCCCGGCAAAGAGAGGGGGCTTAACACGCCCCCTTTTTTGTGCCATTTTTCGCTCGAGGCTTTTTCCTCTATTCGTGGTTATAGCTATGCCGACATCCCTCGAGGCTTTCCCCGGGCAATTCGATGTTGCCCAGGCCGGTAAGTTTTCTACCCCATCCTTAGCCCTCCCAGGGACCATCCAGCCCGCTTTTCGGTTACATGATCCCTGACATAGTCCGGTAATAATTCCGCATCCTTTTACCAGGGCTAACTTGACAGTCTTTACCGCTCATCGTGTCCAGCAGCGCTCTAGATAGTAATGTTTTGGCGGCGAATTACCATGACCAGTTTGGAATCTCTTCCCCTGGCTATTCTGGTAATAATATTACCGCTCAACTGCCAATGTCATAGCAGGGGCTTGACAACCATGTTCCATTAGGCAATACTAAATGGTATGTTACGCTGGAAATGCCTAGATTGCGGGACCGTAAGTTCAGAGGGCGAGCTTAACAATAAGCTGCGCTGCCCCCGCTGTGGCAGTCACCGTCTGGTACCGAAGTTGGCAGAGAAGAAGGAAAGGAAACTCAGCGCAGCAACATGTCAGTAGACCTGGATCAACTTGCGGTTGAGATCCGGCATATGACACGCCGGCAGGGCATCTATCGTGTCCTCAAAACTGAGCTTTCTCTCATAGGTTATTGGAAAGCACGTCCCCGGGGAGATCCCAAGAAAGGCTATAGAGGCATGGAGCATACTTTCAGTCGATTAAGCAAGGGCAAATAGTATGTCGAAGGCCTCTAAGGAACAGAAAGCACTATGGCGGCAAGAGCGTACCAAGCAGAAGGCTGAGATGCTGTTCATGGTTTACCGCTTCTTGGGCGTAGATCGCAGCTTATCGAAGTTAGCTGAAATGTGCAGTCAGATGGGGGTGAAATGCTCCATTCGCACGCTGCAAAAGTATTCGGTGAAGTTCGATTGGCAGCGGAGATTCCTGGAGATGAACGCTATCGAGGTCCAGCGCAGGGAAAAAGCCCTAGCTACTCAGGTGGAGAAGATGAACGATCGGCATGTTCAATTCGCCCAGGGGCTTTTAGGACTTGCGGCCGGCGGGTTGAACTTCTTCCAGCAGTTAATGAAGGACACAGAGCGCGGGAAGACGTTAGCCATGTCGATCCCCGAAGTGGTCCAGCTTTACCGTACCGCACAGACCGGGGAAAGGCTTGCCCGGGGGGAAGCCACCAGCCGGGTAGAAGTCTGGATCCAGCTTGCTTCTACTGTAGTGAGGGAGTTTGCTCTGATCTTCCTGGCTGTGAACGAGCTTCCAAATCCTACTGAGCGCAAGGCTGAATTCATTCGGTTATCGGATGATATGATGCGCCGATACTATTCAGAGACATCACGAACCCAACTTGAAACCTATACGCAAAGAGAGGGGTAATCATGGAGAAGATGAAAACCGCTGGCCGGGTATATAGACGGGAGCTTGGGATCAACGTCTATGATGCTGCAGTGAAGAGGTGCGATTACATTTACCGGAAATACGATTTTGTCATTATCTCATGGTCCGGGGGCAAGGATAGCTCTTGCTGCTTGGAGCTTTGCCGAGAAGCAGCGCGGCGCCATGGCAAGCTCCCCATTCATGTGTTCTTCCTGGATGAAGAGACGATCTACCCGGAGACTATCGATCTGTGCAATCAGCATATCGCAGATCCAGAGATCAAATTCTATTGGGTTGTCGTGCCAAGCATCTATCGGAACGCGTGCTCTGAGGTTGAACCGAACTTTATCCCCTTTGAACCGGGGAAAGAGGCCATCTGGGTACGTCAGCCACCAGCTAATGCACTGTGGATGGGGACTGGAGAGGATCACCGCGGCATGACAGACTGGCGGGTGCCGCCATCGATCCCGAAGAGAGCAGCTATCGAGATGTTCAAAGACATGCCCGGAACGAAGTGCGCTGTGGTAGGATTGCGCACCAGGGAAAGCTTCGTCCGGTACACCGGCCTTATGTCCTCGCAGAGCTTCATTACTGGCGAAGATCATGGCTTTGTGCAAGCCAGGCCGATCTATGATTGGACAGCGAAGGATGTCTGGTGGGCGATTGCTCACTTTGGCTGGGATTACAACAAAGCCTATGACAAGCTATGGCGGGCTGGCGGCACGGTGGAAACTACCCGGGTCGCTCCATTGTTCCATGCAGAAGCAGCGTTAATGTTAAGACGTGTAATGCTCTACTGGCCCGAATTCTGGGATCAACTCCGGCACCGTGTCAGGGGCGTTCACAGCATGGGGATCTACTCAGGGAAGCTGCACAAGGTAAGGCTTTTACCCGGGGAAACCTGGCAAGAAGCAGCATATCGGTACTGGCAGAATCTAGGGTCTGAGGAAAGCAAAGAGGTACTAGCCCACGCTATCACGAAGAAGCTGGAGAAGCATAATAAAGAATCGACCGTTCCGATGCACGAAACGAAGAAGTGTCCGAAGTGCGGGCTCTGCTGGAGGACCATAGCGCGGGCGTGCTGCATGGATGATCGGCAACTGAGGATCCTGAAACCTTACAATACATGATGCTAGATGCTGCTATGTGATGCTATATGATGTAATATGGGACACTCTGCAGTAAGCGGGCAACTGACATCGCCGGCGTGGGCAACAGATCTTCTGTTCCCCTGGATCCAGATCTTCAAGACGATCTGGGAGTGCTCATGCGGGAACGGTGACATGGTTCGAGCACTGCAGAAGCGGGGCTTGCGGGTGATCGCCTCAGATATCCTATTCGGACAGAACTTCTTTAGCTGGGAGCCCCCGGTACACTATGATGCTATCGTAACCTGCCCCACGTTCGCATTGAAGGACCGGTACCTTGAACGAGCCTATGAGTTGAACAAGCCATGGGCGTTTCTCTTACCGCTAGAAACTCTTGGCACGCTGCGCCGGCAAACCTTGTTTGCAGAGAAAGGCATGGAGCTAATCTGCTTCGATCAGAAGATCCCATTCAGACAGCCGGACACCGGGAAGAACACTTACACGGTCTGGTGCGGGTGGTTTACCCGGGGCTTTCACATTGGCCGGGGAATAACGTATAAGAAGGTGGAGCTATGACTACAAACTTACTGGAGATCGCTCAGATGGCCCATCCCGAAGCGAAGGCTGAGGATCTGCCGATCATCAAGGGGATAAGGTTCGAGGTCACCGGGAAAACGCTAATTCTATCTACCTGGGATAAGCATTATCGCTGTATCACCAGGCAGATCAAGCTTGCCAGGCTGAGTAAGAAGGTGCTCTTGAAGGTGATCGCTGTTCTCTCCGGGATTCGGGATGAAGGTGCGGTTGCCCGGAGAATCACGCCTGAAATGGAGGCTTATCTTGAACGTGGTCTATAACGATATGGCGAGGCATCCTTTCGCTCCCACTGCTGCAGCGATGCCCGGAAGGATCGATGCGGTTCTGTCGGGCCTCGAGGAATATCCCCGGATCCAGCCTTCACTGAAGTGGATGGGGTTGGCTGAAGATCTAGCGTACCAGGTGCATGATTCCCGGTATATCGGGGGATTGCCGGCAAACCTCTATCGATATGCTATCGCTTCTGCGGCAAGCGCTCTGTATGCTGCAGATCTGGCCCTACACCGGGAGATGGCGTTTGCGGTTACCAATCCCCCAGGGCATCATGCCGGCAGATCCAAGAGTTGGGGCTTTTGTTATATGAACAATATGGCGCTAGCTGTTGCCTATCTGCAGAGATACTTACCGCGCATCATTGTTGTCGATCTCGACATGCATACAGGGGATGGATCAGAGGCCCTTTTGCGGGCGCCCAGGGCGATCTACTACCATGCCGCCCATGGTACCAGGACAAGCCTGATTAAAGAGCTAAGGTTCTTTCTGCGGGAGCAGAATGGGTTCGCTCTAGGGATCAGCGCGGGCTTTGATAATGGGAGATTCGATTGGGGCAACCTATTGAGTTATGAGGACTATTATTTGATCGGCCGGGATCTGGGATGGTTCGCTCGGAGCAAATGCCGGGGCAGGCTGTTTCTGGTCCTCGAGGGCGGCTATAATCAGCATGTATTGGGGCGCCATGTTCGCTCACTAATCGATGGAATAGAAAGGGGGTAATATGAAGAGAAGAACTATCAGGATTGCCTTGCACATAGCTTTCTGGTTCATGATTGTGATCTGGTTTATGGGGAGCGCCATAGAAAAGCCGGCTGAATGGGTGCTATACGAGATTGTAGATAAGATCAACGAGATGGGATAGCATTGATATAAAAGTAACACTGAGAGGAGACAGAAATGACACAAAAGCCTGATAAAAATGCCAAGAAAAATGCCACCGGTAAGGGGAAAGCTTCTTCGAAGGCTGAAAACAGGATCGCTGTCCTGGAGAAGCAGATGGAAGCGATGCAAGTCGAAACGGTGCCGATCGATAGTCTGCGCCCTAACAAGTACAATCCTAACCGGCAAACGCCGGACGAGTTCGAAAAGCTAAAGAGGTCGATACTGGAGAATGGCTTCGGCCAGCCAGTTGTAGCTTGGAGAAACGGAGAGATTGTTGATGGGGAGCATCGCTGGCGGGCATGCAAAGAGCTTGGCCTTACTAAAATCACAGTGATCTATTTCGATGCGGATGCTATTAAGCAGAGGCTAAGCGATCCTGAAACCCAAGCCAAGTTAGCTACCATCCAGTTTAACGAAGCCAGGGGTAATGAAGACATGGAACTTCTATCGAAGATGTTCCGGGACTTTGAAGCCCTGGGGGTGCTGGACAAGGTGCAAGATCAGCTTTTGATCGATGATGAGGGCGTTCAGAGGTTGCTGGACTATGGGGGGACAGTATTAGATCAGTTCCCCGGAGATGGGCCTGGCATGGCATGGGAACCTACGCCTACGACAACCGGGCAGGTCGACAATTACCGCTCAGCAGATGGCAGCGAGGCCCAGAGCGTAAGCAAGCGGGCTGCAGCGCCAGCGCCATGGAGAGAAGCTTCGAGAGTTCCGGGCTTGGGGAAGCAGGAAGAGGGATATCAGGCGCCAGAGCAACGGTTAATGAGGCGTATTTACATCTTCACCGAGGAAGAGTCTAAAATAGTCGATTCCTCGTTAGGTACAGAGGCGGCAAGAAACCTTGTTGCTCTCTGCCAGGCTCTCCAGACCGGAGAGTTAAAATTCAAATTCAAGGAAGGAGACGAATAGAGTGAATAAGTTTTTTAGCTCGTTTGCCCCGAATATATTTCGATTCACAGATCGCAACATGGCGATGTCAATCGCTGCATCCTATACATGGGCTGCAGCAATCCTTGTTGGCATGAGCATGATCCAGGCTAATGGGTTGATTCCCTACTTGGTCTGGTTCTTCTCAAATGGCCTGGCGATCATAGCTTTTGGCTATGGAGCTACTCACTGGCCTAAGCTATATGAGGTAATCCGCTTGCCCCTGTTCCGCCTTATCATTCTGATAGTTACTACGTTTACGATCTGGTTCAACATGTCTGGATTACTGTATATCTCAGACGGACTGAAGATCGTTTCTACTAATTGGGGCATCGTAATAGCTATCGTAGCAACGCTATTCACCTGGGCTTATATCGTTTGGCCCCGGTTAATGGGCGGCAAGGTCGGTGGGATTCATATCTCAATCGTTACAGACCGGCTGCAATGGATGCTCGTGCTGAGCGGTGTAATCGTAGCTGTAATTATCACCCTGGCATCAAAGCCTCAGTTCATTTCGTTTCAGCTATTTACGCATCCTCTAAACTCCATCTCAGCGTATTACAACGCTTTCTGGGCGTGTCCTCTTTTACTGACCGCGTTGTTCATGGATGGCATGTTCTGGCAAAGGGCGCCCTACATCAAAACCATGAAACCCTATTGGCAAGCCTATGGTATGTTTATGGCATATCTCGCTCTGGCCGCAGTACTAGCCTTGTTTAAGATCCCGGATATCGCCCGGTGGGTAGTTTATATCTGCATCTTCTTTGCAGCGATGTCGACTATCGATTCGTGTATGGCAGCATACTGGCACCAGATATCGAAGAAGGGCGGCATCATCGCTGGCTTGGTTTGCATTGCTCTGTGGATCCTGGTCAGTCGAACGCCCTTGCTAAATCTTTGGTGGACACTGTTTAGCTGGTTCCCCCTGTTCTTCGTGATCATGATCATAGCGTACAAGCTCATGCAAGCGGGGAAGATCAAGCGGCCTAGCGAGGCCGTCTTGAGGGCGGCAGATGCTCTGCCGGTCCTGGGGGATCGAAAGCCCTTCTCAGAGGCATTACGCACCTGGAAGGATTAGCTTATGCCCTATCCCAAGAGCGTGCTAATGAGCGCTCACATCGGAAGTGAGGTTGCCGATAGCGATTGGCAGCGTGATCCTGCTTCGCTGGCAGAGAAGCTATCAGGCGGGCGCTGGCGTCGATATAGACACCTTGATTTCATATCGAACAAGATCCGGGTGCTGGAAGAGCGTCCGATCTTCCTCATCATCACCATGCCCCCACGTCATGGCAAGTCTGAATTGATTTCGCACTGGACACCGATCTGGTTCTTGAAGCGATGGCCCTATAAGCACATCATCCTGGCTTCATATCAGGCTGGGTTCGCTGCCGAATGGGGCGGCGTTGTCAGGAACGCCATTATAGAGCATGAAGCGAGGCTGGAGATCCAGCTGGCGGGAGATACCAGGTCAAAGTCAGAATGGCGCATAAAAGGCTATGGTGGGGGCATGTTAGCCTCTGGAGTGATGGGTCCGATCACCGGGCATGGTGGCGATCTACTGATTATCGATGATCCCATAAAATCGCAGAAAGAGGCCCTATCTCTGGTATACCGGGAGTCTATTAAGCAGTGGTATAGATCCACATTTCGAACCAGAGCGCAACCTAACGCTTCGATTATTTTATTACAAACTCGCTGGCATGAAGATGATCTAGCCGGGTATCTTATCAGCGAATCTCAAAAGCCAGAGAGCGATCTTCCCCGGGATCCCTGGGAAGTGATCAATCTTCCAGCGTTAGCGGAACCGGGGGATCCTCTGGGACGATCTGAGGGTGAAGCGCTCTGGCCTGAAATGTACCCGAGGCAATCTTTACTCCAAGTCAGAGAGGCAATCGGCCCCTACTGGTATGCAGCAGAATATCAAGGCTATCCCCGGCCAGAAGGGGGATCGATCATCAAAGAAGCTTGGTTTCAGTATTATTCAGATCAAGAAAATCCCCTGGTCAATGAAAGCATCAAGGTGGAACGGTGCATCCAGGTCTGGGATACAGCTTTTGAGCTTGACGATTCTTCTTCCCGGAGCGCGTGCATGACCTGGGTAAAAGCCGGCGCGTTCTTTTATGTGATCGATGTCTGGGCCAAGCGGGTAGAGTTCCCGGATCTGATCCAGGCTGCAAAGATGAAATATGCTCAGTGGAAGCCAACGCACATTTACATTGAGCATAAAGCATCCGGGCATTCTCTGGTGCAGCAGTTACGCAGAGACACCAACTTGCCGATCATTCCGGTCAAGGCTGAAACTGACAAGGCTTCAAGATTGAACGCTGTGTCTGGGATTGTCGAAGCGGGAAGGGTGAAGCTTCCAGCGCAGGCGCCCTGGCTGTCTGATTTTCTGTACGAGATCTGCTCGTTCCCTGCTGCCAAGACTGACGATATTGCAGATTGCTTCGCCCATGGATTGATGCAAATGCACCCATCGCTGGGCAGGGGAGATCTGCCGATCCGGCGGGGAGTGAAGGAATCGATCTGGAAGCGAACAGAGTGATCCCTTGCATAATTAACATAATGAGGGGTATCATGAATATAAGGCTGTTCATGGGATTTGCGATTCGTCTTTGTTATTTAGCTAGCCCGGAGAGGGCGAAACAGCAGAGCCGTCCTGGAGGCGGCTTTGCCTTTTTAGGGGGTGATCATGGCAGATTTAATATCGATGTATATCCCGCCAGAGCTTGTAGTAGTGATGGGGCTGTTCTGTGGCTGTTTATGCCGAGCTCTGCTGCCATTCCTCAAGAAGCAGCATAAGGCTGCACAGGCAGGAGAAGATCTAAGATGGGAGCGCCGGTATTCCTGGACGCTGGGATTCGCTATCTTTACCGCTTTTATCGCGGCTATGATTCTGCTTCCTACAATGCAGGTGCCGACAGTTAACGCTTTCCCCCTCTCGTTCATAGTAGGCTGGTCCTCGCAGGATATCCTGAATACCTTTGTGCTTTAGCTATGATCAATTCGATATCAACCTGGCTATGTCAGGTTTTGGGCTGCAGGGGGGATTATGATATGTGCATGGCTGCGCTCAAAGAGAGCCAAGCAACCGCAGAGGAACTGCAGCGCCGGCTAGACATAGCCAAAGAAGCGATCAAGAATCTAGAGTTAGTACAAGCGCACCCGGCGCCCCCGGTGATCACTAATGTCGTGGAAAAGGATTCAACATGGATCCAGCAAGTGATCGATGGATTGAAGCTTAACATCGTCCGGGAGCCCCTGGGCGATGTGTTTATGCTCACGAACCAGAGGAACTTCATGGAGATCATAGCCTGGGACTGGATCGATTCTGTGAAGTATGGTGGGGCGTTCAAGTGCGGTAATTTCTCTATTGCGTTCAAAGCGCATGTAGACGAATATTTCAGACTTAACCAAGTGGGGATAGTGCTGGATTATTACACCGGGCATGCTTACAATATAGTCATATTCCCGGAGGGGAAAGTAATGCTTCTGGAACCTCAGAGGGATGCGCTGTTTACCTGGGGGACGAATCAAGTCTTCTATGGGTTAAAAGATAGCGTGGTAGTAATATGAATTGGTTCAAGTTAGGATTCTGGGAGTTTCTGAAGAAGATGTTCGGGCCAGAGGGCATCTTTTCATCCTGGCAAGAGAGACACGCTTTCCTAATTGGGATATGTGAGACTGTAGCCTTCTTGAAGCCACGCTGGGATATGCCACCCGATTATGAGGCATGGGTTAAACAGGCTGATACTCATAAACCAGGCAACCCGCTCTATGAATATCACTACTATATGTTCGGTAGAGCTTGCGGTGTAATATTCTGGCTGACCGTGATAGCCTTCTTTTGGAAGGTAATAAGATGAATAGGAGCGTGCGCATGAAAAGCTTATTTGGAGATCCCGAGGAAAACATTATGCATCATGTCCCGCCCAAGCCGGTCACTCAAGAAGAGCAGATGGCTATGATCTGGGAAGCTGTGTTCAATGGAGATGGGATCCTAAAGAGGCTTATCGATAATAACCGCTGGCTGAGTCGCCGGCTGCGCTTTCAAGATGTGAAGCTGAATTTCATTCTCGTCTTCCTGGCACTGCTGTTAGGGTGTCTGGGGAAACTCATGTTTAGCTAATAGAAGGAGGCAGATCGATGTGAAAAGTATTTTGTATCTAACTCGGGATCGAATCTAAAATATAAAGGAGGATCAAGTCAATGGCAGAATTTTCAGATTACATGGAGAACAAAATCCTAAACTCGCTAAGGAACGTAGCAGGTGTACAGGTAGCTGCGTATGTGGCCCTCTTCACAGCCGTCACCGGCCTGGAGGCCGACAGCGGCTGGTCCGCCACCGAAGTCACCGGGGGTGACTATGCTCGGCAGCTAGCTGGGTTAACAGAAGCTACCGGCGCGGGCGGAGCGACTTCCAATGCTGCCGACATCACTTTCCCGCAAGCCTCGGCAGACTGGGGAATCATAACCCACGCCGCCCTCATGGATGCTCTCACCAGCGGCCACGTTCTGATGTGGACACAGCTTGATGTTCCCAAAACCATAGGGACCGGGGACACATTCAAGTTTGCAGCTGGCGATCTTGATGTAACCGTAGCGTGACGACAGGAGCAGGGCAACCTGCCCTTGTTTGTAAGGAGTATTGATGCCGATAGTAATTGACCCGAATAAGCAGGTTACTGACCCCACCTTGCTGACTGCATTGACAAAGCAGGGCATAGACTGGAGATATGTTGAGCTTTATCAGGATTATGCGCCTGCTTATGATATTCAAGGCACAAGGATAAAGGGACGGTCTCCCTATGCCAAATTCTATCGGCATACTGAAACTAATAAACAGTGGATGGTCGTATCTCAGTTACCGATGGTCAATGCTGACGGTATCAAGGTAGAGGTTGGGTGGGAGAAAAGCGGGGCGAAGTATGTCTCAAAAGTAAACCAGTTTCAAGCACAGGTAAATAATAAGACTACCACCTTAACCTGTATCAATGACCAGCCTACAGGGCAAAAGAAGGGGAACAGCCTAACATACACGCCTCATCTCTATCTTAATGGTGCTGAGGTATCCTGTGGCAAAGAAACTCTGTTTGCAGTTGACCCTGTTAATTCAAACTACCAGAACAATGTCCTTGAGTGGGATTATGGCATCTGTAAACGTAGGCTGAGGCTCATTGAAGGCAGAATACTTGGCACTTGGGTATTCGCTCAGAATCCAAACGGTGAGGTAAGAATTCATTATGACCAAGCAGGTGATTTCAAGCTTCATCTGGGACAGTATGCTATCAGTGATAGCGAAGAACTAATCTCCGCCAAGGAATTTGAAAATCCTATCTTTGGCTATCCCTTTGTAATATCAGATTCCATGACCTTCTACCCTGATGCCCATACTGAGACAACGAGTGTTGACGGCATCGCTGGGCATGTTGCTACATCTACTTGGGCAGCTATACAAGGGGGGGCAGGTACAGAGTCGAATGATACTAGTGCTACAAGCTCATTTTTTTACATATGCACTTACAACGCTGGTTGGTACGGAATTTACCGTAGTATTTTTCTCTTTGACACATCTGCTCTCCCAGATGGTGCGATTAAAACGGGAGCAACCCTATCGCTTTATGGTAGTTCAAAAGAAGATACTTTTTCGCCAGTTATTGCCCCTGACATAAATATCTATAGTTCTGCTCCAGCAAGTAATACTGCATTAGTCGCTGGGGACTATGATAGTTTGTCGGCAATAGGATTGTCCACAGCCATTACTTATGCAGGGTGGAGCACAACAGGGTATAACGACTTTGCATTGAACGATTTGACAGTAATTAGCTTGACAAATGTAACCAAACTGGGAGTACGTAACGCTTGTTATGACGCTGCCAATTCTGCCCCTGGTTGGCAGAATAGTAAATATAGCCAACTCGCTGGCTACTATACCGAGCAAGGCACTGGCTACAAGCCCAAGCTGGTAGTTACTTATACAGCAGACCAGCCATTTAGGAATTATTATCCACACATTCTCGCTCACTAGGAAAACCAACTATGCCAAAACTGGGTGAAATAAAAAGAGGCGATGAAGTTTTAGCTCACTAAAGGAGGTGAACTATGGGAAGAATTTATACAGTTACCGCACAAAATATGACCCTAGTAACAGCCTGTAGAGGTCTTATAACAATATGTACCTCTGCAACTGAGGCTGCTGCTGGAGGTAGAATCAAAATCAAGAGGGTCGAATTAGGACAGACTCACACAACGACAAACCAAATGCTGACCGCGCTTCTGTCAAGGCGTGACCTAGCAGCCACGCTGACAGTAGTGAGTGCTGCTGCTGCTGTGTTACCTATTGTAGTTGGTGGGGTAGCATCTGCTTTTACTACTGCTGGGACAGATGGTAAGGCAGCCCTTCAAGTTGGGAAACAGACTGCCGTAGACAGTAATGGAGCTTATACAGATTTATATGCTGGCACATTCTCTAATTTGGTTGGCTGGCTTTACATACCGACACCAGACACAGAATTTGTTATCAATAACAGTTCAGTTTTCGTGGTGAGATTGCTGGCAGACCCAACTGACTTCGCTGGCTGGAACTGCACTGTAGAGTGGGACGAGATATAGGAGATTAAATGCCTATTTGGAGACAACCCCCGCAACCTCAACAGCGTAGGGTTTGGAAACCTACAGGGATTGCTGTTGTTGAAGGTGCTGCTTCTCTAAGTGGTACTGGAGCGGTAACCGCCATCGGAATCATAGAGGTTTGCGGTAAGGCTAGTTTCTCGGGAACAGCCACATTAGTCGCTACAGCTGAGCTAATAATAACTGGCAAAGCGATATTGTCTGGAGCAGGGACATTAGTTGCGGTCAGCCAACAGACTAGCTATGCGAAGGCTATCTTCTCTGGTGCAGGCTCATTAACAGCTATCACCACAACTATTATCTCAGCTTCTGCAAGTTTATCAGGGACAGGAAGTCTATTTGCTGCAGCCAAATGCACCTTAAAAGGTTCGGGGACGATTTCGGGGATAGGGACATTAGCCGGGGTCGGTAGATGTATATTTGAGGGGACAGTCATATTATCGGGTGCTGGCACTCTGATCGCCGCCGGGCTGCTTATTGGTACTGGCAAGGCGATACTCTCAGGCGAAGGAACGCTAGCAGCAGCCGGCCATATCATCGGGATCGTTAAGGCCACACTATCAGGTACGGGCACACTTTCAGCCACCGCTGTGCTGATCACCGTTGCAAAGGCCACCATGGCCGGCATCGGCGACCTGGCGGCGGCTGGCCTCATTATCAGGACCGCTAAGGCCACGTTATCGGGGATAGGCTCACTCGCCACCGCTGGCCAGGCCACCGGGAGCGCCCACGCCACCATGGCAGGCACAAGCATACTTTCAGCCAGTGCCTATTCAATTCTAGCGGGCAAAGCCACACTATTAGGAGAGGGCAGCTTGGTGGCAACTGCCAAACTCACGCTGAAGGGCTCTGTCACCCTGGGCGGGACCGGTACCCTGACTGCGCTGGCTCAGCCCATATACACAGCTAAAGCTACACTATCAGGCACCGGGGATCTCGCCGCTAAAGCCAGCGCTATCTGGTCTATATCGGTCACGCTATCAGGGATAGGCAGCCTCACAGCTAGGGCTGTATCGATCACGCTTGCAAAAGCTACTCTATCAGCAGAAGGATCTCTGATAGGTGCCGCCAGTATAGACACTATCGGCAAAGCTACCCTAGTCGGAACTGGTATCTTATCGGCAACAGCACAATGTCTAATAAATGCCACCGCTATCCTATCTGGCAGTGGCTCGTTAGCAGCTATAGGGCAGGTGGGGGGATTGCTTTATGGCACCGCTACTTTCTCCGGGATGGGATCACTGGTAGCTACAGCGAAAGGGATATTCTCTGGAGCAGCTACTTTATCTGGCATTGGGACATTAGCTGCTATCGGGCAGAACACAGTCAAGGCCTCTGCTATGCTATCTGGAGTTGGCACCCTAGCTGGCTTCGGAAGTCTGATTCTCACTGGCAAGGTTGTCCTAACCGGGGCAGGTGCTTTAGCTGCAACCGCAGAATATCTAGCCAGTGGTAAGGGCATACTCTCTGGGACAGGATCGATAATAGCGGCCGCCCGGTTAATCGCAGTTGGCAAAGCTAGCTTAGATGGCAGTGGATCGCTCACAGCTACAGGTGGGCGGCTAATCAAGGGGGTAGCATCATTAGAAGGCAATGGTACGCTTTCGGCGACAGCCAAGGCTATTTTAGCAGGGGCAGCGATTATATCGGGCCAAGGAACCTTAACTGCTGCTGCGGTTATAATATGTATGGGTATAGCATCCATTACTGGAGCAGGGACCATGATCGCTGTAGCATCGGTCATTCAGGGCATCATCATGAGACTTATCCCGGTTATCGTAACTTTCCCTGAGCGTGAAATAACCGCTCAGCTTATTGATAAGGCTATTACGGTTTCCTTCTATGAGCGCACGATCAAAGTGAGGTAAGCATGGAAAAGATAAATATCAAGCAGGGAGCTTTCGGATTCGGATATGAATTCGTGGGCATTCCAGATGAATGGGTAGACGAAGAAGCTGAGGTTTGGTTCACAGCTTGGAAGCCTGGAGATCCCACAGAGAAAGTCTGCCAGAAAGTATGTGACTTTAGTGGCGAGAAGTTCTGGCTGATGGTAGAAGAAGATGACTTCGATGCTGAGCCCGGCATCTATTATTATGAGGTTGCTCGCTATGAAGATGGAGTAATGTTAGATCCCTCTTTTACCGGGGAATTAGAGATCCTGGAAAGCGCAGGAGCGCCTGGAGATGAAGAATGAATAAGAAACGAGAAAAACGAAACAGATTCTATGCTCGAGAAGGCCAGCAATCGACCTCAGAGGGCCAGCAGAGCCTCAGCACGGTGCGGTACTCAAAGGGGGCCAGTGGTATAGGGGTCAGAGGGCTTAAACATCGAGCAGGGCGCATAGAGGAAGAATGGCGCAAAGAGTTCCGGTCATGGGATAGAGCGTGCAAGCAATTCATCGAAATGCGGGATTACTACATCATCGCAACCGTCCTGGATGCGGTGAAACTGCCCCTATTGGAAGCGAAAGTCTCTACCGAACCAGCAGAAGCGCAGACACCCGGAGATATTGCTGCTGCAGACTGGCTGTTGGATTGCATCAACAGGATGCACAGACAAACCTGGGCATCGCATACTGAGGATATGCTTTCATCGATTGAATTCGGTTGGGCGCTGGGAGAGATCGTGCTGGAAAAGAGAGGGGATGGTAGGCACTGGCTAAAGAACATTGATCCCCGGGGACAAGATACGCTTTCCAGATGGGAGTTTGATGCACAGATCAGAGATGAAGTCCTGAAGATGATTCAGCTAGATCCCAACCTAAACATTGAGATTCCCATCCCCCTAGCGAAGTGCGTGCATGTAACCTTCCGCGGACGAAAGGGCAATCCAGAGGGGCATTCGGTTCTGTTATCTCTGCACTGGCCCTACAGGATGCTTCGAGACCTTGAAGTGTTCGAAGGCATTGGAATTGAGCGAGATGTAGGGGGCATGCCGGTTGCTAGCTTACCGGAAGAGGGTGTGGTCAGCGATGCTGCGCTTACCAAACTGGAAGAAGCGTTGAAAGGCATGCGAAGAGATGAAAACGAATTCTTGATCACTCCCCCGGGCGTAGAGGTTAAGCCCTATGGCGCCGGCCAGAAGATGTTCAACATCGGTGAGGTAATAGACCGGAAGAAAAAAGAGATCCTGATGCGCATGTATGCTCAGTTCCTAATGCTGGGTATGGAGAAGGTAGGGACACAAGCTCTGGTCCAGGGATCCCAGGACTTCTTCAACCTCTCATTGGGAGCGGTACAGAGAAGCGTTAAGGAAGCCTGGAATCAGCAGCTTGTACCATACTTGTTCGCTTTCAATCGCTTCGAGGGAATGACGGATTATCCTCAGATCACATGGGCGCCGCCGGGGAAGATCGATGTTAAGAACATAGTAGACACGCTTAACAGTGCCACCGGCGCCAAGCTCTTCACGCCAACCGACATCGATGAAGATCATGTCCGGGAAATGTTAGACTGGCCCGCCTTGCCAGATGAAGAAAGAGGGCAGGCAAGAGAGATCGAAAAGCCAGGAGTCCCGGGCCTGTTTGATCTGAAATGAGAAAAGCTGGAATCAAGCAACGACAAGGATCTGGGAATTGGGAGCAGCTTACTAACCGGCAAACACGCCGGATTAGTCGAGCTTATGATGAATGGAGCGCCCAGACTAGACGAGCTCTTAATAAGATGGCGAAGGGCGGCGCAACCATCGCTGATCAGCAAAGAGTCCTCGAGCAAGCGCTTCGAGCTTTCGAGCGTCAAATGATTCAGATCTATACCCGGGGCATCGATATTGCCAAGAATGCCTCAGCCGGCAATAAGCGGAATCTCCCAGATTTGATGCGCCTGGCAGAGACTAAAAAGACAGAGGGAGATCGCATGATTACGCAGAATCTTATCCCCCTAATCTCTGCCAGCCTTATGCCGGCAATCATAGCGGGGGTAGCGTTCGATTCGAGCAAACTACAGGATGCTTTCTTATCAACCAGATCCATGGCGCCGCAATATTCAGGCGGTGCCTGGGTGATGATCTTCGAAACGCAGCGCATGCTAGGATATGCCAGAGAGTCTGAGCGGTTAGCGCAAGGGTTACTGATTGAAAAGGTGCGCTGGATATTGGATCCCCGGGCTGAGCACTGCGATGATTCAGCCGGCTTTCATGGTTGCGTTAACCTGGTCGGCGAATATGATAACTGGAATGCACTTCCTACCGTTCCTGCTGCGCAGGTGACTTGTCGTGGAAATTGTAGATGTAGATTGGAAGTTTTTAGAGATGGAATCTGGCAAAGGGGTGTCTATGAATAGGAACTCTTGACAAAATGAAGATATCAACCTTATCATTAAAGGAGGTACACGAAAATGCAGCAACTAAGAGGTGAACCATGAGTCCATTCGGGCCCTATGATTCATTTTCAGACTGCGTAGCAAAGAACGCAGACAAATCCTCGCCCGAAGCTTTCTGCGCCTGGTTGGAACATAAGATCAGTGGTAAGTGGCCTTCAGAATCAAGCATGCCGGCTGACGCCTGGGCTGTCTACCGGGAGGCTTATGCTCAATATCTGGATTCTTCAGCCAAACCGGTGCAGTTAGCAGAGAAGGAGGCTACAGAATCCGCTAAGAAAGCGGTCAAAGATGCGGGATGGGAGTTTTCCCGTATCGGATGGATCAAGGCTTATGCAGCGCCCAAGATGCGCCATGTCACCGGAGTAAGAATCTTTGAAACTGGCACCTGGACAGATTCTTCGGGGAAAATCCGGGAGTGGACCGGAAAAGACCTGGATGTACTGGTGGAAGCCTTTGGCGCGGGCGTTCCAGGCATTGTTCCTGTAAAAGCGGGACATACGCCTGATTCATTCAATCGAAAGCTAGCTGAAAAGCTAGACATACCCGTTGAATTGGTAATTGGGGATCAAGGCAAGGGCCAGATCTCCATTGGCCGAATGGTCACGCTTGAACGAAGAGGCAATATGCTTATTGCTTCATTTGAGCGTGTCCCGGATGCGGTTGCAGAGCTAATCGAGCTTGGTATGTATCGGACAGTCTCAGTAGAGATTGAGGATAACTTAGGTGGATTTAGCTCTGCTATCACTGCAGTAGCTCTGCTGGGGGCTGAAGAGCCAGCGGTTGCAGGCGCAACATTAGACAGAGCGCTCGTTTTCGGGGGGAAACGAGACAAAGCGCAAGTGCTGTCCTTCGCTAGCTCAGAAACACTCGAGGCCGAATTTACCACTCTTAACGAGAAGATGGCTGACGTGATCAAGGGCATGAGAGGGGCGCCTGTGTTCAGAGGGTTAATGCAGAATCTCCGGGGCTTGTTTGACCAGATTACCAAGAAAAGACAGCACGAAACACCCCCAATCATATCAAAGGAGGGTAAAGACATGCCGAAGTCTATCAAAGACATTAAGAAGCTCATGCAGGCGCCGCCTGGAGTACCGCCTGAAGGTACACCGCCGCCGGCTGGTGGGGAGATGGCTGCTGCCCTGTTAGCCATAGCGCAAGCTCTTGGCTTAACAGAGGATTCTACGGTGGATGATGTCCTGGCAGCTATTGAGAAGTTGAAGGCGGGGGCTGCGTCCATGGAGCAGTACCAAAAGACGAAAACCGATCTGCAGAAAGCTACAGAGCGGATTGGCAAGCTTGAACATAATGAGCGGGTTCATGGCTACCTCGAACGGACACGTCTGTTTACCGCAGCGCCTAATAAGACACCCGAGGCCATGGCGGTAGAGCTAGCGGAACTGGAAGAGATCGCCGGCAAGCCCAAGGCTGACAGTCTCTTGCAAACCTTCCAGGACCTGCAAAAGGCCGGGGAGGCTGCAGGGAAGGTGCTGGGATCCTCTCGCCCTGGAGCGAAAACTGATTATGAGGCCAAGCTGACCGAGTACATGAAGGCCAATCCCAATGTTACCCGGGCGCAAGCTCACAAGGTTGTCATGAAGACGTTCCCGGACCTTCGTGAGCAAGATCGGATCGATCAGAGAGAAACCGAATAGAGGTCGATTCCCTAATAGAAAACGAGTAAGGAGGCACGATAATGCCACAAGCAAACGAGAAAAGCATCTGGACTGAGAGCTTCATAGCTGGAGGCAATCTATCGGCCAAGCAATATTATGGCGTAAAGCTGAGCGCAGATCGCACAGTAGTCATATTTGCTGCTGATACCGATATTCCAGTGGGTGTATTGCTTAACGCCCCGGAATCCGGCCAGGAGGCTCAGGTATGTGTGATAGGTCGAAGCCCAGTAGTGCTGAGTGCTACTTTAGCTTTTCGGGAGCCCATTTACTTTCATTCCGATGGAACTGCAAAGAAGTGGACACCTGGCAGCGATATCACCAAATACTGTGCTGGGTATATCACGAAGGGCGGCGCCTCGGGAGAGATCGCCGAAGCCCTTATACAGTGCGCTAATCCTGTTAAGGGTGCGGCCTCTACATAGTATGGTCCAGCCCTGAAGGAGTAGAAACATGCCAAATCCAACTAAAAGCACGATTCATATCGATGGCCCTCTGTCTGATATCGCCATAGCATACAAGCAGGAGGGGTTCATCGCCGATACGGTTTTCCCGATTGTACCGGTGGACAAGCAATCGGACAAGTTCTACATCTGGGACAAGGACTTCTGGATGAGGAATGCGGTAGAGCGCAGGACTCCCGGAGATACCTATCCTGAGGGACGAATGAAGATTTCCAATTCACCGTTCTATTGCAACCTGTTTCACCTGGGCTACGGCCTGCCGGATGAAGATGTTGCAAACCAGGATGATGCGGTGCAGTTGGAGATCACCGGGGCCGAATGGCTGGCGCAGCAGTTCCTGTTGAACCGAGAGTTATCTCTGGTATCTGATATCTTTGCTGTCAGCAAATGGGAGACTGACGTGGTAGGCGGCACCAACTTCCCGCTCTGGAGTGACTACGTTAACTCCGATCCTGTCAGTGATGTGTTGCTGGGACGCCAGACTATTCAGAAGTCGACCGGCCAGCTTGCCAATACCCTTGTCATAGGGCAAGAGGTTTTTGATGTGCTGGCTGAGCATCCCCTGTTACTCGACAAGTTTAAGTACACGCAGACCGGAATCCTTGAGGTCGAAGAGGTACGCCGGGCCTTGCGAGTACCGCGCTTGTTAGTGGGGGCGAGCGTCTATGAGTCTACTAACGAAGGTGACTCCACTCCCACTAGAGGGTTTATCTGGGGCAAGAACGCTCTAATGCTTCATGTCCCGGCTAATCCGGGGATCCGCGTGCCAGCGGCCGGGTACACCTTTGTCTGGCGTGGTAATTGGGGAGGTGGCTATACCGTTGCCATTTCTACCATGCGCCAGGACGACAGAGACAGAGACTTCCTGAAAGGGAAGCACGCCTTTGATCACTGCGTTTGCGCATCTGACTTGGGCTATTTCTTCTCTGCCGCTATAAGCTGAAACTGAGAAATCCGGGGCCGGGGCAAGAAGCTCCGGCCCGCAGGAAATCTCCATAAAAGGAGGGATCTCAATGATGCGATATAGAGGCACTCACGTATTTGATACCCTAGAGGTAAAGAACGCGCTAATAGGGCTTGGCATCAATGACTACGGAGACATCTACTATGTAGATTCCGTTAATGGCGTCGCTGGTAGGTCTGGTAAATCATGGGATCAAGCCCTTCTTACGATTGCTGCTGCTGTAGCTAAATGCGTTGCAGGCGATGTGGTAGCTTGCAAGGGATCGTTTACAGAAGCGGTTGTCGTTTCATCTGCCAAAAGCGATCTGTCGATAATTGGAGCGGGTAACACACCCAACGTCTTTAAGTGGACTGCTGTTGCTGATGCAGTCTGTTTGACTATCGAAGCTGGTAGCGTACTGGTAGCTAATGCGCGTATTAGTCCGCCTGCCTATAGCGCTAACAGAGGAACTTGCGGCATCAAGTTATCCGGGGCGAATTACGCCAAGATTCTCAAATGTCGATTCCAGGGAAAGACAGCTTCCCAGATCGCTATTTATTCGCCTGTCTGCGATAGCGATAATGTCGAAATCAGCGATTGCGATTTCGAGTATATGAATACTGCCACCTATGGCGCTGCTATTAAGGGAGTGGAAGCCGGCGGGCTTTCGTACAGCGCATGGAAGATCCTGCGGAACAAGTTTGGATCATGCGTTATTGGAATCGATATCAACGGCCGGGTATGCCTGCTCAAAGATAACGTGATCCAGGAATACGGAATCAATGCTGCGGGTGCGGTTGCCGCTGTCCTAGCCATGGGCATAGACCTATCGGGTACCAGCTCAGGCGGGAACGTGGTTTTCCACAATCAGCTAGGCGGAACTTACAGTACTACTCTCTATGTTCCGGGCGCTTCAGGTGATCAGTGGGCGGGTAACTTCAACGTCCTTTCTGGTGGGGTAACTGCAGCTAATCCTTCAGCATAGGGGGTAGAATGACTAAGGCGAAGGCTGAGAAAGAACATGTCACGCATCCCACTAAGAAGGCAGACTCTTATGGGTGTGAATGCGGAGAAGCCACAGCTACCCCATTTGATGTTTGCCCGCGCTGCGGGAATGATGAACTGAAACGCATTAAAAAGGGTTAGTGCGTAGACAAAAGTGAGTATCACGGGCTAAGCCGTCCGTGAAATATAACCTAGAAGGAGGCTATACATGCCAGATATTGAAGCTGGAGAATTAACCCCCATTGCGCAAGTCAATTATCGCCAGGTGATCATGCCCTATCATGGGGGTGGATCATTCCTGGGGAACGATGTAAATTATCACGATTTCAGATTCCCAGCCCGCGGCAAAAGTATCATAGGCTTCTTCATTAATAATCCAGCAAATAAGGATCTGACCTGGGAGCTTTATGGATCGCATACTGCTGTTGGGCTTCCAGATGAAGCTGGTGTCAAGAAGATAGCCAATGATACCGTTGCAACTGTCACAGCAGAAGATGGGACGCTCTATTACTATGCTTACCCCTTCTATGTGCTGCGGTGCTATTTCTCAGAGGCGCCAACAGATAATCCGGTCAAAACCGTGAGCGTCTGGATCGATCTGCAGGCCCTCGTACCCATTGGCTAGAGAGGATGATATGTATGGCACGAAAGATGGGATTGAGCGCTTAATTGGGGATATCGTTTCCGGGCGTAAATTTTCAACCTCTACTGTTCCTACTATTATTCAAGTAGAAGCAGAGCTCACGAACGTGGCTGCAGAGATCGACAATGCCCTTGATGTGATGGGATATGTCGTGCCGGTAGTTTCAGCCACGGATCCGCACGCTTATGCTTTCTTGAAGGCTGCTAACGAGTATGGCGCTGCTGGCAGACTCCTGGCAACAATTCCTACTGAGGCCTATGACCCTGCTGAGCAAATGGAAGATATAGGCCAGACCAGAGCGCAGATGTATGAGAGGCATCTGAAGAACGCTCTGAAGTTGATCTGGGAACGCAAGCTCAGCGCAAGCATGGTACACGATCCCATTGAGAACCAGATCAGATCAACTATTCCCGATGCGCTATACAAGAGGGGGATGCTGGATATCTCCGGGCAAGACGACGAAGAAGAATGACAACCTATCTGGACATTGAAAACGCTGTTCTTGATATCCTGCACACGCATGATGATTTCGATGAATTTAATTGTCAGCGAGGCGGGCTGGATGGCATCAAGAAGGGCTGGAATCGGGTAGTCCGCGTGATGTATGCCCGGGTAAGCCGGAGAGATATTACCCTTGCTTTGATGGAGCACACCTGGACCGTCAAGGTTGATATTTATGTTCCCTGGCGAGGAAGAATCCAGGACATGGAAGATTCGCTAGCTATTGAGCGCCAGAAGGTGATCGATCTATTAGCCCGATATCCCCGGTTAAATGAGACAGAGGGAGTATACCGGGCAGAGATTCTTAACGGTGATGCTCCAGAGCCCCTGGGAGGCAAGAAAACCGCTTATAGAGGGCAGCGACTATATTTAGAGGTTAAGCAAGCGGTTCAACCGTCAAGGATAGGCTAAAAGTGGCAACTGTAATCAGTTTCGAGATACATGGCTTAAAAGAGCTACAGGATCGGCTTAACCGGGGCGATACCATGATGCGTATTACGCTCAACGAGGGATTGAGAGCGATAGGTCGATTATTCGTGCCGGCAAAGGGGACCGGCCCCCTGGCAGATGCAACACCCAAGCGGACCGGAAAACTCGCACGGTCGACCTTTTTCAGGATCACAGAAAAAGAGCTTCAAGAGCTTATCGTATTACAGCCAGCTAAGACACCCGAAGAATATGGCGGCATGTTCTATGGCTGGTTCGTTAGAGAAGGGACAGGACCGCATGAGATCCGGCCGAGATTGGCGAAGGCACTGCACTTCTTTATTGGAGATGCAGAGGTTTTTGCTACCAGGGTAAATCATCCTGGCACGAAAGCTAATCCCTATCATCATCGTGTACTGGAAAGCCTAATGCCAGAGGTTCAAGCAATCGTTGAGAAGATAGGGATCCGCATTGTGGGGTACCTATCCGGTAAGGAGGCGTTATGACTACTGCAACACTTTACGACAGTGTTTTGTCTGTTTTGAAGATCAACGGGAAAAATGTATCAGCCAGCGTAGTTAATATCACTCCCCGGTTCGGGCGAGTTATGACTGAAGGGACGACTCTGGGTGCTACCCATGAGCGTACCCATCCAGGCATAGGGCTGACCAGCATTGATGTTGAATTCTTGTTCAATCAGGATGCTACAGTGGGCAGTGATACGGTGGTCGGCCCGCTGTTAGGATCGAAATCGCCTGTTACCTGGGATTATTTCCCTCGAGGCGAGGCGGGAAGTAAGTTTACCGGGTATTGCGTTGTTGAGGCTTATCAGCCTATAACTAGGGTAGGAAGGCTGGTAAACGCAACCTGTACGCTGCGGGGTACTAGCCGAGGCCATGAGTAAGGAGGCATGCAATGACTGATGCAACTGTCTATGATAGTCTGGGATCCGTTCTTTTATTACACGATGGAGCGCAACTTCAGGATATCTCCCCTAACATCGTTTCAATTACCCCACGCTTCGCCAGCCAGATTCACGATGCCACTGCTTTAGGGGCAACGCACGAACGCCCATATGTTGGCATGGACCTGACGAGTATAGACCTGGAGCTCGTCTATAACGAAGATGAAGACGTAGGGACGGACACGGTACTAGCTGCGTTGCTGGAAGAAACTGATCCGCTGGCATTTGAGTATTATCCGCGGGGAACCGGCGCCGGCAAAACGAAGTTCTACGGAACAGGCCTCATTGAAAACTATCAGCCTCTTACCAGGGTGGGGTCGCTGGTAAGGGCAACTGCAACCTTGCGAGGAATTACTAGATCGAAAGGAGTAGGTTCATGAAAACGATTACTATTGATCTGGGCGATGGTGACTGTGCTGAGCTATATGAGCAGCTGAGGCATGGAACTGCCCGGAGGATCCAGGAGGTCTATCAGCCATACCATGATCTTCCTGATTACAAAGCTGCCATGGGACTCCCCACAGTAAAAGAGCGTGTTACAAGGCTAACCCAGATCATTTCGCAAGTCGATATGATCCGGGCAGGCGATGTCTTGATTCTGGGACAGATCAAGGAATGGACATTAGGAGAGATCAGCCAAGCTACGCTGGATGATATGCCTGAGAAGCAGCACGAAAAGCTGATTAGAGAGGCTAACAAGCTGTATGAGCCCCCTTTACCAGAGAGCAAAGCCGGAGACTAGCGGAGCAATTATTCTTGGGAATCAAGCTGCCGCACAGGTATTCCATACCGGCAGAGATGCAAGAGGCAATCTTAGTAGTGGAAACAGGCTTCAGTCCGCAGGAATTGGATGGCTTCCCGGAGCCTACACTAGAAAGGTTGTTGCTCTATAAAGAGGTGAAGCACTTATCCCTAGCAGGAGGATCGTTTAATGGGTGAAGAAGCTTCTGTTGCTATCGTTGCCCGAATGTATGATGAAACAGGCCCGGGCATGCAGCAATTAGCGAAGAATACCGAAGCGGTACAGCTAAAATCGCTCAGTACTACTGTGGCCCTATCAGCCCTGGGAAGCGCTATATCTTCAGTGGGCGGTTTATTGAGACAAGTCGATAATCCCCAAGCGAAGATGCTAGCTAATACCCTGCAGATCGCTTCTGCGGTAATTATGTCAGCGACAGCTTTTTCGCGGCTGATCCCTATTATCATCCAAGCCACTTCAGCGATGAGATCCATGGCTATTGTTCAATCGATTCTGGCAGCATTGAGCGGGCCTGGGGGATGGGCTATGCTGGGAATAGGTGCTGCTGTGGGAGTGGGAGCTACTGCTGGAATAATGAGAGCTACCAGACAGCCGGTTGCTCAGGCTGCAACGCCAGGCCAGCCATCGATCTTCCCCGGGGGGCAGATCCCGGGCGCTGGAAATGCGCTTGAAGGAAGATCGCTTCAATCAATAATGAACCATCCGGCATCAAGCTCTCAGACTACTATCACCCAGCATTATCATATTGCAGGATCGGTGATCGCAGAGAGAGACTTGACTGATATGGTCAGGAAGAATATCGTTCATACTCAGCAAAGAAATGCCGGTAAATCAGGCATTGCATAGGAGGCTAATATGGAAGAGATCATTACCCGAAGGCGAGAAGCATCAAAGACTTTTGAGTTAGGCAATGGGAAAAAGAGACTAGAGGCTTATCAGGGGCCAATACATTACAAGGATCACTATGATGATCCCGAAGAACCCTGGAAGGATATCGATCTTACCTGGGAAGATAACAAGATTCTCAAGGCGCCCTATACTCTGGTACATGAAGGAAACCAGATCACGGTTACCAACAAGAGAGATGGGGAGGTTCATTTGCTCGAATTGCTGGGATATCCTCATTTACTTTGGCAGCGTACTCGCAGCCGAGCGCGGGCCAAGCTAGAGGGGGAGTTCGTAGAAATCATTCCGGGGCGCTCTACCGTGAGATACAGACGTACCATAGGATCAGCAGAGAAGCCGCAGATAACGAAATATAAAATCGAGGGCAATCTCGCCAGGGTACGGTTTTGTGGCAGCTCCCCCGATCACCCTCTCGAAGTCGAAACAGAGAAGAACGGCAATATTATCACCGAGAGGATTAAGGCACCGAAGGAATCACTACGATTTCCTATACGGATTGATCCTACTATCGATGAATATGCGGTTGGGGCCTCTACCGATGATATCTTTTGGTCGGATGCCCCTCTTCATGATTACATGCGTGATTGGGAGCATATCGGAGCGGGATATTATGCCTTTTACCCGCCTGGCTATGATCCGGCTTCTAAGACTTATTGCGGATCTGCCATGCGGTTTCAGGATATCGATATTGAGAAGGACTCGATCATCAGCTCTGCATATCTCACTCTGAGAGCATCAGCTACCCGGGTTGGCTTGGTGCGAACCAGTCTTTATGTAGAGAATGCTGCTGCTCCAGCCACATACCCAGCCACTATTGCTGATTTCTTCACCCGCAGGGCAAATACAATGTGGTTGCCTCCTGGCTTCTGGCCCTTTTGGGATTTCGATACGCCCTGGATCAAGGGACAGGACTATGATAGCTGGGACTTCTTTTATCAAGTACAGAACATAATCAATGGGGAAGATTGGGTAGCGCTGAACCCGATATCGGTATTCTGGGATGATCAGGGACACCGCACGGCGGCAGATCCCACTGGCATTCATCGTTTAGCTTATTCATGGGATGCAGCCAATCCGTAACTTTCCCTAGGAGATAAATGCTAGGATCAGGAACAGAGCTAGATCCGTACATTATCGAGAATGTCACGGATTTACAGAATATTCAGAATCACCTTGCAGCATGGTATGAGTTAGAAAGCGACATCGATGCTGCAGAAACCGTAGGCTGGAATGGGGGCGCCGGCTTTTATCCTCTAGGTATCTTCACCGGCCATTTTGATGGCAAAGACTATAGCATCCTCGATCTGTACATAAACCGGCCGACAGAATCCAATATAGGCCTGTTCTCCTATATACAAGGAACAGTTATCAATCTGATTTTTAAGAATAGCTATGTTTATGGGAAAACGGGTGTAGGTACACTCGCTCGAGGTATAACTGGAACAGTTTCTGAGGTACATGTCCAGAACGGATATGTCAAAGCTCCACAGGGTCCCACTTATTCCAGGAACTCATACATCGGTGGCTTATTCGGAGAAATCGGACAGGGCGGTAACGTGGAGGATTCCGATTTCGAGGGGACTATCTATACATCAGCTTGTACCGTTGTGGGCGGGTTTACCGGACATATTTACGGTGGTACTGGAACCATAGCGAGATGCCATGTCAATGCTAGTGTCTATAACTACGGAACCAATAACAGGGCTGATGAGACGGGCGGCTTTGTGGGCCGGATCATCGGAGCTTTAGGTATTCGCCAGCTTGAAGAGTGTTATTCTACCGGGCAGGTCGTTGCAACTCGTTACGGCACCTATATCCCTCTTGACATTGGGGGATTTGCAGGAATAATAACCCAAGGAACCTGCCAGGATTGTTTTTCGCTCAGCATAGTAAACGGCGACAATGGTCAGCGGATAGGCGGATTTGTGGGACAACTTAATTATATTGCCTGCCTTGATAATGTATATTCTGCCGGTCATGTGATTGGCGCCCAGACAGGGGGATTAGTGGGAGTTAATGCAGCCCCGGGAAGTTGTTTTGTGACCGATAGTTTCTGGGATATTCAGACGTCAGGGCAAGCTACCAGTGCCGGCGGTACTGGCAAAACCACTGAGCAGATGAAGACTGAAGCTACATTTACAGATGCAGGCTGGGATTTCTTGCTAATCTGGGGGATAAGTCCCCTGCAGAACTTTGGATATCCCTTCTTCTTGTGGGCCTTTATCGACATAATCATACCACGCCTTAGTATCGAATATACGCCTGCAACGCCACCTGTCCCGCCCAAACTCACTATCGATTTCGAGTCCGAGGTAGAACCAGTGCCGCCCAAGCTTATTATTGAGCATGAGTTTCGCAGTCCTGTACCGCCGAAGCTCGTCATTGAGCATGAGGCAGCTATCGAACCAGTGCCACCGAAGCTTATTATTGAGCATGAGCTTCCAATCGAAGCCCTTCCACCGAAGCTTACTATCGAATACGTGAAGCCTACCATTCCTGAAGAAATTACCCCGGGGATCCAGATCTACGTTGATGAAGAGTGGCAAGAAATCTCTCAATATGTCATGTCTCTTCACATCAAGCGGGGCCGGATGCATGAGCTAGACCGAGTTGAGGCGGGAACTTCAGTTATGATCCTCAATAATGAAACAGGTGTCTTCTGGCGCTATAATCCTGATTCTCTCTATTTCCCGGAAATTAAGCCGATCATCCGTGTCCGCATAGTCATGGCTTTGGGAGAAGTTTCCTATTCGCTCTTCAATGGGCTGGTCGAAGCCTGGCGCCCCTCATGGAGCGAAGATATTAGCGGCGGACTTCCCGTTATGACGATAGAGTGCGTTGATATGTTCAAGCGTTTCTCCCGGGCTTATATTAGAGAAGCTCGTTTGGCTGAGTTGCCAGGACAGCGCATAAATGCAGTCTTGACTCATATCGGTTGGCCTGTGGGTGAGGGATGGCGAGCCATCGATCCCGGCTGTATCATGATCGCTGAGTTACCATTAGATGAAGCTAATCCAGAAAACGCTCTTCAGCACATGCTTGATGTAGCACAATCAGAGAGCGGGATCCTCTTCATGGATGGCGAGGGCAAGGTAGTATTTCAGGATTCTAACTCTCGCATAACCGGGGAGTATAGCGTTACGAAAGCTACGTTGACTAAGGATGATTTCCTGCCGGTCCAGCTTAGCGATGATGATACGATGATCTATAACGCCGCCCAGGTTAACAGCCAGCTATATCAAGTGCCGGATATCGATCCCCTTATTGGCTCTAGAGAATACAAGGAAACCCTACCTATTTCTACGGAAACAGATGCGCTTGCTAGAGCATACATGATCGCCCAACGGTACAAAGACAGTATTTTACGGTTGCCATCGATCCCTATTCTGCCGGCAAACAACCCGGAGCGCTTGTTTCCGATGGCTTATGGCTATGAGCTTTCCACCAGGATCACGATTGAACTGGATGATCCTCAGTACCCGGCTAAAATAGAGCAGACCTATCACATCGAAGGGATTCAGCATAAATGGGATGCTCGCTCGAAGCTATGGAGAACAGAATGGCAAGTCTGGGAAGTATCTCAATTCCGGCGAGGACTGATATTAAACTCAGCTTGGGCGGTCTGTCATAGAATCATTTATCAGAGCATTCCGGGATATGTAGGTGTCTGGCCGCATCCAGGCAACCTTGATCCCTACAATAACGATGTTTATATTGAAGTAGGGCAATTTAGCGGTCTCGAGGATATCTGGATTAGCCGGGCGTTGATTGAGGTTGATACTTCAAGCATCAATGCAGACGTATTAGAAGCTCATGTTTTCTTGTGCTTTCACATTGCTACTCACGGAGAATTAGACCGAGATATCAAGATCGTGCTGGTGGATCCTGAATCGCTTACTTGCCCTATGCAGACCGGAGATTATGGATCGTTGCGCACGAAGAACACGATCTTAGGGGAATCTGCAGCCTTTCACAGTGCGCGGGATGGTGACTGGATAGAGATTGAATTGAACGCTGCCGGCATCTATTATATTAACAAGGGCGGCACTACAGTCTTTGGTATTCGAACCGATCATGATATCAACGCCGATGATGATGATCTGGTAAGTGGTACAATAAAGCTAGAGAACGCTCGCTTCTGCGGATATGGTACTGGCAAAGAACCATACTTAGTTGCTAAGCTTAATATCTAGCCCTGGGGCTTTGATTCCTTTTCCCCCAGGGAACTTTCTCCTTTCGCCCCCTGGCCCTCAAGACCAGGGGGTTTGCCCTCAGAGGCCCATCCTGCAGCGAAGGTTGCCCCTTGCTTCTCTCAAGACTATCTTACCCAGTCTAGCCCGAAATGCTTGTCTGTTTCTGCACAGCCCAGGGAAAATTGACAAAATGAGGGAGATCTATCAGTAGCAGGGGCTTTGCTGCAGTACTCGCCAGAATAGCTTCAATATTTTCTCGAAATGACTCAAATTTTCTTTTCTTTGCGAGTGGCAAGGGCTTGACAAATGTAAAGCCTTTTGCTAAAGTTATACAAGATAAGAGCTAGCTGAGAGCTAGAGAGAACCCTAACAAAAGAAGAAGCGCCAGAGGGGATAAGCCGAACGTAAGGCTGTGGGTAAGGGAGCGAAGGGCAAGCCAATGAGGAAGGCAGAGAAGCCGAAAGGAATACCCGGGCAGAGCCGCAAAGAAACCTCAATCGCTCCTGGAGAGATAGGCATCTAAGAAGGCGCCCCCGATAGCGAAGAATCCAAGCTACCGACAATAAAAGCCAGGTAGATTTTAGTTAATCACTCAGGGGTCAACCAAAGCTTGGTCCCTGATTACCGGGCGGGATAGAAGGAGCGATGAATAAGGCATGCAAACATACGGACCAGAACCTTTTGAGGATCAACTTAACACTGAAAGCCGAACTAAGCTCCCCACAGCCCCGTCAGCTTTAGGATTACAGAAGCATGGTGAAGTGAAAAAGGGATTTGATTTCTTAATCACGACACCGGGGAAGATCAGACGTGGGGTATGTCGCCATGGTGACCAGCTTCGAGGATTCACCGATTATAACATCAAGCTCTTCCGATCGGACGATAAAGAATGGGCCTTATATGTTGAATGGGTAGATCTAGATGGTGTTGGTCACAGAGTAGTGTTCCCTCATGCAGTAATAGCCGGAGTACTCCAAAGGGCTAATTCGATCATAGCGCAAGGCCGGAGTGAAAGGGCGAAGAACGCGGCCATGACACGAAAGCAGAAAGGGATAGTTCCCTTTCAAAAGAGAAGCCCGCAGGAGCAAGGCTAAATAAACTTATCCCGCCCGGTAGTCAGCGACCAAGCTGAAATCATAGAGAAAAGGAGGAAGCACAATGCCAGCAAGGGGGCAAACGAACGGTAAGTATCAAGGCGCCAAGTGGATCACCAGAGATCGCAGGCTAGCTCTCTATATTCGAGATGGGTTAGCCTGTGCTTACTGTGGTTCCGGCATGGAAGACGGAACCCCACTCAGCCTTGATCACATCATCCCTCACTGTAACGGGGGATCTAACCAGAGCGACAACCTAATCACCAGTTGTAAGAAATGCAACTCTTCTCGGGGAGATCGCTCTATCGGGGACTTTGCCGAATCAGTGGCAGACTATCTCGATCACAGCGTTACACCAGATCAAATTCTGATACACATCAATGACTGCACAATGCGCTCAGTCAACATAGCGCAAGCCAGGCAGATCATTCAGCGCCGGGGCAGTTATCAAGCGGCGCTCGAAGCAGCGAGCAGGAGGCAACTATGATATTGAACTTATCTTTTATCGCCCTGGTATATCTCGATGGCTTCTTAACACAGAAGCTACTCGCCCTGGGAGCTACAGAGCTGAATCCGTTCCCGGGTATATTGTGGACGGTCGAGCATCTTTGGGCCAGAGTATTAATCGCCATCGCTATTGTAATACTAATTCGCTTCTTCCAGGATGATAAGCTGCTATTCCCCCTCACATTCGTTTGCCTGGGAATCTGTATTTACAATGGACTTAACCTGGCAACGACTCACGCTGCGCTGTACGCGGTAACCTTGATAGGCCCGCCATGAATACCGGGCAGATAGTCTGGACACGCGGGATCGCTGATAAGGTAGCTGCAGATACGAGGTTTGCTTACTTTATCAGTGAGAGCTTAAAGCGCTATCTGCACCAGGATTGGGGCGATATCGCCGATGAAGATAAGCTTTTGAATGCCAAAGCACTAGCTGAAGGCACGCGGATCCTGGCGGCTTACAAGAATGACCTAGACAAAATCTGGATCATCACCGAAGCAGATCGATCTTCAACCTGTATCTTATTCCCGGAAGAATACTAAAAGAAAGGAGGAAGCTATGACAACGTACAAGGGAATCAAGACAACAGACCCCGGATCAGCGGTCGTATGGAAGGATAATTCGACACTGTCCCCGGTGCTATCTCAGCAGGTCTGGAATCACTCACCCGATTTTCAATGGGGCTATGAGGGATCTGGGCCGGCGCAACTTGCCCTGGCATTGTTGTTCGATGTAACAGGGAGTAGAAGCCTGGCAGTCCATCTACACCAGGACTTCAAGAGAGCTTGCGTGGCGAATTGGGGGGAAACGTGGGAGATCACCAGCGATCAGATCAATGCCTGGGTAACTGAGAAGCTAGCCCCGGTTAAAGAGAAGATAGCCGCCTGGATCGATGTAGGTGTACTTGCTGAAAATATCATGGATGCCCTCAAAGCAGTCGATCTCAGTATAGACGAGGCTAACGCTCAGCAAGTATGGCTGGATATACTCTATACCGAGCTACCCGAGGCGCTAGCTAATTCTGTGAAATCGCTCAAGGATAGATGCGAAATTCAATAGAAATTCAATAGAAATTCAATAGAAGGAGGAAGCACATGTACCAAAGAGTAGATCCCAAGGCGCCTTCGGTAACTCAGGTTATCGAAGGATTACGAGAATGGGAGACTAAACATCAACCATTTGACCGTACTAGTCAGCTTAACCTATTCCAGTTTGTCGTTGAAGAGGGCAAGGGCGGCGCCCTGGTCCCGCTTGGTAATCATCTGGAAGAGGGAAGCCACATGCCAACAATCTATCTTCAGCCCCATGCCCTGTCTCAATATCTGACTCGGCTTCAATATCCTCAGGGATTCTATAACAGGATCCCGGGCAGGTTGAATTGCCTCAATGTAAACTGGCTTGTTCAGAATGGGGGATTTCAGAGAGATGCCCTATTTCGCATCCAGGATGGGAACCTGGCGCGGGCGCTCATGACAGACATGTACCAGCCGGCAGACAACCTTGAATTGCTAACCATGATCGAACCTTATCTGGGCGATGGTAAGGTAAGGTGGCATTTCGATGATGAACTTACCTTTCATATGAGCATAAGCTTCCCGAGCTATGCTGAGGAAATCAAGGTTGGAGACGTGGTCGAGCGTGGAATTCACATTTCAAACTCTGAAGTTGGCCTCAGAGCGATCACGGTTGCCGGCTATATTTACCGACTAATCTGCAAGAATGGAGCGATCGGCACTGGCGGGGGAGATTCGTATCGATTCCGCCATGTTGGAAACGCAGAGCGCCTGCAGGGGAAGATCCAGGGCGCTATCGAAAGCGCCAAGCTCGAAGTTGAGCGGGTAATAGCTCAATTCAAGAACGCGCTCACCGTAAAGATTGAGGAGCCATTTCAATTCATGGAGAAGGTTGCCAAAGACAAGGAACTATCCCAAGATGAATTCAAGGCGGTCTTGAATAGCTTCATGGAAGCTACCGAGGATAAAGACAACCTATTCGGTGTTTCCCAGGCCATATCGAACGCTGCGAACATCTTCGAGGGCGAACGCAGCTATGAGCTTCAGCGCATCGCTGTAGATGTTTCCGGGCTGACCCGGGTAGATTAAGGGCGCATGGACGAATACGAGATCAAAGAAGAAGAGGGCAAATTCGTGATCTACGAGAATCATCCCGGGAGCTCTATCAAGCTCGAAGCGTGCAACAGCAAGGGAGAAGCGGCGCATGCTATTAAGCAGTGAAAAGCTAGAGATAAGCTTTCTCTCAAGATCGAAGAATTCCTTGAAGAGGTCGACAAGGAATTCAGTGAGATCCTGGACAGAGATGAGATTCGACAGATGATCCGGGAAGATGCCCGGTAGAAGGGAGATAAACCATAAGAAAGAGAGTACGAGAGCAGAATGGGCTAACCGAGGACAAGGTAGAGTACCAGGATATCATCTGGGAAGAAGATCTGTGTTTCATCCGGGAGCGCACGATATTTGCGCCAAGATGCACGGTCACGCTCTTTGCGGGGGCTTATGATCCAGATATAGCAACCTGGATCGGCCCCTTTCCTAGTTATGAGCGAGTATTGGAATACCTACGCCCCGGCTGGCGATCCATATTAAAAGGGGCTTGACGCTGGCTTTACCATCAGCTAAACTAATCCCGCCTTGTATGGTCGATCAAGGCAGTCATAAATAACGAAGGAGGGAGAAAGCTATGGCACCAGATGAAGAAGAATCTACAGATCCGAAAAAGGAAGAACCCAAAGAGAAGTTTGACTTCAAGGTAAGCCATTGTCGTCATGATTCAGGGAAAGCTAGCCTCAGGATACTAATCGAAAACCATCATATTGATCTAAGCGCCTTTTCCTGGGCGGGAATACCCGGCTATCAAGTAACCTGGTCAATCTTCGATCTAACGCCGGATGATGTGACGGCCTTGGGCAATTCTATCCTGGAAACGAGCTTTCGCATGAGGCAAGAGCAGGAAGAAGCGAAGGTGCCGCCAAGAGACGTTGATCCAGAACTTTGAATCAATTTTGAGAAGGAGGAAGCATGGCTAAAGCAAAGGTAAAAGAGGAACCGATTGAGCAAACCATAGATACAGAGAAAGCAGAGCAGGGGATAACTCTGCTAAGGCAGCAATCACTCGGCTTGGTGGCTGAGCTAACGAGCGCTTTCCCGGGTACAGAGATCACCGGGGAGAGCGATCTAACACTGGCCTCAGAAGCGCTCACTCGCATCATCAAGCATCTTAAGCAATGGGAAGAGAAGCGCACAGAGATCGTGCAGCCGGCTAACAATTTCGTGAGGTCGATCAATCAAATGTGGGCCCGCCTGGTGAATCCGGTTAAATCAGAAGAAGCCAGGCTGCGCATGATGATGTCCACTTTCCGGGCCAGAGAATCAGAGCGCCGGCGCAAGGAATATGAAGAAGGGCTGAAGCAAGTCGAGGAAGTATTCCCTGGGGGATCCCCGATTCCTGAAGTGGTTGCGCCGATCCCTACGGACAGTCTGAAGCGTGTAGTCACCCAGAATGGCACAGTACACTATGCCAATGTCTCGAAGTGGGAAGTGCAGGACATCAATATAATTCCTCGAGAATACTTTATCCTGGATGAAGCGACAATCGGCAAGCTCGTCAAGGCTGGACTTAAAGCGATCCCCGGCATTCGCATCTGGACTGAGCAAGTGCCAGTGGTGAGGGGATAATGACTCGCCCGCCTAATCCGCAAGCGCATCATGATCCTACCGGGCGCTGGTATCAGGTCCCGCCTGAAGTGTTACAGCGCTTCAACTATGATCCCAACCTGACGATATGGTTGCCGGCAGTTTCCACTGTGCTTGATGTTTACCAGCCGCCCTATCTTCGAGAATGGTATGGAAGAAAGGGAATACAAGAAGCAGAGCGGATCCGAGATGAAACTTCAGCATGGGGAACGCAAACACATCAGCTTGTCAAATACATCATCCAGGGAAACAAGGTCGAAACTTGGGAGGGGATCCCCGAACCGATAAGGAATGGCCTCCGTGCATGGGTAAGGTGGAGCATTAAATCACGGTTCCAGGCTGTGGCCACAGAACTGATAGTTTATTCTCTGAGATTCGGGTATGCCGGCACGCTAGATGCTGCGGGTATCATGTATAGCTTACCCGGAATAGCAGATTGGAAAACCTCTAATTATGGTGATGTAGACCTACTTGACTGGTTACAAATAGCTGCATACTGGCAAGCGCTCCGGGAAACCTATCCCACGCTAATTAAGCCTAAAGAGGGACGTCTGGTGATCCTAAACAGGCAGACAGGTGATTTCGCAGAGTATAAGAAAGCTGCTTCCGGGATCCGAGAAGCCTTCTATGCATTCCGGGCAGCTTACAAAGTCTGGCGCTATGTCAAGAAGCCCACAGATGAATATCTCAGAGATCAAGCATTGAAGCTCCAGGAATCTCCAGCAGAAGCATAGTCAAATAAATCTAAGAAAGGAGGGAAAGTTGACAACGAAGAAGAAAGTCCAGAAGGTTGAAGTAAAGGTCGAGCTCGAAGAGTGCTCAGCCTGTCACCAGCCGCTTGTGATCATGCCGGTTAATTCCCGTCTCAAGATGGTGGCTTGCAAGAACAGGCGCTGCAACCTGTATCGGACAAAAATCCGATACGCATAAATAATCGAAGAAGGAGGAAGCTACATGCAACAGATCACAGTTAAGGAAGTCCGGGGGCCTCTAGGAAAGGGTGAAAGGAAGTTCTGGGCGATCAAGGATCCTCAGGGCGGAGAGTTTACCGCTTTTGATGCTACTATCGCCCAGGTTACCCCGGGCAGTATCATCGAGGCTGAGATCGAAGTCAAGGGCAAGTATGTCAACATTACTAAGTGGACTTTGGTTGAGGCTGGCCCGGCTGTTACCCCGAATAGCGGTGGCGGGACCGGTGGGCAATACAAGCGAGACACCGAAGGGATCCGGTTCGAGTACGAGCTTAAAGCTTATCTCCAAGGAATTGAGCGGGCTTCAATCGAGGCGCAGACAGCCTACAATGGGCTGATCAAGGTATTAGAGCTAGTCGCGGTCAGCCCGGTCACAGAGAAGCTTATTGATAAGCTTTGCCCGGGGATCCTGAAGAAAGCCCTACAGTATGCAGATTCGAGGTTAGATGCTGCAATGGCCTCAAAGCCACCGCAGAGCCCCCAGGCGCCCCCCGAAACAGTAAAGGCATCTGGTACAGCGAAGGACAAG